>ENA-OQCS01001028-OQCS01001028.1-human-gut-metagenome-genome-assembly--contig:-NODE-1028-length-15078-cov-2.209016_pt1 | contig 15078 bp, 22 predicted proteins | sample MGYA00242757_ERZ504575 | MGnify/ENA primary metagenome ERZ504575 (study PRJEB26092, sample SAMD00036297) | human gut metagenome | host: Homo sapiens | study: EMG produced TPA metagenomics assembly of...
GTAGGAAAATCCAAAAGTTTAGATTTTCTCAAAATGCTTATCTTTTGGTCTTTGGTTCGGAATAGTGTAGTGCTGGCGGTCTATCTATTGTTTTCGGTTGCTTGCTTCTTTACCGTACATGAGCATTATCACAGGTGAAGTAATAGATGTACTTCCTACACGCAGAAAGCATTCCCCATGCTCGTCAGCTCGTATCTTCTGGTCCGTATGGAAGGCAGAATTGAAAAGCTGAGTGCCAATATCGATACCTTAACCCGCGTTCTGCAGGAAAGACTTGTGATGCAATTTCCATATGCACATCAGTAAATAGTATATACAAGCAAAAATATACTAAAGACTAATCATATGGCACAGGGACTGTCGTACACAACAAGTACGGCAGCCTCTTATTCATTGAAAACTAAAACCGCCCCCAAACCTAGTCTGGGAGCGGTTCTTTTTGTGGTAATCCCGGCCACGCGTACCCGCAAGGGTGAAATCGAACTGGCGACTTTTCCTCTCGGGTAAGCATGTACGGCAATCTTATTCATTTGGTGATCCCGGCCAGAATCGAACTGGCGACCTACCGCTTAGGAGGCGGTTGCTCTATCCTACTGAGCTACGGAACCATAACAACAGCTCAGGCAGAACTCAAGCCTTTCCACCCAAGCTGTATTAAATATTATACCGCAAAAACAAAATACTGGCAATGAGGAAACAGCAAGTTATGCGTCAGCAAGCTTCTCCTCTTTTTCCTTTGCCAAAAACTCCGCCACAGCAGGCAGATTAGCAAAAATAAACTGCTGCGCTGCCTGCGGATAAAGGTTAATATAATAAATCTCTCCGGTGGCTTGTCTTACACGCTTTTCGGTAACAATACCCAACGCAGAACCCTTTTCTGTCGGAATTTTATTGCGCCCATCCTCGGGCAACTGCAGATAACCGGTATTTTCCAACCATCTGCCAATCTCCACCGTAGTAAGATTATGCATTTCCTTATCTGCAAAGGTATCATTAATATATTTTACAAGCTTTGTGATATTGGTAGCTTCAGTCATAGGCTGCAGCTGCTCAGGTCATCCTGCTCCACAACAAAACTGCTTTTAACTGCCTTAGGAGTTTTGGGTGCAACCTTAAAGCTCGTGCTCTGCGACACCAGATTCATAATCTTGCCGTAAACAGCAATAACCTCTGCGGCATCGGCAAGCGCCTCCTGTACCTGCGCGCTCTGCACAACCTCCAGCGACAGCTCCTCTTCGGCAAAAGGATGTCTGTTTTGGCTCATACGGTGAATAACATTGTAAGCATTGCGTAATTTGTTGATATCCAGCATCTGCATTTCTCCTATTCTTCACACAATTTTTATAAACAAAAAGGCAGACTCTGCTAAATCAAGAGTCTGCCCTAAAACAATCAGAAGTTAATGTGCTTCTGCCAACACCTCAGCGGCAATATCGTCAGCCATTCCCGGAGCATGCTCCATTCAACACGCACGCCGGTTTTACCCCAAAGACGGGTGAGCGCTACCTGAAACGCCTCCTTACTGGAAAGCGGCTCCAGCGTTATCGTAGCAAAATCACGAATAGTATCACCCTGCGGTACATCCAGGCTCAACGGAGTTGCCAGATACTTCTCGACAGCAGCCTTGGCTTCGGCAACAGCCTCCGGCAAGGTTACTACGGCAGTCTTATCCGCTTCGTTATATTCTACATAGCCATAATGGCAATTATAATTCAAAGTTACAGCATAATTACTCATTTTAATCCCCCTCTGCTCTTGTTACTAATTATAACAACTTAAGCACATAATATCAATATAAGGATTTAAGTAAGCAATTAAAATATAAGTCTTTTTTAGCTCGTAATCCTTGATAAATATGATGCGGCACTATTATCTGCGGCTGAATACAGGCTGCAGACGTTTTTCCATCGGCAGCTTGTCGGCAGTCACCGCCAGCTGCGCCATCTCGTACAAGGTGCTTTGTGCGCTCACAGGCTCCAGCTTGTTGCGTACACGGCGATAGGTACCGTTGGACTGCATCATATGCGCACCCACGTTATCGCGCAGATACAAGTCGAGCAGCGCCTTGATGCGATGGATATGCTCCTCTGTTTCTACCGGGAAGAACAGCTCAACGCGGTCATTAAGGTTACGCGGCATCCAGTCGGCACTGGAAAGATAGAGCTGCTCCTCGCCGCCGTTGGCAAACCAGAAGATACGGCTGTGCTCCAGCTGACGGCCTACAATACTGCGGACCGTAATATTATCGCTGATGCCTTCGATGCCTGTGCGCAGACCGCAGATACCGCGCACAATCAAATCAATATGCACGCCTGCAGCCGAAGCCTCGTACAGCTTCTGAATTACGGGCTGGTCAATCAGCGAATTCATCTTGGCGATGATATGGCCCTCACGACCGGCACGCACCATGGCAATTTCATTATCAATCAGCGCGTAAATTTTCTCGCGCAGTCCCAATGGCGCCATAACCAGCTTATTCCAAACCGGTGGCTCGCTGTAGCCGCTAAGCAGATTGAAGAACGCCGAAGCATCGCTGCCGAACTCGTCATTGGCCGTCATCAGGCCAAGGTCGGTATACAGCTTTGCGGTGCTGTCGTTATAGTTGCCTGTACCCAGATGCAGATAACGCCTGATGCCGTTATCCTCCTTGCGCACGATAAGAATAATTTTGGCATGCGTCTTTAAGCCGACTAAACCGTAGATAACGTGGCAGCCGGCTTTTTCCAGACGACGCGCCAGAGGATATTGTTTTCCTCATCAAAACGCGCCTTCAGTTCTACCAGTACGGTTACCTGCTTGCCGTTTTCCGCAGCACGCGCCAGCGCAGCAACAATCGGGCTGTTGCCGCTCACACGGTACAGTGTCTGCTTAATTGCCAGCACCTGCGGATCGTCGGCAGCATCACTCACCAGCTTAACTACCGGGTCAAAGCTTTCATAGGGGTGATGCAGCAAAATATCATTTTCACGGATAGCGGCGAACAAATCGCTGTCATCCGGCAGCTCCAGCGGACGCTGTGGCACAAATGCTCATACAGCCACGGCCACATGCCCTTCATACCGATAAATTTAAAGAAGCAGGTCGGGTCCAAAGGTCCGTTGATTTCATAGACCTCCATCTCTGTAACATCCAGATTTTCCTCGAGGAATTTTTTGATACGATTATTATTCGTTTTGAAGATTTCCAGACGTACAGCAGCGCCGCGCTTACGTTTACGCAGTGATTCCTCAACCTCCTTCATCAGGTCAACGCTGTCATCCTCTTCCAAGTCAAGGTCACTGTCACGCGTTACTCTGAAGGACACCATATCCAGAATATGCAGCCCTTGAACAAATCGTGGCAATGGCTGGCGATAATATCCTCCAAAAATACGAAGGTACGCTTGCCCTCAGGCTCAACCTCAACAATGCGGTCCAGCACGCTCGGCACCTGAATCAGGCCCATGCTGTGCTCGCCGTCGGCCTTAATCAGCTCAACAGCAAGGTTCAGTGTTTTATTGGCCAAAAACGGGAAGGGACGCGAAGCATCTACCGCCATCGGCGTCAATACCGGGAAAACTACCTCGCGGTAATATTCCTCCAGCCAGTCCTTGCCCAGCTCGCTCAAATCCTTAACGCGGCGGAAATGCAGCTTCACCGCATCCATTTCTGCCATCAGCGCAATCAGCGATTTTGTCTGAGTGCGCACCTGCTCATGCGCTGCCTGCGAAATAGCCACCAGCTGCTCATGCACCGACATGCCGGAAGCATCGCGCTTTTCTACGCCGCTGTCAAAATTGCTCCACAGTCCGGCTACACGCACCATAAAAAATTCATCAAGGTTAGAAGCCGAAATGGCGATAAACTTCAAACGCTCCAGAAGCGGCGTTTCTTTACCCATCGCTTCCTTCAGCACGCGCAGATTAAATTTCAGCCAGCTCAGCTCGCGGTTATAAAAATACTCAGGCTTTGTCAAATCTAATTTTCCCATCACTTATTCACCCGTTCCAAAATCGGTTCAATACCAAAAACTTCCTCAAAGAAAGTTGATTTATCATCAAACGTCCAGATTTCCAACGTCAAATCCTCTTTGCTTGCTGCCAGAACCTTCAGCTTATTATCCTTCAGCGTTACACTGCAGCTGTGGATTTTTTGCATATAGCTGCGGTCTAAGGCATCAGCCAGACGCACAATGGCAGCCAGCTTGGCTACAACCGGCACCAGCTCCTTCTCCACCTGCGGAGCAAGCGTATTGGTCTTGTCAAACAGTCTGTTGGCATGATAATACGAGCCAGCGCTACGATTTTCTTATCATTCTCGCTCAGGCCGATAATATCCGTAGACATAATCAGCTGATATGTATAGATAGAGTGACTGCGCATACAGATGTATTTGCCTATATCATGCAAAATGCAGGTTGCACGCAAAGCAGGCGCTCATGCTCGCCCATGCCGTAAGCTTGGCAATCTTATCGAAAATAATCAACGACAGGCGCTCCACCTGCTGGGCATGCTTCTTGTCATACAGATAACGGCTGCCGATGGTATGGAAAAGCTGATAAGCTCCTGCTCCAGCTCCTTGCGCATTACAGGATTCGTTTTATTGCCGATATGAAGGAGCTGGATGCGTGATAAAGCGGTCTGCCGTAATAATAATTTCCTTGGCGGGAATCAGATGCAGCAGCTGTTCATAAAGCAGCACCGTAGGCAGTACAAGCTCCGCAACATTCTCCGGCAGCTTATATACCTGAATCAGCTGCGGCAGGCTCATCTGACGCATGCTGTCGAAAAAGGCATGGAAATCCGCTGCCTTGATGCGATGCACCTTCTGCTGCTCATCCAGCCCCAGCATACGCAGCAAAAGCTCCGTTTCCGTACCCGAAAGCACCAGATAACGCACCTTGCTGTCACCCAGCTCGTTTCTTACCGGGCCGATTGTGCTGCTGAGAAATTCCGTCAGCGCCTTGTTAAAATGCATGCTTTCACGGCGATTGCGCTCAAAGCTTTCCTTAATACGGATAATACCGATGTGGAAATTGCCCTGATAGCAGATTTTTTCGTCGCGCACCAACGTTACGCCCAAGCCGCCGGAGGAAATATCCATCATCAGCATGCCTTCACGCTCGGTAGAAATTTTTCTGCCTTCAGCGTATTACGGATGGCCACAAATTTGGTATAAATCTCCTTCGGCATATCAACAACATCGACCACAAGGCCGGTTTTGTTATAAATCTGATCCAGCAGAAAAACCTGATTGCTGGCCTCACGCACGGCCGTTGTCGCCTGCATAACATATTCCTCTACACCGTATTCCTTCATCAGGCGCTTGAAGCCTATCAGAATCTCGCAGATTTCGGAAACAAGCGGAAAAGGAATTATTTTATTTTTAAAAGTTGCCTCACCCAAACGGATGCGTCGATTGCAGCATTCGACAACCTTGTACCTTTCGGTATTATGATATTCGGTAATCTGCATACTGAGCATCTCCGAGCCTAGATGAATCGCAGCAAAGGTTGTATAATTTTTACGCTTCATTAGCTAAGCCTCCAAAACAGTATATTATTGATATAATTCGTTTTTCTTAACAAAATCCTGCGAAGAAATCGAGATTATACATTAATTTAACAAATTAACACGAATTTTACTTTTTTACGCAGGATTTTTTCCGCCTATGGGTAATATAATAAATATATCGTTAAAATAGAATAATCGGAGTTTAGAGGAACACCCCACAAGGAGAAAAGAAAAATGCAACGAATCGCAATTATCGACATCGGCTCCAACTCGGCCCGGCTTGTTATCAGCCATATTTATAAGAATGGTGCTTATAATATGGTCTATAACCAAAAAGAAGCACTGCGCCTGAGTCAGAAGGTCGACGAAAAAAACATGCTTACAGAAGTAGCCTTCAGCAGCACCATCGAAACCATGAAAAGCTTTGCCTATATGTGCAAAATTTATCAGGCTGACAAAACCATTGCCGTTGCTACTGCAGCCATCCGCAACGCTGCCAACGGTGCGGAGCTTGTCGCACGCGTTGCCGAGGAAACAGGCATCCAGCTGCACATCATCTCCGGCAATACCGAAGCCTATATCAGCTATCTTGCGTTATCAACACCATCAACGTCAAGGACGGCATCATCTTTGACTTGGGCGGCGGCAGTACCGAGCTGATTCTGTTCAAAAACCGTAAAATTTTGGAAAGCGTATCCCTGCCTATCGGCGCAGTCAATACCACCTCCATGTTCAACACACGCAATGTCATGCCAGCCAATGTCTTTAGCGACGTGAGCTTTTTTATCATTAGCCGTCTGGAAAAGTACCCCTGGCTCAAGCAGAACGGACTGCCTCTCATCGGCGTCGGCGGTACCGCGCGTACGGTAGCTAAAATCATCCAGCGTGAAAAGAAATATCCGGCAACCAAAATCCACAATTATTCCTATACCGCGCAAACATATTGCAGCTTCTTCAACAGATTGCGCAACACAAATCTGGAGCAACGCAAAAAATTTCCGGCCTCAGCAGTGAACGTAGTGATATCATTTTGGCCGGCATTAGCATTATCAGCTGCCTTTTGGAGGCAACGGGTGCCAAAAAGCTCATCACCTCCGGCTGCGGCCTGCGCGAAGGACTGTTCTTCGATTATTATTCCAAGGAAAACCACGTGCCCATTATAGCGAATGATATCCTTAAAATGAGCAGGGAAAATGTGTTAAACCTATATGAACCCGACCAGCAGCATTCCAGACACATCACCCATTTGGTGTTATCAATGTTTGACGGCTGGAGTGAGCTGCACGGCTTACGCAAAAATTATCGCCGTCTGCTGGAAACCGCTGCACTGCTGCATGACATCGGCATTACGATCAACTTCTACAGTCACGCACGTCATAGTGCCTATATGATTTTAAATGCCAAGCTCTTTGGTCTGACGCACAAAGAGCAGGTCATCACGGCAGCTATCGCCGGCTGGCATAACGGCGTTTCCAAAAACTATTTCAAGGACCGTTTCTACAAGGAACTGCTTAGCGACGCCAACTGGAAAACAATCAACAAGCTGGCACTGCTGCTGGCATTAGCCGAAAGCCTCGATTATACGGAAACCTCCCAGATTCACGTTATTGAACCTGGCATCAACAAAAAGACTGCTACCTTAAAGCTCTATGCTCAAGGTATTCCCAGTATTGAAATGCATCAGATTCAGGAGCATCTGTCATGGTTCAAAAAAACCTTCGGTGTAGAGCTGAAGGTGCAGCTGGCGACAGAAAAGCAGGAATTGGAGAAGTTAGAAGAATAAAATGGTAAAAAAATTAGCAGACTCTGGCGTGCAATTGCACGAGAGAGTCTGCTTTTTTACATGCTTTGCATAAATTTTAATAGCTTACATCTTCATCCAAAATTTGCATTAGCTCACCTTTAGTCGGATTATCTACGTTAATCAATCTTCTTGCCTGATTCATGATTATGTCGTCATAAATATTCCTTACTAAACGCCCATTAGCAAATTCATCATTTTTGTATGCAACCTTAGCTATTAATATATCTTGCAATTTTTCTTTGGCAGTGGGAGTTAACATATAATCATTTTTTAGACACATATTATATAGAATTTCCATTAACTCAAAAGCTGTATAATCGGGGAATTCTATAAAAGTATTAAAACGTGATTTAAGCCCAGGATTAGATTCAAAAAAAATTTTCATTGGTTCAGTATAGCCTGCCACAATGACAACCAAATCATTACGATAATCTTCTAACGCCTTTGTTAATTCCGTCAAACATTCTCTACCATATGAATCAGAATGTTCATTTTCCGTTATACTATAAGCTTCATCAACAAATAGCACACCACCTTTAGCCCTTTCTATTACTTTTTTAACTTTTAGCGCAGTTTGTCCTTGATACCCGGCAATCAAATCCGTTCTTGATACTTCTATAAATTGTCCCTTTGACAGTAACCCAAGAGATTTATACATCCGTCCAACAATTCTACTACAGTGGTTTTACCTGTGCCAGGATTTCCGGTAAAAGCCATGTGCATCGTGCTTTTGCTAGAAGCTAAACCTTGCGCTTTACGTAGCTGCTGAATCTTTTGGAAAGCTATCAAATCGTTGACTTTGTTTTTCACAAAAGTCAAACCAACAAGTCCATCTAGCTCCTGCTGCAATTCTGCAAGCGTATAAGTTTTATCCTCGTCTTTTGCAGGTGAAAAACCTCCGCTGCAAACTTCTTTAAGACGCACATAACCACAATAGCTAAGTAACTTATTTTTTAGAAGCATTGTTAATTGCAAAGTTTCTTGCGACTTGTTGTTGGCGACGATACTTGAAATTTTTTTACAAATTCCCAGTATAGCATTTTCGTTATTGTTTTTTACGACATCAACACTATAATTATAAAATACGCCATCTATATTCATTTGTGAATCTAATTTTTGAGCTGAATCTATAAGCTCTTCTTCATATTTATTTGCCATTTTATCACATCATTTCATAAAAAAGTGTGCGCAAGCGATAGCTATTGCAATCGCAGATACTAGGTAGGCATATTTTATTTTGTTGTTTAGTTTCGCTATGGTCTTGTTTTGCTCCTCAAGCTGCGCTTTATGTTCTTCTATGTCAGAAGCCACTTTGTTATTTAATAATCTTTGTTGCTCAAGCTTGAAGTTAATAAAATCAGACAGTTCCGTTATAGTTTTGCTTTGCGTATAAAATTGTGCTTCAATTTTTTCTGCATAGGAATCTATTTTACTATCAAGTTCTGTAATACTCCTACTTTGTTCTTCGACTTTTGCTCGATAGTTTGCTGCATAAGAATTGATTTTATTATTCAGCTTTACAAATTTCTTGTTTTGTTCATCAATTTCAGCTCTATAACGTTCTGTAAAAGAGGCTATTTTATCATTTAACTCTAAAATAATTTTATTTTGTTCAGATATTTTAGTTTCATAAGCTTCTACATTAGCAGTTATTTTATCTTTTAACTCTAAAACAGTTCTATTCTGCTCAGCAATTTGCTTTTGGTATAATTCTAAACCAGAAATTATCTTATCGCGTAGTTGCTTTTGTTGCGCAATCTCGGAATTAATAAATTTCGATAAATTTTCTATAGCAGCATCTTTTTGACTTAATGAAGAATCAATAGCTTCAATTTTCCCTTGAAGATTTTTGACATTTTTGATAAGAACAAGTTGCGTTTTCTTTATTTCTTCTCGAGCAACACGGGCTTTTTCACAAGCCTCTAAAGCTTGTTTAGAAGATTTGTCAGCAGAAGCAACCGAAGACTTGATTCCTTGAATATAGTCCTTATCTAAAGACTCAAAAGCCTCATATATAACGCCAAACTCTTTTATTATTTTTTTGTTTACATCATTATTCTCTCTAAAAGCTTTCTGAATTTGCTCAATTGCAGAATTAAATTCAGCACCAGTAACTCTGTGATCAACCCAAAGAGTCCAAATAGTTCCTTCTTCCGCCACTGCTTTTAATTCTATCGGAGCAGGTAGCGTATTAGAAAAAGCCTTGATTTTATTCTTGTTAATTTCAAAACTATGATAGTTTATTGGCAAATTGGACATAACAGCAAGCCTCCAGCACTTTATTGATTTGATAATTCATCTAGTAATCGTAAATTATCTTCAATTTCCTCAGTAGTTTGTCTATCTTGTTCATTATTAAAGATTTCTGCATCTCTATTATTTATATCAGTAATCGTTTTTTTCATAAACTCTCCAGCCTCTGCATGTCTTGCATTAATTGCCGTTCTTGCTTTCTCTCTAGTATCAGCAACACGTTGCTTTGCAACTTCTATCTGGGCGCTTTGAATTGCCAATACTTGATTGCCTGCTTCTATAACTCTTTGATCTGCCAATTCTTTTTGTCTGCCAGCAATCAACTTATCAATTAAACGGATTGCTAATGCTCCAATAATCCCCGACACTACGGCACTCAAAAAAACACTTATAATGCTTGCTAATGTTCCAAGTAATGGTATTTGCAAAGCAAAAAACGGGACTGTCAATAATGCATTTTCTATGAGTTCATTAAGTGCTATTGCACCAGCTACTGACAACCCTGCTACTAATATTTTACCAACCTCTAATACTAAAATATCAAAAGGCTTGTTTTTATTTTCTGGTGCCACAATATAGTCAAAAGCTTCTTTGAGAGACTTAAATCCTTGTTTTAAGAACATCCAGAACTTCTTAATTTTATCACTAATAGCTGTTGTTATAGTCGTAATAAAAGTTTCAGAAGATGTTTTTAACGTTTCCTTAAAATTATGCCGCAAATTGTAGAAAAATTCATAAACAGCATCTTTAATACCCAAAATGAATTCTTTGAATTTTCTTTTCCCAGATTTAAATAAAATCACAAGTTTAGTTAAAATATTTTTTAGCAAAGAAGCCAACAGCCCAAAGAATATTGCCTTAGCACCTTCTTTAACCCATGTTTTGCAGCCTTCTTTTATTAGTCTAATTTCTCCCTCTTTTTCTTTCTTGCTAATATATTCTTCAGCTCTTTCATTTGCTTTTTCCCAATGCTTATTTTTATCACGATCTTCCATTTCAGCAGAAGATTTATCACTTTTTCTATTATTTCTCTCTGCCGTTGTATATCCCTGTAAATTTTCAGGATTATTAATAACGGAAGCTAGTTCTTTATCAGAATAAGCCATCTGAAGTGATGTGTTTTCATAAAGTTCTGCTGAAGACTTAACATGTTCTCTTTGCGCAGCCTTCGGATTATGTCTCCCATCTTCAAGTTTAGTTTCAGTTGGTATTTGTCTACCAGTATATATATCAGTTACTGTTTTAATTCCTTGATCCTTCAATTTCCCTACCCTTGCAAAGTTGAATCCATCTTAGGATCTACGAAATTTTTACGAAATTGCTATGAGGCATATTTTGATATCTATTAAGATTATTGTTTAACTGTTCTTTGCTAATAAAATTATGTTCTGCAATTTTTCCTTTAGCAAAATTTTCAGCAGTTTGTATATGCGCATCATAACTCAAATCTAATTCTAATCCTTTATTTTGTTTTATAAATTCTTCACCAGCACCAATACCTATCTGATTAATAAATTGTTCCCAAACAACATTACCCACTGTTTCCGCTAACTTTCTGGATTACCAATTTTTTCTTTATCCTTAGTAGCTAACTCTAAATCTAAGTTTTTGCATCTAATTCTTGCTCTAACGCTTTTTCTAATTCGTCAAAGTCAAAATTCTCTTCGCTTAACTGTAATTCTTTATTTTGATTAGCCATGCCTATCCCTCTTTCTTATTTCAAGTACGCATAGAAACAAAATTACTACGACTCAATTATATAGTTCTATTTACTATTAGTCAATATATATATTAAGTTACTATATTTTAATAACAGTAGTTATACCAAAAATCTGCATACCCATAAGTATACAGAGCAAATTCAAGCAATATTAATTTTTTTACCAGTATTTGTCACTTTTCATTTCTTACTGCCTGAATTTCTTGCTTCTAATTCAGCCAAAAACTCATCAGCAGGTATCGTTCTCCCCGCCTCAATATCATCCAATCCTTGTTTTAGCACCTCATACAATTCAAAACATGCTGTTAATTCTTCATAATCACTGTTATACAAATCTGCATTTGAAGTAATTTTTGGCATCAGCGCACCCCCATTATATTAATATATCACTTCCCATACTTTCCACATCTTCCTGTACATAATTCGTCGTAAAAACGGGCGCATATCCACCGCTTCATTTTCTACATAGTCAAGCAAAATCTTTTGCCAATTACGTTTGCTATACAAAAAGCGAAGAACATAAACTTTTTGCTCATCTTCACGCACGATATAAAACAAAAGGTAATTTTTCACAGGTACAAAGCGTATCCCCCACATATGTAAAACCTCATCATGACACAATGGATAACGGGTAGGAAACGTAACCAAACTATCTCCTTCGCCGAAAAATTCTCTACTATACGATCTGACGCAGAGATATTACACAACTTGAGCTTTATATAACTAGCGACAGCATCTAAATCCGCCAATGCTTTTTGCGTATAAATTATCTTGTACGTCATCATATATTTGCTCCAGGACATTTCTTTCTGAACATCTCTTTAGCATCTTCTGCAGAAACTACTCTCCCCGCCTCAATATCATCTAAACCTTGCTTCAACGCACCATACAACTCAAACCTTGCTGTAAGCTCCTCGTAGGCTTCAATGCTCATTACAGCCAAATCGCCCTTGCCGTTTTGGTAATAAAACCGGCTCCTTGTACTGATGGCAGAAATTAGAAATCTCGTTATAGTTGTTGCGCAAATCTGCACTGGAAGTAATTTTCGGCATAATCGCACCTCCTTCGTATAGCTAAATTATACCTTAATTCGGCTATCCGGTCAAATTTCATAAGAAAAGACCTGCACGTTTTGCACATGCAGGCCTTTTGCTATATACAGCGTTTGATTTTTTTATTTTACCGCAGCCTTCAAAATACCGTGTACCATCAGCGCAGTATTATACAAATCCTCTTCCTTTATGTATTCGTCAACAGTATGGACATTGCTCATGCCCGTGCCCAAAATTACGCTGGGCAGTCCGTAAGCATTCAGGAAGTTGGCATCACTGCCGCCGCCGGTAACCGTAATATCCGGAGTAAAGCCATGCATTGCGCAGGCAGCCTTCGCCAGTGCCACCACATCGCTGTCCTCCGCAACAGCAAAGGAATCATACTTGTTATCCACAAATACTTCTGCCTTAGCACCGTATTTTTCAGCGCTGGTTGCAATGGTTTCTACGATTTCCTTGCAGATAGCCTCCAGCTTTTCCTTGTTACGGCTGCGCGCATCGCCTTCAATGGTTACCAGATCAGGCACAATGTTCGTTGCCTTACCGCCACCGATAATGCCGATATTGCAGGTAGTTTCCTCATCAATACGGCCATAGCGCTTAACATCGGCAAGAGCCTTGGCAGCAATCATAATAGAGTTGATGCCCTTTTCCGGCTCCAGTCCGCCATGCGCGGTTCTGCCGATAATGTCGATTTTATATTTCTTCTGGCCGGGAGCGCCGACAACAATCTCGCCCGGAGCGCCTTCACCGTCCAGTGCATAGCCAACATCGGCACGCAGCTTGGAGCGGTCGAGGCAACGGGAGCCGTTAACGCCGCCCTCCTCGCATACAGTGAAGAGAATCTGGATATCGCCATGCGGAGCACCCTCCTCCAGCAGCAGGCGAATGCCCTCTAAAATACCCTCAACGCCGGATTTATCGTCACCGCCGAGAATAGTGGTGCCGTCGCTGTATAAAACGCCGTCCTTTTGGATAACGGTAGTGCCGCCGCAGGGCTCAACACCGTCCATATGTGCAGAAAGCAGCACGCGTACCGCACCTTCAACTCCTGCGCTGGCAGCAAAAATGCCCACAGATTACCACAGTTGCCACCCAGCTTTTCACCGGCGTCATCCTCTTCCACCGTAAAGCCGAGAGCCTCTAATTTGCCTTTGAGCAGTTCGAATACCGGACGCTCCTGCAGACTGTGACAAGGCAGAGCAACAATTTCCTTAAATTCTGCGAGCATACGCTCCTTATTTACTTGCGTCATGTATATCTTCCTTTCTATGATATAAATTAAGCTCAGCGTGCCTAAAGGGGCAGCAAATCCGCTAAACTTTTATTCCTTAAATTATTCCTGTATGTTCCAGCAAAATTTTGACACCGATAAAAATCAGCACCAAGCCGCCGGCAACATCAGCTCTTTTGCCGGCCATAGCTCCAAGCTTAAAGCCTGCCAGACCGCCAAAGGCTGCGATAGCAAAGGTCACCACACCAATCAGTATGGAAGCGGACCAGATATCGGTATTCAAAAAGGCCAGGCTGATACCTACTGCCAGAGCGTCAATACTGGTGGCAATCGCCAGCACCGCCATCTCCTTCACGCTATAATCTTTTTTGACATGGCAGGCCTCGTTTGCTTCACGAATCATGTTGATTCCCAGATAAAGCAATAAGAAAAAGGCAAGCCAATGGTCATATTCCGTAATATAATCACGAAACGATACAGCGCCGAAATAGCCTATCACAGGCATCAAAAACTGAAATGCTCCGAACCAGCTGCCGAAGCGCAAAGCTCCGCGCAGTCTGTTATCCGGTATCAGCACCATACTGCCGCAAACGGAAACGGCAAAGGCATCCATCGCCAGGCCAACCGCCAACAGCAACAGTTCTGCTAAACCCATATTTTCATTCCCTCACTCACTACAAATAACCTTATTCTTTTTCTTCCTTATGCAACAGCTGCAGCAATCGTTTATGATCCTTGCTTATCTTAATTACACGGAATACGCTTGTCATAAGCATCATCCCCAAGGCAATAGCACTGGCATCCATGCCGGTGGTTATAAGGATGTTCATACCCGTGTCGTAATTATTTTCTATAATCGCTGCCATACCGCGATACATGCCAAGTCCCGGCACAATCGGATAATACCCGGTATAACAAAAATGGTTACCGGCTGCTTAAACATGCGTGCCGCCAGTTCGCTCAAAAGTGAAAGCGCAACCGTGGCAAAAAACATGGCATAAAAAGAATCATACGCCATATCCTTGCGGATGTAGCAATAAACTACCCAGCCTACAGCACCGATAAAGCCGCTGACAGGCAAACTTTTACGCGGTGCCTGAAACAGAATACCGAAGGCAGCAGTAGCAATAAATGCAAAGCCAAAGGCTGTAAAATAATTTATGCCCACAGCTTCCACCCCCAGTGATACCATACAAGCAGCTAAATGCCAGGCCAATCGCAATGGATGTAGCGAAAAGCATCGCCTCGCGATACGCGAATTACCGGAAATCAAATCGCCGGCCATATAATCGCGCAGGCCGTTGGTAAAAGCTACGCCCGGCAGGAACGGCATCAGTGCACCTACGATGATATTGGTACGTGTACATTCGCCGTCCATCTCACAGCAAAAAATAGCCAAAGCACCGATTGCCGCACCGGAAAGCGCATTCTCCCAAAAGGCACTGGGACGATAACCGCCCAGCTGCTTCAACAGCACCCATTGAAAGACCGCCGGTAATAAAGGCCGCAATAAAGTCATGGCCG
>ENA-OQCS01001030-OQCS01001030.1-human-gut-metagenome-genome-assembly--contig:-NODE-1030-length-15065-cov-2.983934_pt1 | contig 15065 bp, 19 predicted proteins | sample MGYA00242757_ERZ504575 | MGnify/ENA primary metagenome ERZ504575 (study PRJEB26092, sample SAMD00036297) | human gut metagenome | host: Homo sapiens | study: EMG produced TPA metagenomics assembly of...
GCTGCATCAAGGCCAATCCCACCTATCTGACACAGGTAAGGCGGACACCGTGTGCCCATGTTTACCCGCCAGTCTTCCTACCGGGAAGATCTGCTGCGTCTGTCCACCTATTTTGACGGTGTGAAGGCACACACGCCGACAGCTATACTTCCCGTTGGTATATCGATGAAACCGGTACCCTGCAGTATACCTACTCCACGAGTATGTACGATGTGCTGTGCTACCTGTCGGATATGGAGGCCGAGGGCCTGATTTATTCCGATTGTTATGATCTGACCAACAAGACCAATTTCCGCAGCACCCTGTGGGGCACTGACGAGAGCGAAGCGCCCGCTTATGGCTTTATCACCTTTGACTGGCAGGCTTCTTCCACTGCTGATTCCCTTAACAAGGACATCGTGGTGGTGCTGCCCCCGGTGGCCAAGGTGAACGGCGTGTGGCAGTATTATATCGACAATGGCCGCGCCATCAAGCCTGATGGCTGGTCCATCTCTGTAGCCGCTGCGCCACCGATGCTGAGCTGTACCGCTCCTGCGCTCTGCTGGACTACTTCTTCACCGAAGAAGGCTCCACCCTGCAGAACTACGGCCTGCCCATGTTCCTGAAGGAAAACGAGACCTATACCGGACCCGATGGCAAGGAATATCCCCAGTACACCGATTGGGTGATGGAGACCTGCGCTTCCGTGGCCAAGGGCGACCTTTCCACTTTCCTGCGCGACTGGCTGGGTTGCCTGATTCCCATCGGCTACCAGAAGGATATCGGCTTCGAATACCAGTATACCTCCGAGCGTGGATTTGAAGGCTGGGAGCTGCTGCAGAATTCCACCACACACTTTGCCACCTACGCGGGCGAAGGTATCAAGGGTGATAACCCCAACTATTACAAGATGGTTCCTCCTGTGTTCTCTTTGACGCTGCGTCAGAAGGAGGCTATTTCCGAAACCACTACCATGGGTATGGAAGATCTGAGCGAGGAGATGTTCAACATCGTGCGGTACAATGCCAAGGGGAATGCTCCGAACGGCATCTCCATTCCGGCCGATTACAACGAATATCTGGCTGCATTTGAAGCAAGAAACCTGGATGCGTATGTTACTGCCTATCAGCAGGCATATCAGGTGATGACCGCGGCCCAATAATTGTGCGCGTGCTGTTTCGGGGAGACCTCGGTCTCCCCGAAACAAACAATGGAGGGCTTGACTATGAAAAAAATATTTCGGGGACAGGTTATTCTGTCGGCCGTATACACAGTGACGGCCATTGTGGTATTCCTGTACACCTTGGTATTCATGACCGAATACAACGACCTGTTTGGACTGAAAATGCCTCAAAACAAACAAATCGCCCAGTTTTACGAGGTGATCCTGCAGGGATTCAACCGGCAGATCCTGGTGTGGGCCATTGTGGGAATTATCGGTATTTTGATGATTGTTCTTTTGGAGATCCGCACAGCTGTGCCGGACCGCTTTGCGGCTGCTGTGATGACGGTGTATATGGGCTGCTGCTGCTTTGGCGCCGTGAACGCCATTCGCAACATTCTCGCCATCTGGGCGTATTACAAGGGACTGGATTTTCAGTATCTGTACGCTGACGGAATCACCGGGTATGAACTCAAATTTACTACGTTTCAGGTGGGTATCGGGATATATAGTGTGCAGATTATTGTCTGCGTAGCTTTTGCGGCGGTGCTGCTGCTCAGCCATATCCGATACAAAAAACTGCAGAAGGGAGGCGCCTGATATGAAGCCGGATATTTCGGAAAAAGAGAAAAAGGTATATGTTACCCTCTATAAAAAGGATGCGCCTTCCTACGCCATGATCTTGCTGGCCACCCTGTTGGAATTTGTGTATGTGGTGAGTATTCTGGACGTGATGCCGGTTACCTTTATGATGGGCGTTGCGGTGATCGTGAACATTTTCCTTTTGTTCTTGCTGTTTACCTGTGCGGTGAAGGTGAATGTGTACGAAATACCTTGGGCAGCAGTTAGTCTGATTGTGGGCGGTTATATGCTGCTTCGTCAGTTTGTGCTGGTACCTTTGTGCTACAGCCTTATGACCGTGAGCAGATCATCCTGGTCGCCAACCTAGCGGGAGCGGCTTTGTTGTTTGCTGCTGGTGGCAACAGCCTGCGCAAAAGCTCCAAACGACGCCGGCTGCAGAAGCAGCTGGCACATCCGAACCAGTAATGATGGAGGCATACAGATGGGAAAAATACAGTTTCAGAATGTAAACAAGGTGTATCCCAATGGGTTTCATGCCATCCATGATTTCAATCTGGATGTGGATGACGGCGAGTTATCGTCTTTGTGGGACCATCCGGCTGTGGAAAATCCACCGTTCTGCGCATGCTGGCGGGCCTGGAGGAGATCACCTCCGGCAAGCTGCTGTTGGACGGCAAGGTGATCAACAACCGTCCTCCAGTGGAGCGGGATATTGCCATCGTATTTCAGGATTACGCGCTGTACGGCAATTTGTCGGTGTACGACAATGTGGGTATCAGCATGAAGGTGCAGCACCAGAAGGACACGGCCATCTATGACAAGGTCCAACAGGCGGCGGCAACGGTGGATATCCAGCAATATCTCAACCGGCTGCCGGGGCAGCTTTCTGGTGGACAGAAACAGCGGGTGGCTCTGGCACGTTCCATCATTCGTCATCCCAAGGCATTCCTGATGGATGAGCCGCTGTCCAATCTGGATGCAAAACTGCGCAACAGCACCCGCATCGAGATCGTAAAGCTGCAGAGAAGCCTAAAGGTGACTACTATTTACGTCACACATGACCAGACCGAGGCCATGACCATGGCTGACCGTATGGTGGTGATGAAGGAAGGTGTGGTGCAGCAGGTGGGTACGCCCCGGGAAATTTACGGACTGCCGGTGAATATGTTTGTGGCGGGATTTATCGGCTCGCCCCAGATCAATTTTATCCGCGGCAAGTTGGAAGGGGAAACCTTCGTGTGCGGTGAAAATCGGTTGCGTCTCGCCCCTTGGGCAGCCCACAAGCTGGAGGCCTGGAGCTCCAAGGAAGTGATCCTGGGTTTACATCCCGAGGTGTTCAGCCTTGCAGAAGAGGCCGGCGATGGTACTTTCAAGGCGGATTTTGTGGCTAAAGAATTTATGGGCAGCCATCTCATCATCCACGCGCAGATTCAGCAGCAGGATGTACAGTGCCGTATCGACGATACATCGGCCTGCTTTGGCGGCCGGCTGTATCTCAAGCCGGATATGTCCCGGGCGCATTTCTTCGATGCCGAAACGGGCGAAGCGATCTTACATATGGAAGCAGGTGACGACCATGCGTGAACTGAAAGAAAACATCCATATCCAGACAGTGGCCAAACTGCTCATTGCAGTGGCAGCGATTGCGCATCTGATTTTCACCTATGTGCACACCAGCGCTCTGCTGCTGCTGGAAAATCAGATATGCGGATTCATCATGTTTCTGTTTGTGCTGTTGGGGTTGGTTACTCTGTTTGAATCCACCCAAGTGCATGTGAGCCGTTCCTTTGCGGGATACGCTACTATCGCTCTGTGCGCGGCCACTGTGGGCATGGGGGCAGACTTGGTATCTATTTATCAAACAGCTATCCGTACCCAAAATTCGCTGGAACCAGCCATGGTATACAAGGCAGTATGGTTTAGCCTGGCACTTATGGCTATGTTCGCTCTGTCCGGTGTTCTGCTTTTGATCGACACATGCAGAAAGCATACGGAAAGGTAAGGAAAAATGGATAAAAAGCATACTCGTCGCAAAAAAATCTCAGACAATGCCAAAGCCACGCTGCTGCGCTGGTGGATTGTGGGCATGTGCTATTTTATGATTGGCTTCGGTACCCAGGCAGGGGGATACACCAGTCCCATCGACCTGATCTTTTTCCTGGGAGTGGGTATCGGCCTTGTTACCATTGTGGTGTACAATCCATGCGTACAATGTATTGACATCGTGCGGGGCGGTGAGATTGTAAACCACAGGTACCGCAACAAAAAGGGCTGGCAGCGGGCTTTGCAGACACTGGCGACTTGGGATTGAGTATGCTGGTGGTGATTTTGGTATATCTCAGCTACCAAAATATCAACCTGTTTCTAGTCGGTTTGCTAGGGCTGTCCCCAGAAACGGTGGTGGTGGCTGGCGAACCCTTCGGATTTGCCACCCTATATACTCTGTTTTACAGTGCCATCACGGCCTGACAGACAAACTGCGGGCAATCCGCACCGGTTCTGCTACGGTATGTAAGTAAAAAGAAGGTGAATCGATTGATATTTATCGGTGATTTGAAACCCTATTGCCTGCAGCTGGATACCAGTCGTGCTATGCAGTACAAGCGTCTGCTGGAACAGGCCGACCGATACAAGCAGATGGAGCTGCCTCTGGAACATCCTAAGGAGAGCACAACATATATGGGCATTGCAATTGCTAACCTGGCCCTGGCTACCGACTCAGCGGCAGCGAACAGTATCTGCAGGATGCCAAGCGGTTTATGAACACGGTGCTGTCCTATGAAAAATGGGGAAATGCCCATCTGGTAAATGTAGATTTATCCGCGTCCTGGATATTGTTTGGCCTTTCTCTGGGGTACGACTGGTTGAAGCCCTATCTTTCCGAAGAGGAAAAGCAGCGGATCTTCTGTAAGATCCGTCACCATGCTAAGGTGATGTTCGACTATCGCCGTGATACCTACGGCAGCGGTTGGTCCACCAACTTTTACCAGAACCACAACTGGATCAACATGACGGGGCTGGCTGCCGCCGGCTATGCCATGCAGGGACAGGCTGAGGAAGCCGATACATATATAAAGGAAGCCAAAGAGGACTTTGCCCGGGTGTTTGACTTGATGGCAGAGGACGGTTCCAACTACGAGGGCGTCACCTATTGGCGCTACGGCGGCATGTGGCTGTTTGTCTATGCTCATCTGCTGAAGGTGCAGGAAGGAATCGATTATTTCCAATCCAGCCCCTACTTGAAAAACACCTTTTATTATCGACTGTACCAGTGCAACGGTGATTTTACCCGGCAGATGAACTACGGCGACTGCCACGACCGTTACAGCAGCCATCCGGTCTGTGTTTACTACAAGGTAGCGGCGGAATACCGCAACGGCCATGCCCAGAAGTTGGGAAATATGGTGGTGAAGGAATTCCTTGCTCAGGAAGCTGCCAACAGCAAGGTGAAGCCCGGAATTCTGCCCGAAGCGATTTTCGAGTTTTTGTGGTACGACCCTCGGTGGAAGAACGGGAGTTTGACGATTTGCCCCTGGCTCGGTATTTTGAGGATTTGGGTCTGCTGGCTCTGCGCAGCAGTTGGCAGCGGGACGCCCGGGTGTTTTCCATCAAGTGCGGCGCGCCGGGAGGCGCCAAGCATGGAGGGAAGGCTGGAAGATCCTGCAAGACGAGGGGATCGATCTGTTTTCTTTGTCTCACCATCACCCCGACAATTTGTCCTATATTTTTGCCAGCGGCGGCGAATATTTCACCTGTGAGGACGGTTACAACCGCAATCTGATGCCGGATAACCACAATGTCCTGCTGGTGGATGGTAGATATACCGACGCCCAGGACGTCAACGACGTCTATATGACCAGTGTGGAGCAGCGGCAGAAGGAAGAGGGAAAAGACTTTTCCCCCGAAAGCTACGGCGGTTTTGTTTCCTGCGTTAAGGTAGAGGGAAACCTGGCCGTTTACCGGGGCGAGACAGCAGGGGTGTATCCCCGCCATATGCAGATGCAGGAGGTAAGCCGGGTGCTGGTGACCGACGGTTTGGGCTTCTGGCTGTTTGCGGATATTTTCAACAGCCAAAAGAGCCATATCTATTCGGTCATTTGCAACACCGATCCGCTGCCCTATCCCCAGGAAAAAGGATACCGGTATCCCATGGAGACAGGAGATATCCGATACCAGGTATTTTCCAGCGCACCGACAGAGACGCGGCAGTATGAACAGCAGGTGGTCAGTGTGATGACCACCCAGGAACAGGACAAGCTGTGCCGCACCTGCATCCATACCCTGTCTACCGATTCCCAGACCCCCCAGACCAGCCAAGTATTCTTTGAGTGTTTTACTTTTGCCGGCAGCGAGGCCAAGGTTTGCTGCCAGCAGGGAATGCTTCACCTGGAATGGAACGGCAACGTATACAAGCTGACGGTGGGGGAATACGATGCCGGCGTTGGCCGCAGTCCGGTGCGTCTGCGGGTGACCAGGGATGGAGCAGAAACGGCGGAGTATTCGCTGTAAACGCTGTGCAGAGAAAGAGGAACCAACTATGAACTATGTAAACGACCGGTTCTGTGAACTGGTACAACTGCCCCGCAACCGTCAGGCGATTCTGGCGATGAAGAAGGACGTAGATGACTTTCTGCCCTCCTTCTGCGATTCGCCCGCCAAGCTGAGCCGATGGGGGCACCACTATTTTTGTGATGACGATGGCGGCAGGCTGATTTTTGATTTGAATTCGCCCCACAGCCACCGGTGTGAGATCTGCGGAAAGGTATATTCCAACGATGTGCAGGATGGCGTGTGGGTCACCTTCTATCGCAACCGGGCTGTGGTTTTGGCTCTGGTTTCGGCTGCGGTATACAAGGCCACCGGTGAGACAAATACCGGGACTACGCTTTGCAGGTGATCGATTTTTACGCGGCTCATTACCATGAGTTCGTGCTGCACAACAAGGAAAACAAGATTTTTGACAGCTACGAAACCATGAAGTGGGGATGCGGAAAAATGATGCCTCAGGGCCTGAATGAGGCCATCGTAGCTATCCGCTTTATCCAGACCATTGAGATTTTGCGCCCTGAACTGGAGCAGGAATGGCTGGAAAATGTGCACCGCAAGCTTTTCCGGGAGATGTTCCGGCTGCTGGCTCCCCAGGCGGTGGAGATCCACAATATCAGCTGCTGGTCGCTGGCTGCCATCGGTGTGATGGGTCTTGCATGAAGGATCAGGAGATGATCGATTACGCCTTCACCAGCCCCTTTAATATCCGGCGTCAGCTGGCCGAGGGTGTGACTGCGACGGCTTCTGGTACGAAGGCTCCATCCACTACAACTTCTTTTTGTTGGAGGGCGTTTCTTATCTGTTCCTCTTCAGCAAGATTTACGGGTATGATTTTGGCCAGGAGAGCACAGCGATTTTTGAACGGATGTTTGAGAAAGCCTACGAATACGCCTTTGACAACCTGTATCTGCCCAATCCCAACGACGGTTGGCCCAATTTGAATCTGCGCACATTCAGCTATGTGTATCACACCGCCGCCCGGGCCTTTGGCGAAAAGAGCAAGGTGGGCAATCTGCTAAAAATCATTGAGAACGACCCCAATCCTCGCACCACTCTGCCCCTTTCGGAGCCTTATTACTGCTGCGGGACAGTGTGTCTGGAACAGCTGCTGTTCAACATCGATTTTGATTACAGCGATTACCGGCCGGTGGCCCATGTCTCCAATACATTCCCCACCTCCAACTTTGCCATGCTGCGCAACAACAACTGGAATGTGTTTGTGAAATATGGCCTCAACGGCAAATCTCATGCCCATCCGGATATTATGAACATCGAGGTGATGTATAAAGATCAGCGCATTTCTCGGGATCTTTCCAATGCGGGTTACCAGTCCCGGCTGTGCAACGAGTGGCATCGAAAGACCTTGTCTCATAATACCGTATGCTGGAACGGCCAGGATATCACTTCGGTGCATCCGGGCAAGTGCCTGCACTTTGATGCAGACAGCTTTTCGGGTTTGGCATTGGATGTCTACGAGGGTATTGATTACCAGCGCAACCTGCACATTACCGAGGATTCCCTGGTGGATGAATTCCTGGTCCAGGGTAAGCCAGGGGTATACGATTATGTATTCCATCTGGAACCCCAGCTTCAGCTGGAATGTGAGATGCCGTTGGAGGATGCCAGTCTGGGCTTTTCGGAAAATGGCTACCAGCATGTGGAGGAAACCAAAAAGGTGCTGGTTTTGGGGGATAAAGCAGTTCTCTGGGCTGTCTTTGGCGAACTGCGGATGAAGATAGAACTGCAGCTGGAAAATGGACAGGAGCTGTTCCTCCTTAAAACCAAGGATAATCCTGTCAACCAGACTCGCCGTAGCATTCTTGTGCGGGCGAGGGGAGAAAAGGTACGTTACAGCATGCAGCTTACTGTTTGAAATCAAACCATATGGGAGGCAATTAAGTATGAAAACAGCATTGATTACCGGAGCCACCGGCGGCATCGGCGGCAAAACGGCCGAGGTACTGGGCCAGGCCGGGTATGAGGTGATTGTCACCGGCATCGACGAGGCAGGCCGGGACACGGTGATGAGCAATCTGGAAAGCAAGGGCATCAAGGCACATTTTTATAAATGCGACGCCACCAGCGAGGAGCAGGTGAACGAGACCTTTGCCAAGATCGCCGAGAAGTTTGATCATCTGGATCTGTTAGTGAACAACGTGGGCGCCTGGGCGGCCGGCAGCGGGTTTCCGAGATGGAGACTGGCTTTATGCGCAAAGTAATGGCGCTGAATTTCGACAGCCTGTTTTTCAACACTCGTGCAGCGCTGCCGCTGCTGAAAAAAGGCACCAACCCCTCCATCATCAACTTCAGCACCATTGCAGTGACCAACGGAGGCGGTATCGGAGCTTCCATCTATGCGGCCTCCAAGGGAGCGGTGCAGAGCTATTCCCGTGCCCTGGCCAAGGACTTGGCCGAGTTCGGCATCCGGGTGAACATGGTTTCCCCCGGCACCATCGATACTCCCTTCCACGCTGCCACCGACCGCAAGCTGGTGGAGAGCTGGAAAGACAGCATCCTGATGAAGCGCCTGGGCGAGCCCCGGGAGGTGGCCGACGTCATCGAGTTCCTGGCTTCGGACAAGGCATCCTTCCTCACCGGCGAAGTGATCCAGATCAACGGCGGACAGGCCTTTATCTAGAAAAGTATAACAAAGGAGGAGTGTTGGTGAACCTGTATACGAAAATGAAAAAGGCCGCGGGTGCGGTACTGGCCGTGGCCATGGGAATGACCTGCATTCCCACGCCCCTGGCGGTGTATGCCCAGGAGCCGGAGGAGTACACGGTTATTTTGGATGAGAATTTTGAATCCGAACTGAGCGCCGGGGTCAAGCTGAGCGGTGGGGTTTCCGTGGTCGAGATGGATGGAAACCACGTGTTGGAATTCAATGATACCAGCGACAGCGAAACCAGTAAGGCAAACATTGAAATCGGTAAACAGGCCGGGGAGATTGTGGTGGAGTACAAGCTGTATGTGGTTTCCGATGAGGGAAAGTCCACCATTGCCCTGACGGCGGGTTCCAAGGAGGAAAGCGGCAGCAGCAGCACCTCCAGCGCAGGGGAGTTTTTGCGGTTTAAAACCACCGGCAGCGATTCCCGCACCTACGAGTTCCGGGGAGGGGATTCCCAAAAAACTCCCTCTGTAAAAAATGGAGCTTATCTGTGTGGAAAATGGATCGAACTGAAATCGGTGATCGACACCGCAACAAAGACCTTTGACGTATATGCCGACGGGGAGTTGTTGGGAGAGAATATTGCCATGAGTTGTAAAACAGAAAACATCGTCATGGAAAGTCTGGACAACATTTCCTTTTTGACCGGCAGCATGGATAAGACCCACGCATACATCGACGATGTGCGGGTGAGCCTGAAAACAACGGACAGCGGAGAAGGAGACGGCGACGGTGAAGACGAAAAAACGCCGGGCGAGCTGGGCTGCATTGATTTCGTGGCCGGTGGCTGGAAATTGCAGCTGCCGGTAGAAAGCGATACCAAGCCCGGCTCGGTGCTGGAAAAATCGCCACAGGAACTGGCGGACGGCTACACCAGTGAGTTTTTCTTTGCGGCTACTGACGAAAACGGACAAGACGCCGTGGTGTTCCACTGCCCGGTACAGGGATTCAAAACCGGAAACACCACTTATGCCCGTTCCGAGATGCGGGAAATGCTGGACCCTAAGGACAAAACGGTGAACTGGACCTGGCAGGGCACCCATACCCTTGTGGCCGAGCAGAAGGTCACCCATGTACCGGCCAACGGCAAGGTGATCACCTCCCAGATCCACGGCATCGAGCAGAACGGTGACAACGCCAATCCTCTGGTGAAGGTGCTGTATGCCTACGATAAGGCCAAGGGAACCGGCAGTGTGATTGTGTATCTGAAAAACACCACCGAAAAAACCTCCGCCGATTTTGCTTATGCCTATCCCGAGGTGGCACTGGGCGAAAAATACCGCACCGAGATCCAAGTGGTGGATGGTACTGCCTATGTTACCATCGATACCGATGACAACGAACCTATGACTGTTTCCCACAATTTTGTGGCGGCGGACCCCCTTTGGAAGGATACCTGGTACTATTTCAAGTTGGGCAACTACATCCAGGATTCGGTAGATTCCAGTGAGGAAGCCTATTCCGATGTGTGGGTGTACAGCTCCGGTATTTCCCACAGCGAAACTGTGGAAAAGACCCCGGTGGAAAGCATCCGCATCGACAGCAGTGAAATTCAGCTGCAGCCGGGAGAGCGCACCAGCCTGAGCGTTACGGTGAAGCCCATCAAAGCCTACAACAAAGCGGTGACCTGGGATGTGCTGGAAGGCGCGGATGTTGTGGCCGTGGACGCCAAAGGTTATGTCACGGCCCTGAAGGAAGGTACCGCTGTGGTGCGGGCAACCAGTGTGGACAATTCCATCGCCACTTCTACCTGTCATGTCACGGTGCAGCAGGGGGAAGCCGTACAGGCGGAAAAACTGTACAGCTGTGATTTCGGCCGCGAAAGCGGGCTGGATTTGCATACAGCCTTCAACACTGAGTTTATGCAGGTGATTCCGGAATCGGCCGAGGGTACATCGGTGACCTTGGAGCAGGAATCCGAGGGGAACGTAATCCGGTTCCGGGACAATTCCAACAATGCCACCAGTAAAATTTCCTTTGTATTCCAGCCCCAGACCGACACCACCACGATATCTTTCCGGGTGCGGATCGATGCTTTGGGGGAACACAAGGCGGGAGATCTCACTTTTGGCTGTATGTATGCCGTGGCGGCCGGGTCGGACAGCTGGTATTCCAATACCACCGAGCTGTTCCGTGTCCGCAACGCCGCCAAGGGCGCCTTAGGCAATTTCTCCGATTTGACTTATGTCCTCACCAATGCCTATACCCCTATTTCTCTTAATGCGGACAAGGTGGTGGGCAACTACGGTGATTGGGTGGATGTGACCTACATCATCACCCCGAACAACGGCACCGCCAAGGCCAATACCACCGATGTGTACATGAACGGCTATCTGGTAGGCTCCGGCATTGCCAACCGCAACGCCATTGATTATGTGAACCGACTGGACATCCACAGCGGTACCGGCGATAAGATGGAGTTCAGCATCGACGATGTGAAGGTATACAAGGGCAGCAAGATCCCTGCAGAGGAAAATGTACCTACCCCCCAGAGCCTGCAGCTGCTCTATGTTCCTTCGGTCATGGGACTGCAGGATGCGGTGAAAGCCTATGTGCAGGTAGAGCCGGCAGGCAGCTATGACCAGGTTGGGTACCAAGTGGTATCCGGCAATGCCGTAATCGTGAGCCAGGATGGCTATATCACCGCGTCCGGAAGGTAAAGCGGTGTTCGGGCTTACAGCCTGCGGGACGAGAAAGTGTTTGACGAAGCCGCCATCGAGGTGCGCGCCGAACAGGACATGGTCCGGGCTGAGTCTATGCAGCTGAAGCAGACGGCCATGAACCTCAGTCGGGGTAAAACCGCCGCCATCGAAGCTGAGGTATTGCCCGAAACCGCTTCGGAAAAAGGGGTGCGGTACGCCATCGTTTCCGGCCCTGAAATTGTCACCCTGCACCACGATGGCACCGTGACCGGCAAAGCGGTGGGCACCGCCAAGATCAGTGTCACCAGCCTGGATAACCCGGAACTGGTGCGCTATGTCACCGTTTCTGTCACCGCTGATTTTGAGCCCGGCCAGGTGATTTATCAGGATTCCTTTGATGGAAGTACACTGGACAGCAGCCATTGGTCGGTGTCCCTTGCCAAGGCCTATACCGCGTGGATGTGAAGGACGGTGTAATGACGGTGGAGGACGGCAACGGTGCGGCGCAGCCCAAGGCGGTGCTCTCCTTTGATCCCGTGTCCGGTACATTTTCTATGCAGTTCCGCATTAAGGTGGAAAATGAGGCGGAAATCCAGGGCGGTGTTGCCGATACCAAGTACGAGAATCTCCGCATTGCTTTTGGAAACGGTACGATTACTTCCACCAGCAACGAAGCCTTCTGCATCCGCTCCAATGGCACGAATTTCACCTACAATGTCAGCGGCAGCAGTTACAGTCCCTTGACCGGCGAATACCATGTATCCGATTGGAACACCATAACCCTGGTGACCCATGTAAATGCCGACGGAACGGATACCACGGATGTATATGTGAACGGTCAGCTGCTGTTGCAGAATGCACAAAACAAGGTGGATTTTTCGGTGATCGATAAAATGTGTTTTGCGGCAGATACCGCCAAATACGCAAAATATTCCATCGACGATCTTGTGATCTGGGCAGGGGATTATGACGATGCTCCCACGGAGGAAGAAAACCCACAGACCCGGATGACAGCAGTTCGAACAGTTCTGGAAGTTCCAGCTCCGACAATTCTGCCAGTTCGGATACTTCTAGCAGTTCCGGTAGTTCGGACAGCGGTAGCGGACAAAATCCGGATGCCTCGGACAAGCCCCGGCCCGACCGTGGACAGAGTGCATCTTCGCAGCAGCTCTCTGCGGGCAGCAGTACGCCGCAGACCGGTGATGCCGGGGAACCTGCGCTGTGGGGTGTGGTGATGCTGCTGAGCTTTGCAGCACTGGCCGTAACAGGTGTGATTGCAAAAAGAAAAGAAGGCCAAAGCAAGTCCGATAGATAAACGGGTTCTTGCTGTATAAGGAAATACCCAAAATAGCAGATACAAAAAACGGATGTTTTACCAGCATAGGTTTGCCACAAGCAGCCTATGGCTGTTTTTTTCTGGATTGCTTTGTAATGAAATCAAGACTGTTTTGATCAGAAAGCTAAAAGCAGGTTTATCCCACATACAGACTATCGGAAAAGTTGAAGGATGATTGTATATAATCGAGTAGGAGCTCTCTCAACTCTAAAGAGCCGACCTCTCACACCACCGTGCGTACCGACCGGTACACGGCGGTTCAACCACATGATTTTGTCAAGATTAGTTGACACATTTTCCTCAAGGATTCTGTACCTTATGCCGCTTCTTTCAGGGAATCATAGTATTGCTGTCGTTTGACTATAGGGGGGAGCCCTCCATTGGCCGAGCAGATTCTTCGGTTATTCCAGTAGCTTATCTCCTTCATGGCATCCGCCAGTGGCTGATATTTCCATGGGCGGTCTTTGTTTGCAAGATACTGGTAAAATCCCTGTCTGCTGACATGAAGGATCCTGCAGAAAAAGGCGATATCCCCTTTTAATTCGCCGTCTTTCGTTTTTAATGCAATAAACTTCATTCTTTCGTTTTTGCTGACTTCAGACGGCTCGCGGCGAAAAAAGCGCTGGCTTCCTCCAGAAAGTCGTTTTCTTTCTTCAAACGTCGGTTTTCTTTCTCCAGTTCCTTTACCTGCTGGCGAAGCTTAGGAGTTCCTCGTTAAGCGTCATAGCGCTTTGTGGGGTCTGTGAGCCAGCTCCAAGGTCAAGAGTGCCAAGACGGTTAGCCCGTACCCAGCTATACATGGTGTTCTTGGGGATCCCCTGTTCTTTGGCGGCCTTAGCTTGTCCGATTTCTTTGGCAAGTTTCACTGCCTGTACTTTGTATTCGTGGTCATATTGTCTGTTTTCTGCCGTTTTATTCACTCCTTATTCTCTTGATTATATCTCAAATCCTTGAAAATAGGGTGTCAAATTTTATTTATACCACATCATGCTTTTTTTGTTACTTTATTGTTTTGGCGGCAGAGGACCGCCGTTTTTCTGCCCGCGCCCCTCCGAGTTGAGGTCTATTCAATGAAACTCAAAATTCAGGAGGTTTATGATGGCAAAGAAAAAAGATTTCTACAATCAATCAATTTCTGGTGAGGATGTCGAACTGCTAGCACAATTCACCGGAAAACTGGACAAGGTTCTGCACAACAAGAGAGTTTCATATCTGCGGAAGAAGAACCAGAAGGAGACGAAGGAAGTTTCCTTTGAAGCAAATGCCTCTTACTTAGAGGGTGTATCCTGCAGAATTGAGGTATCTGTTGAAGAGTGCGTTGAAGAAAAGCTGATGTTGGAAGAGACTGACAAACATCTGCAGAATCTTCCTGTTAGAGAGTATGCGGTTATCACATGCCTCTACATCAACGAGATGAGCGTAAAGGAGACTGCCAAGGAGTTGGGCATCAAGCCCAACACGGTCAGCACGCATAAGAAAAATGCAACTGCACGGATTCGCAAAAAGATGGAGGACAAGTAATATGGGAATGTTTAAGAATATTCTGGTAAGGGCACACCATGGTGACAAAGAGGCCGTAGACAAACTCTATGAGCAGTATAAACCCCTGCTGCGGAAGTACAGCTTCGTGAACGGAGTTTTTGATGAGGATTTGCATCATATCCTTGTGATTGCATTTCTCGAAATGATTCGGACATTCAAGGTCTAATCTTTTCCTGACAAAAAGGATGCCGAACCCCATTGTTCCGCGTCCTTTTTGCTATAGGTTGTTCAACAACTCTCAAACAAGTTGTTTCGATTCTGTGCGCCGACAATAAGTTTAGAAAAAATGCAAATTTTTTCTCGAATTTTGGCACCCTTTTGCGAGTATACAGTATAGAGGGACAAAAAAGCCCTCTTCCCCCTTTTGCACCTTGATAACCGAATATCCGAATCACCGGCTACATACAACTGACCTTGCCGCAACCCAAGGAGCGACGGCAGGTGCGCCCCGGCTGTTCTGACGCCATGATGCTGCCTGATAGGCAGCGGAGCGCTTAACGGTCCGGGAGAGGTGGCGTGGAACACATACCTCAAGCGAAGGGTCAGCAATCATGATACACACCGTGGCGATGCTCTCAAGGCGTCGGCGGTACTGCCAACAATGTG
>ENA-OQCS01001031-OQCS01001031.1-human-gut-metagenome-genome-assembly--contig:-NODE-1031-length-15046-cov-3.133387_pt1 | contig 15046 bp, 19 predicted proteins | sample MGYA00242757_ERZ504575 | MGnify/ENA primary metagenome ERZ504575 (study PRJEB26092, sample SAMD00036297) | human gut metagenome | host: Homo sapiens | study: EMG produced TPA metagenomics assembly of...
TCCTGAGCCAGGATCAAACTCTCCATTGTAAAATATCATTTTTACTTCTTGCCTCATTGCTGAAGCAGTCGGTGTTTGTTGTCTGTACTTAGGACGAATATCCTTTTCGTTTATTGAAGCTTAGTAAACCTGACTTGTCAATTACTTGACGGTTCGTTTCTTTTACCCAGTCAACTTTCTTATTTCTAAGAAGTCAACCGCTTCTTGTACTACTTGTCTGTTTATGTAAAATCTTTCAAAGAACTCTTTCTTTAGTTGCTTAGAGTAATACTTGATTTCTCAAAAGCGATTGCAAAAGTACTAACTATTTTCCATTCCACCAAATTTTTCGAGAAGAAAGTTGCATTTTCTTTTGATTTTTAACAGTTATAAACATCTACAACTCATAAAAATCACTCTTCACCTTATTATATATATTGATAAGCGTATAAACAAATCAAAGCAAGGTGACATGATTAGCTGCAATATCTACCAACTTTTTTCGTCTTGCCACACCTATAATATAAAGTGCATCCTTAGAAGAACAATGAAAGTGCTTTTTCACCCCCTTTACAAGTTCGTCCTTCGTAATAGAACGCACTCCTGCGGGATATGCTCCACGCACAGCCTTCTCAATATCTCCCATATTAAACTCATGATGACGCTTATGGAAGTAAGACGACACCATGACCGCAAACACAATCACCAAAACGATGATAAAAAATAATACTGACTGACTCATGATAATAAACTTAATCGGTTAAAACTATAACTGCTATCGCTATTTTTCTGCAAATATAAGAAAAAAACGTAAAGCAGTTCACTTTCTCCCGTTTTTTACAGAAAAAGGTTATTTTTTTATCGTTTTTCTCAATTATTTGTTGATAATCCAAAAATATTGTGTATTTTTGCAGCAAAGGAACGCCATTTACATATGACACTTCCCCACTAACAATAAAAGTATAACCATAAAAACATAGAGAAAATGCAAGAAACTGTAAAGAAAGTATTGACAGGTGACTTCAATCGAAAGAAGGCTCTGATGTTTCTCATCACAGCCTTAGCCACAATTCTGGTATGGAACTTACCCATCGACAGCTTTGGAATCGAGGGTCTCACTGTTGTACAACAACGTGTAATCGCCATATTCGTAATGGCAGTGATGCTATGGCTCACAGAAGCAATTCCAGCTTGGGCCACCTCAGTAGTTATCATTTTTGTACTGCTATTCTTCGTCTCCGATTCGGCTTTTGCCGTTATGCAAGGCTCAGAGGGCGAGTACGGCAAACTATTGGACTACCAAGGTGTAATGGCATGTTTCGCCGATCCAACAATCATACTCTTCCTGGGAGGTTTCATACTAGCCATCGCAGCTACCAAAAGCGGTCTTGACGTACTGATGGCAAAAACATTGATTGCCCCATTCGGCAAGCGCTCGGAAAACGTACTATTGGGGTTTATGCTCATCACCGGTATTTTCTCCATGTTTATCTCCAACACGGCCACAGCTGCAATGATGCTTACCTTCCTAACCCCTGTATTCAAGTCGCTCCCTGCTAACGGAAAAGGAAGAGTAGCGCTGACTATGGCCATTCCTATAGGAGCTAACCTCGGTGGCATGGGAACCCCTATCGGAACTCCTCCTAACGCTTTTGCCTACAAGGTTCTCAATGATCCCGCAGGCTTAAACCTCGGAATAGGTTTTGGAGAATGGATGGCAATTATGGCTCCGATGGTTATCATCATGCTTTTCTGCGCATGGTTTATCATCCGCAAGATGTTCCCATTCTCACAAAAGACTATAGAATTAAAAATCGACGGCAATATAAGTCACAATTGGCGTACAATAGTTGTAGGTGCCACATTCTTCCTTACCATCCTTCTTTGGGTATGTGGCAAGCAACTTGGTGTCAATGCCAACACAGTGGCTATGCTTCCAATTGCCGTTTTTGCCTTTACCGGCGTGGTAACAGCCAGCGACCTGAAAGATATAGATTGGGCCGTCATCTGGATGGTTGCCGGTGGTTTTGCTCTCGGTCTCGCCATGAATGGAACCGGCTTAGCAGAAAATGCAGTAAACAGCATCCCATTCGCAGAATTTAACCCATTAGTAATTATGGTGGTCTCTGGATTAGTTTGCTTCATACTAAGTAATTTTATCTCAAATACAGCAACTGCCGCCCTGCTCATCCCGATTCTTACCGTAGTATGTTCAGGAATGGGCGACAAGTTGACTTCTATAGGAGGGACCCAAACTATCCTCATAGGCGTAGCAGTAGCAGCCTCTTGCGCTATGTCGCTTCCAATCTCTACTCCACCAAATGCCATTGCCTACTCCACCGGTCTTATCCAACAGACAGACATGGTGAAAGCAGGTCTTACCGTGGGCGTGCTAAGTATGGTAATCGGCTATACTGTACTCATCACATTCTGCCGTCTTGGCTTTATGTAAAAAAGAAATTTTAAGAAGTATTAAATATCGGCACTGCAAAATAAACTCGTTTTTATTTTGCAGTGTCTTCTTTTTACCGTAACTTTGCACCCATGAAAAAGATAGTTATTGGAATAGATGTCGGCATTTCTACTACAAAGATAGTAGGAATAGAGAGAGCGGGATGGTTATCAGCCCTATTCGCATCAAGGCCACCGACCCTATCACCTCCTTATATGGAGCTTTTGGAAAATATTTACACGACAACAAAATTAGCCTCGACGAGGTAGAACAAGTTATGCTCACCGGTGTAGGTTCTGCTTACATTGATGAACGAATCTATGGTCTGCCTACATCGAAGAGCGAAGAGTTTGTTGCCGATGGACTCGGTGCACGATACGAAAGCAAGCTTGAGCGTATGATTGTGGTAAGTATGGGCACAGGAACCTCCCTCGTAAAGTGCGACGGCAAAGAGATCAAGCACATCGGCGGCATTGGTATTGGTGGAGGAACACTAGCAGGCCTGAGCCGAATTATGCTCAAGACCGATGACATCAAGCAGATTGTAAACCTTGCCAAAAACGGTGATGTATCAAAAATCAATCTGCTAATAGGAGACATCAGCGCCAAACCTTTACCTGGACTTCCCATGAATGCAACAGCATCGCTCTTCAGTAATGCCAAAGCCAACGCCTCCCGTGAAGACATAGCAATGGGGCTTATATGGATGGTATTACAGAGCATCGGCTCAGCAACCATACTCTCCTCCCTAGAATCAGGTATCAAAGATTTTGTAATGATAGGTAACCTGACACTTTTGCCACAATGCAGAGAAGTATTTCCTGCTATGGAAAAAACTCTATGGTGTAAGATTCAGAATCCCTAAATATTCAGAATTCTGCACTGCCATAGGTGCTGCACTAGACTATAAAAACAAGACCGAATTATCTTAAAAGCAGGTTCAAACCATACCTTCATATCAAGAAGGAGCAAGTTACAAAACGGCGCACAACACCACAACACCAAGCTACATAAAAGGCACAACACCACAATGCGCTGAAACTGAACAGATTAATCATTTTGGGAAACCGCTCTTAGAACAAGTTTCCCAAAACGATTTTTCAAACATCTGATACTCAACGATTTAATGTTTTTTAACACAAGAAAAGTTGTCCAAAACGTACAACTTCATTTTAAATTCTTATCTTTGCATTGTCGAAAAGATGGTATTTATAGCCACCTTCAAGTATAAAGACTTAGTATCAAGCAATTTAAATATCAATTATAAAAGTAACACAAGAAATGATTCAAACTGTAGTTAAACGTGACGGACGCATCGTTGGTTTCAACGAGCAAAAAATTATGGCTGCCATACGCAAAGCCATGTTACATACCGATAAGGGGGAAGACTCCTCTTTAATAGAGCAAATCACTGACCACATCGCCTATCGCGCAAGAGCCAGATGAGCGTAGAAGCCATCCAGGATGCCATCGAGCTGGAACTTATGAAGAGTGCCCGCAAAGATGTTGCTCAGAAATATATTGCCTATCGTAACCAGAGAAACATTGCCAGAAAAGCTAAGACCCGTGACGTATTCATGAGTATTGTCAATGCAAAGAACAATGACATCACCCGTGAAAACGCCAATATGAATGCTGACACTCCAGCTGGCATGATGATGAAATTTGCTTCAGAAACCACTAAACCATTCGTTGACGATTATCTCCTTTCCCAGGAGGTACGCGACGCCGTTTCACATAACTACATCCACATCCACGATAAAGACTATTATCCAACCAAGAGTTTGACTTGTGTTCAGCACCCATTGGACGTAATTCTCAAGCATGGATTCACTGCAGGCCATGGCTCTAGCCGTCCTGCTAAGCGAATCGAAACTGCAGCCGTATTAGCATGTATCTCTTTAGAGACTTGCCAGAACGAGATGCATGGAGGCCAGGCAATTCCTGCCTTCGACTTCTACCTAGCCCCATACGTGCGTATGTCTTACCAGGAAGAGGTGAAAAATCTGGAAAAACTAACAGGAGAAGATCTCAGCGACCTCTACAATATTGATATTGACGACTATTTAGTGAAAGACCTGACAGGCTTGGAAGGTAAAGAGCGCCTGGAGCAGCATGCCATCAACAAGACCGTAAACAGAGTACATCAGGCAATGGAGGCATTCATTCACAATATGAACACAATCCACTCTCGTGGCGGTAATCAGGTTGTATTTTCTTCTATCAATTATGGTACAGATACAAGTGCTGAAGGTCGTTGTATTATGCGAGAGATTCTGCTCAGCACATACGAAGGTGTAGGAAATGGAGAAACAGCTATCTTCCCTATCCAGATCTGGAAGAAGAAGCGTGGCGTTAACTACCTGAAGGAGGATCGAAACTATGACCTCTATCAGTTGGCTTGCAAGGTAACCGCCCGTCGTTTCTTCCCTACTTCCTGAATCTCGATGCCACATTCAACCAGAATGAGAAATGGCGCGCTGATGATCCAGAGCGTTACAAGTGGGAAATCGCTACTATGGGTTGCCGTACCCGTGTATTCGAAGACCGTTGGGGCGAGAAGACCAGTATTGCACGTGGAAATTTGAGCTTTTCAACTATCAATATCGTGAAGCTTGCCATCGAATGTATGGGCATTGAGAACAAGCAACAGCGTATTGATATGTTCTTTGCAAAATTGGACAACATCCTCGACATTACCGCCAAGCAACTCGATGAGCGCTTCCAGTTCCAGAAAACTGCGATGGCAAAACAGTTCCCATTGTTGATGAAATATCTTTGGGTAGGAGCAGAAGGCTTGAAGCCAGAAGAAACTATCGAGAGCGTTATCAATCATGGAACACTGGTATTGGTTTCATCGGGCTTGCAGAATGCCTCGTAGCACTCATCGGTCACCACCATGGTGAAAGTGAAGAAGCACAGGATTTAGGCTTGAAGATTATTACTTATATGCGTGACCGAGCTAACGAGTTCAGCGATCAGTACCACCACAACTACTCCATCCTGGCTACGCCAGCAGAAGGCTTGAGCGGTAAGTTTACCAAGAAGGACCGCAAGCAGTTTGGCATTATTCCTGGAGTTACCGATCGTGACTACTATACCAATAGTAACCACGTACCAGTTACTATAAGTGTACGGCCCTCAAAAAAGCAAAGATTGAGGCACCATATCACAATTTAACCCGTGGTGGTCACATCTTCTATGTAGAAATAGATGGTGATGCTACTCACAATCCAGCAGTCATCTCAAGCGTAGTAGATATGATGGACAAATACAATATGGGCTATGGTTCAGTAAACCACAATCGCAACCGCTGTCTCGACTGCGGATACGAGAATGCGGATGCCAACCTCGAAGTCTGTCCTAAGTGCGGCAGCCATCACATAGATAAGCTACAACGCATCACAGGTTATTTGGTGGGAACAACCGACCGTTGGAACAGTGGCAAACTCGCAGAACTTCACGATCGTGTCACCCACATAGACACCCCACAAAAATAAGATAAATGATTAGTATTTTAAGTATAGTGCATGACACAATGGTAGATGGTCCGGGATTCCGGACCTCTATCTATTGTGCCGGCTGTCCTAACCATTGTGCCGGCTGCCATAACCCTCAATCCTGGGACATCAATCATGGCATAATGACCTCAACAGAGGACATTATGAAAGAAATACTGGAAGACCCTTTCGCCAACGTTACCTTCTCTGGAGGTGATCCAATGTTTCAGGCAGATGGTTTTGCCGAGCTGGCTCGCGCCATTCGGACTGAAAGTGATAAAGACATCTGGTGTTTCACAGGTTATAGATACGAGAACCTACTGAAGAATCCAAAACAACTGGAATTATTGAAATTAATAGATGTATTGTAGATGGCCCATTCATAAAAGACCTTCGAGACGAAGATCTTTTCTTCCGTGGCAGCAGCAACCAGCGTCTTATCAACGTACAAAAATCCCTGGCTCTAGGCGAAGTAGTAGAACTTCACCTCACTAAGGACAATCCGAATCCTGAGCTTTAAAATTTTAGCCCGGGATAGATATTACTTTTTGAACTATATATTCAATCTATAGATACACCCAATTGTTGGAGTAGATTTTTCACATAACCTCTGTTCCAATCCGTTTCATGCAGGCGTTCTGAATCAAAAAGCAACAAATCAATATCTACAGCAATAATCCCCTTTCTACTTTCAGCAACCCTCCTTCCGCATTTACGCTCTATGTTTTTGATTGCCAATAAGGTTCGTTCCATATTGACATTAGTATAGCCAACTCCTAGAGTATTTAGGAATTTATCTGATGACAACCCGATAGGCTCCGTCCAAAGCGAAGTACCAAAAGTCATATCTTCGAAGTAGCCTCAAGCCATTTCTTTGCTTTCTGAATATGAGCCTCCTGATCAACATTAGAACCCAACGCTATCACAATTTTTACTCGTTTACTTTTCATATTTTTATAATTTCAGTGCAAAGTTAGTAAAAATTCTTAAATTAAGTATCGCTTATCCGTTTTTTTTGTTATTTTTGCACTATGAATAGAATAAAAACGTATATAATAGGTATTCTTTTACTCATCTGTACTCCATCTCAAGCACAGATGAAATGGAATCAGACCTATCAGACATATATCAATCAGTATAAGGATCTCGCCATCGAGCAGATGCTTCGCTATCGTATACCAGCCAGTATCACCTTGGCACAGGGACTCTTTGAGAGTGCAGCAGGCAAGAGTGTACTGGTCTTACAAGGTAACAACCATTTTGGCATCAAATGCCACAACTGGACTGGTCCAACCCAATACCACGATGACGATGCCAGAGGCGAATGTTTCCGAGTATATCAAGATGCCAGAGATAGCTATGAGGATCATAGCAAATTTCTGGCAAGGCAACCGCGCTATGCCCGCCTGTTCGAACTTAACCAGCGCGATTACAAAGGCTGGGCTAGAGGTTTGAAACAATGCGGATATGCGACAAATCCCCAATATGCCAACAAACTGATACAAATCATTGAACTCTATAAACTTTTCGATTATGACAAAGCCAAGCGATATGATCGATTTATGGCAACGCATAGCGGCACCGACCAACCCGTCAATGCGCAAGGCATATTGCACCCTATTCAGAAATTCAATGACAACTATTACCTGATAGCCAGAGAAGGTGACACCTTCAAGACACTGGGTAAGGAAGTAGAAATCAGCTGGCGTAAACTTGCAAGATATAACGAGCGCGACAAACATACGGTATTGCACAAGGGGGATATTATCTACTTGAAGAAGAAGCGCAAGAAGGCTCCAAAGCAGTACAAGAAGCGTCCTCATATCGTGCAATCGGGAGAAGTATGTACTCCATCTCACAAAGATACGGAATCCGCATCAAGTACCTCTACAAGATGAACAAACTCGATCCTAGCTACAAGGCCAGGGTTGGCGACAGACTGCGAGTGAGATAATCACTCGCAGTATAAAAACATATTCATCGCCAAAGAATGACTATCATTACCATACTATATAAATAGAAAAAACAAAATAAGATAAGAAATGAAGAAGAACATTTTATCTCTAGCAGCTCTGGCCATAATGATGTTGCCAAGTGACATGCAAGCACAGAATTTCGACGACTATTTCGTTGACAAGACTTTGAGAATAGACTATACTTTTGCCGGCAACAAAACCCAGCAGATGATAGCTGTAGATGAGCTGAACGTAATGCCTCGATGGTATGGAAAGAAACAGCGACTCAGTGAGCTACCAGTAGAAGGCAATGGTCAGATAACAGTTAAAGATCATCGCACAGGTAAGGTTATTTATCGTAACTCATTCTCTACCCTGTTTCAGGAATGGCTCTCAGAGCCAGAGTCAGCCGGCAACACCAAGAGTTTCGAGAATGTATTCCTCGTACCGATGCCTAAGGATACTATTGATGTGACACTCGACTTGCGCAACAACCGTCGTGAAATCATGACCTCTCTCACTCACCAAGTTGCACCAAGCGACATTTTGATTCACCACAAGGGCGAAAAACCACGCCTTACGAGACCTTGCAGCAAGCAGCCGACACTACCCGCTGCATCCACATCGCCTACGTAGCTGAAGGCTATACGGAAGAGGAAATGCCAATATTCTTGCAGGATGCAAAAGAAGCAAATGAAGCCATTTTTAATCACGAACCTTTCAAGAGTATGAGAGACAGGTTCAATGTAGTTGCTGTAAAATCAGCATCTCTTGAAAGTGGCACAAGCGAACCTGGCAAGGATATATGGAAGAAAACTGCTTTAAGTTCACATTTTGACACATTCTATAGTGAGAGATACCTCACCACACTTCATCTCAAAGACCTCCACGACTGTCTGGCTGGCACCCCATACGAACATATCATCGTATTGGTTAATTCTACAAGATATGGTGGAGGCGGAATTCTCAATTCCTACAATCTCACCACCTGCCACCAGAAATGGTTTAAGCCTGTTGTAGTGCATGAATTCGGTCATTCTTTTGCCGGACTTGCTGACGAATATGCCTATGAGAGCGAGCAGGTACCGATGTATCCTCATGATGTTGAGCCATGGGAAAAAAAATATCACCACATTGGCAAACTTTCACGGAAAATGGGAAAATATGATCAAGAAGGGTACAAAAATTCCTACCCCACTTTCTAAAAAGGAGAAAGAGGCAGTAAGCAAAGTTGGTGTTTTTGAAGGTGCAGGCTATAGTCCAAAGGGAGTGTATCGCGGTGTACAAGATTGCCGTATGCGCATCAACGAGACACCAGAGTTCTGCATAGTATGCAAGAAAGCTCTACAAGACATCATCGACTTTTACACCAAATAGATAGAGAGGAATCAGGAGCCACAAGCTCCCATTATCCAAGAACAATAATAATTAATGAAACAAACACCAATCGCTTATGAAAGAGCAATCCTTAAACATCCAGTATCAGGTTGCTCAGTTAGATGAACTGAGTGACATTGAGCAGCAATTGGTAAAGAAAGCCATGGAGCCACCAATAATTCTTATGCCAACTACAGCCACTTTTATGTAGGTGCAGCCTGCCTGTTGGCTGATGGCAGAATCGTAATTGGAGCCAATCAGGAAAATGCAGCCTTTCCATCCGGTCTCTGCGCTGAACGCAGTGCCATCTTCGGAGCCCAAAGCAACTATCCAGAGCAAGCTATCACGACTCTGGCCATAGCTGCCCGCAACGAGAATGGCTTCCTCAAAAGCCCGATTTCCCCATGTGGCGCATGCAGACAGGTAATCCTAGAGATGGAAGACCGATATCAGCAACCCGTTCGCATCTTGCTCTACGGAGAGAACTGCACCTATCGCTTCCACAGCATCAAGGACTTGCTTCCATTCTCATTCGTAGATGCCAATATGAAAGAATAAGATTTTGGATTATTTCTTCAGATTAGTATTCATACAAACATATAAAAAGGCACGAATCCCCCAGGAATTCGTGCTTTTATGTTATTTTTCTGTTTTATGTTATTCATCAACTCATAACAGCCCGCATCCGGTTTATCATCACGAAGAACGCCCCGTCGGTCAGTAGGAAATGAAGTAGCTGTATCAGCCACTCCTATGGCAGCCGATTCCTTGCGAAGCCTGAAATCATACTTCAAATTATCCGTATCAAATAATCGGAAATGCTTCTCCCAAACTGAGTCGTATCCTTTAAATTCTCATACACGACATTCGTAAACTTCAAACTATCTTCAGTATTCATCTTTTCTGTACGAAGTACACAATGATCGAAGCTGAAATTACATACTTCATCGTTCTTCGGTGAAGTCCATACCACCTCATCATCATGGTATCCTGTAACTATAGAATTCACGACCTTCAAGTTTAGAATTGAAGGAACAATACCTATAGCTGTGGCACGACGCCCATCAAAAGGATAGAACTGAGCTATGGTGCATCCGTTCACTTCCACATCACCACCTTTTACATAAAGCGTATGATTCAAAGTATTGGATAACTGACAATTATACAACTGCACCTTAGCCGAATCAACGGCAAGACCATACCCCTGGCAATTATGAATGGTAGAATGCTGTAAAAGAAGCTTCTGACGAGTGACATCCGAACAAGGTTTTACCCTAATACCGTGATAAGCACTGTGGATGTCAGCATAGCTGATGACATTATCCGATGAAGAAGGCATGAAATGAACACCCTGCCACCGACCAGGCGTCCGATCATAAGGAAGATAGTCGAACATATTATCCATACGATCTCCCCGCATCACCACCTCTTTATCTTTCTCTCCCAAGATACGCAACGAACCATAAACATCAAGTCCGGTATTCTCATGAAAATAGAAATGCGTACCAGGCCCAACAGATAGCGTTACGAGACTATCAACAACCATTCCGCCATATACAACAATAGGACGGTTGCACTGGATCGTAGTATCTTTCCTGATTCGAAGATTTTTGCATAAAACAGCATCCCAGGAGTAAGCTTTTAAGTTTACTTTCTGCTGCACCCCACTTTCCAATGTAAAGAGCAGATTATCCTCCACCAACTGAGGTGAATTCTGATATTGCTGATGCGAAGTAAGTTCTACGAAAACACGAATACTATCGCCCTTTCTCACCTCTATATCCTGAGTCTGATAGCCGGCAGCCGATCCTAGGAACGAGCCATCCACATTTACCCGAAATCCCGTCTGGTTACCATTTTCTAGTCTGACAGTAGAACAACGCAGCGACTTTCCCGAACGATTATACACCCAAAAACTCGAGTAGGTGTAGGCACATTCGAGAATGTTGTATCCAGGCTTACTGTATCTGCAGAAAACGCAAGCAAGTGAGAACGTGACGAAGAAAAGCTCTCCTCATCAGCACAACCAGCCATCGCTACAGAAACCATACAAGCGATAATGATATTATAAAAAGATCCCTTTTTCCGTTTCATATTTATAGAACGAAAGGGATTAAATATTGTATTACTCTAACCATTCTCTGGTTAGCAGTTTTCCACGAAAATCAATATCCTGCTACATAAACATAGCGAAGATAGAAGAACCTATTACGGTCATCACACCACAAACCACGATAGACAAGCTACTCATTGCACCTTCAATAGTACCCATCTCCATAGCTTTAGCCGTACCCAAGGCGTGAGCAGAACAACCGATGGCAATACCCTTGGCAATAGGTTCCTTGATACAAAGCAGCTTGAGAAACTTCTCTGCAAAGATATTGCCTATCACACCTGTAATGATGATTACGACAACCGTTACAGAAACATGACCACCCAATTCCTCAGAAACACCAATACCGATGGCTGTGGTGATGGATTTTGGCAAGAATGTAACATAGGCTGCATGGTCGAAGTGGAACACCAAAGCCAGAAGAAGTACAGAGCAGAGACTTGCCAAGACTCCCGACAAGATACCAATGAGCACAGCACGGTAATTCTTCTTCAGCAATTCTACCTGCTGATAAAGCGGAACAGCCAGACAGATGGTAGCCGGGGTAAGCAGATAACTGATGATATTGGCACCCGCATTGTAAGTCTTATAATCTACTCCCGTGATCAGCAAGGTACAAATAACCAAAATGATGGAAATCAGCAACGGATTCATCAAAGACCATCCTGTCTTAATCTTCAAAAGCAATCCGATGGCGTAAGCAGCCAAACTGATCAAAACACCAAAAAAGACAGAATCCTGAAACAAGGAAATCATTTTTTTGCCTCCTTTCCTCTTTTGATAACAAACTGAGTGAACCATCCAGAAACGGCCATCACCACAAAAGTACTGACAACAGTCACAACAATATACTGCAACCATGCACTGGCAATAGAATGCCATGAGTCGATGAGTCCCACAGCTGCCGGAATAAACATCACTGGCATTACGGCAATGAGGAAACTGCTGGTTTCCCTTATATGTTTCACCTTGATAACCTTAAGTTCCAATGCCGCGAACAACAAGACAATACCATAAATACTGGCAGGTATCGGCAACGGCAACAGATAATGGAGCAATTCTCCTGCGAAAGAGAACGCTATGATAATTAAAAACTGAATTAAAAGTTTCATCCTAAATACAAATTACTTTAAATAGTAAGTAAGCATCATTATCACCAATAAGTCAAACTTACAAAACTGCTTCCGCATAAGAAACAATCGCTTGTGTCGTTTTCTCCACACCTAAGCGAACCGTATCCAGACAAACGTCATAATCGTTGGCATTTCCCCAAGTCAACCCCGTATAGTAACTATGATAAGCCACACGGCAATCATCTACATGTTCCACAAACTCAGTCGCCTCAGCATAAGAAAGCTTCTGCTCCTCCTTGATCTCCGCAATACGAGCCTTTACATCACCCTTGAGGAACACCGACACCAAGTCTTTGCGTTCACGGAAGATGTAATTGCCACACGCCCGATAACGACACAATTCTCCTGTCCTATCATATCAGCCAAGACACGAAGAGGTTTTTCTGTGAGTAATCTTTGATTCTCACCCAGGGAAGACATAGAAAAGAGCAGTTCGTCAACAGGATCTTCATCGAAGAAAGCTTCCATCTCATCCAAGACTCCACGCTCTTCCGCCATTTCCATCAAATTCTTACGGGTATAAAACGGAATACCATAATGTTCTGCAAGCAATCTGCCTACCCGAACTGCACCACATCCACATTGACGCGCAATCGTAATAATCATGATAGTATAAATTTTAAATTTAACGTATATAAAAGCAAGAAAGCTAAGAAGATTTGATTCTTTCTTAGCTTTCTAAGTCGGGGCGACAGGATTCGAACCTGCGACCACCTGTTCCCAAAACAGGAGCGCTACCGGGCTGCGCTACACCCCGCTTTCTTCTCACAATGAAATTACTTCTTTGCAGTAAGCATCATTTCCGAATTGCGGGTGCAAAGGTACAACATTTTTCTTATTCCACCAAATTTTTCAGCAACTTTTTTGTGTAAAAAATATGCATTTATTCAGTTTTTTCCTAGAAAAAGGGCAACTTCCGAAGAAATTGCCCCTTTATACCTTATTATATATGACGATTGATGATTTTTCAGCAACCGCATTGTTTTGCCATTACGCCTTGATGATGCCTTCCTCTACGAAAATCTTCTTCAAGATTTCAACAGCCCGTTCTACCTGCTCTCTTGTATGAGTAGCCATAAGAGCAAAACGCACCAATGTGTCCTGAGGAGCACATGCTGGTGGGATAACAGGATTGATGAACACACCTGCATCATAAGCCAGCTTGGTAACAACGAATGTCTTCTCTGCATCACGAACGTAGAGAGGAATGATAGGACTCTCAGTCTCACCAATCTCGAAACCCTCCTCACGGAAACGCTTCAAAGCATAGTTGGTAACATCCCAAAGATTCTCAAAACGCTCTGGCTCATTCTGAATGATGTGGAGTGCCTCGAGAGCAGCAGCAGTTGCAGCTGGAGTATTAGATGCACTGAAGATGTAAGTACGGCAGTTGTGACGGAGGAAATTGATGGTATCCTTATCTGATGCGATGAAACCACCGATAGATGCCAGACTCTTAGAGAAGGTACCCATGATGAGATCTACCTCATCGGTCAGACCGAAATGATCGCAGACACCACGTCCCTGCTTACCAAACACGCCAAGGCCATGAGCCTCATCTACCATGATAGAGCAGTTGTACTTATGCTTCAGCTTTACGATCTCTGGCAAGTTAGCCAAATCGCCCTCCATAGAGAACACGCCATCCACAACGATGAGCTTGATTGCATCCTCAGGAAGCTTACAGAGCACGCGCTCCAAATCTTCCATATCATTGTGTTTGTAGTGAAGCTGGGTAGCGAATGAAAGACGACGGCCATCTACGATACTGGCGTGGTCACGATCGTCACAGATGATATAGTCGTTACGACCTACAACACATGCCAACACACCCTGATTTACAGAGAAACCAGTAGAGAAGCACAATGTCTCATCCTTGCCCATAAACTCAGCAAGCTCTTTTTCGAGCTGCACATGCAAATCGAGTGTACCATTGAGGAAGCGGCTACCAGCACAGCCTGAGCCGTACTTGTCAAGAGCAGCCTGAGCTGCATCGATAACACGCTGATCATTAGTCAAACCCTGGTAAGCATTAGAACCGAACATCAGGATCTTGTGACCGTCGATGTCAGTTACCTCTGTCATCTGCTTACTTGTAATCTCACGGAAGTATGGATACACACCGGCTTCCATATACTTCTGAGGTACACGATAATTCTTGTATCTTTCTTGTAATTGTCCCATTATAATAGGTGTACTTTATTTCTATTTTAATTTATTTTCTAGTTTCAGGCTGCAAAGATACAAAAAAGACTAATAAAACCGCTTTTTTCCTAAGAAAGTTTACTTTTATGCTTTTTTTAGTAGATATTTCTTGCCATTTAGGGATTTTTATTACTTTTGCAGTTTAAAAAAACAATTTCTTGACTAAGATATGAAAAAAAAAGATAGTTTTCATCATGAACCCGATTTCTGGAACCAGCAGCAAAGCAGCGGTTCCCAGTTTGATAGATTCTACTTTGGACAAGGAGCAGTTCGAGTACGAGATAAAAAATGACTGAAAGACCAGAACACGCCTCAGAACTGGCAGCCGAAGC
>ENA-OQCS01001032-OQCS01001032.1-human-gut-metagenome-genome-assembly--contig:-NODE-1032-length-15043-cov-1.546259_pt1 | contig 15043 bp, 18 predicted proteins | sample MGYA00242757_ERZ504575 | MGnify/ENA primary metagenome ERZ504575 (study PRJEB26092, sample SAMD00036297) | human gut metagenome | host: Homo sapiens | study: EMG produced TPA metagenomics assembly of...
GGATGCATTGGGATGTGCGGGAAATGAAGCTGTGATTTCTCCAAATGTGGATCGCCTGGCAGCGATGGGCATTTGTTTTGTAATGCCTATACGGCTGCTCCAAGCAGTACTCCGGCACGTGCGGGTATGCTGACGGGTATGTCTCCCTGGCATCATGGCTTGTTAGGATATGGACAGGTGGCGGAGCATTATCCTTATGAAATGCCGCAGATGTTGAAAGACTTGGGCTATCATACATTGGGAATAGGAAAAATGCATTGGCATCCGCAGAATGTGTTGCATGGATTCGAAGTGACTATTCTGGATGAAAGCGGACGTGTGGAGTCTCCTTATTTTATGAGTGATTATCGTAAATGGTTCAATACGCAGGCTTTCGGCCTGAATCCCGACAGTACAGGGGTGGAGTGGAATGCCCACGGAGCGAAAGCGTATGCTTTGCCCGAGCGCTTGCATCCTACCGTATGGACAGGAGACAGGGCGGTAGAGGCGATAAAAGGTTATTCTTCTGAACGGCCTTTGTTTTTGAAAGTGTCTTTTGCCCGTCCGCATAGTCGTATGATCCTCCCCGGCGAATAGTGGATAAGTATGAGGGCAGAAAAATACCCGCTCCCGTTGTAGGTGACTGGTGTAAAGATCTGGCAATAGATACTCATCCCGAAAAAAATCCTGAGGCGGCTGTAGGAAACTATGGAGTGGAATATGCCCGGAATTCCCGTAAGTATTATTACGCTTCGGTTACTTTTATTGATGAGCAGGTAGGGCGCATTGTGGATGAACTGAAAAAGAAAGGAATGTATGACAATGCGCTGATATGCTTTGTTGCCGATCATGGCGATATGTTGGGAGATCATCATTTGTGGCGTAAAACGTATGCTTATGAAGGTTCGGCAGCTATTCCTTTTATTATAAAGTTACCCGAAAACATGAAAAGTAGCCTGAAACCCGGTGAAAAAATAGAGGCTCCGGTGGAGTTACGCGACTTGCTTCCTACTTTTCTGGCATTGAACGGCTGCCGGATTCCGGAAGAAATAGACGGTCTGTCTTTACTTCCTTTATTGGAAAAAGGGAAAGCTCCCTGGCGTGAATATATTGATATAGAACATTCCACCGCTTATTGGGCGGATAATTATTGGTGTGCTTTGACGGATGGGAAAATAAAATATATCTGGTTTTTCCGTACAGGTGAGGAACAATTGTTCGATTTGTCAAAAGACCCATACGAATTGCATGATTTGTCAAAAGCCAAGGCTTCCGGAAAGACATTGGAAAAGATGCGGAAAGCGATGGCCGGACATTTGCAGGAAAGAGGGGAAGAGTGGGTGAAAGACGGCAAGTTGGCCATCCGCAATAAAAATCTTTTATATAGTCCGAATTATCCAACAAATAAAAAATAAACCATGAAGAAATTAATTCTAACCTTTTCATTTTTAGTGTTGTTTTTTCGACACTTTGCAGGCATCGGTATCCATTATCCCAATGCCGCAAAAGTGCATCGAAAAAAGAGGCAATTTTACGGTAAATGACAAAACTGTAATTACGTTGTCAGTAGATAACGAGGAGATGCGCAATGCCGTATCTTTCTGGAATGATTTGTTTGATACGGCTGCCGGGTTCTCATTGGAGGTCTCTTCCACTCCCCGTTCTTCCAATGTGATTCGTTGCCGGCTTAACACAGCTCTTCCCAATGAGGAATCATACAAGCTGACAGTCTCTTCATCTTCTATCCATATAGATGCCAAAACCCCTAAAGGCATTTTTCTATGCTTTTCAAACTTTGCGCCAATTATTACCTTCTGCCATTGAAAGTGACAAGCAGGTGGCGGAAAAAATAAAATGGAACATCCCTTGTGTGGTGATAGAAGATTCGCCTGCATTCTCTTATCGCGGAGTGATGCTTGATGTTTCCCGCCACTTCATTCCTAAGGAAGATGTAAAGCGTCACATCGACTTGCTTGCTTTTCATAAATTGAACATCCTTCATTGGCATCTGACTGATGACCAGGGATGGCGTATCGAAATCAAGAAATATCCCAAACTGACTACCGTCGGAGGTTACCGTAAGAAAACGATTGTGGGATATATGTGGGACAATCCTACTGAATGGAATACCAAACGCTATGGTGGATTTTATACACAGGAAGATATCAAAGAAGTGGTGGCGTATGAAGAAGCGTTTTGTGGAAATTATTCCTGAGATAGAAATGCCGGGACATAGCGTGGCGGCACTGACTGCTTATCCTGAATATTCCTGTACCGGAGGACCTTTTGAGGTGGAAGGCCGTTGGGGTGTTTTCAATGACATTTATTGTACTAAGGAATCTACTTTTACCTTTATGCAGGATATTCTGGATGAGGTGGTGGAACTTTTCCCTTCTAGCTATATCCATTTAGGCGGGGATGAGGCCCCTCGTATCCGTTGGAAAAATTGTGTACACTGTCAGGAACGGATGAAGCAGGAACATTTGACAAAAGAGGCTGAATTACAGACTTATTTCATCAATCGGATTGAGAACTATCTGAATACCAAAGGAAAGAAAATTATCGGTTGGGATGAAATCTTGGAAGGAGGTATTCCGCAACGTGCTACCGTGATGTCATGGCGGGGAGAAAAAGGGGGAATTCATGCCGCGAAAGCCAGATATGATGTCATTATGTCTCCTAATATTTATATGTATTTCAATTGTCTTCAGTCTAAAGTCAATGAAAAGAAAATTGGAAATCCCAATCGGGTGATTACTTTGGAAAAAGTTTATAATTATCATCCGGTTCCCGAAGTCCTGAGTGCGGATGAGGCCAAACATATTAAAGGAGTACAGGCCAACTTGTGGACGGAGTATATGTCTGCGCTCGATGAGATGGAGTACATGCTTTATCCGCGTGTGGCAGCTTTGTCCGAGGTGGCGTGGAGCAAAAAGGAAAATAAGGATTATGAAAGATTCTGTACCCGTTTGGAGAGCATCCGGCGGCATTATGATGTGTTAGGAGTAGATTATTGCAAGAAAATCAGTAATGAATAATCTGTCAGTGATGAATATGAAAAGAAAAATACTATTTGTTTGTTTCGCCTTCCTTGCTTTGTTGCAAGGGTGGGCGCAACACACCTGGCAGGCCGGTCCGGTCAATTTAGAGCTTATTCAACGGGGCGATTCGGAATTCCCGTCCGGTTTTTCCGCTTTCTCATTGAAGGATCATTTTATTTGGTGTGGTTCGGCTATTCAGGCAGAGGAAGATGGAAAGTATTATTTATTTTATTCCGCTATGGAATCAGGACCGGAGCACCCTAGATTTATAGACGCTTGGTTGCTGGGGTCGATGATTGGAGTAGCCGTATCCGACTCTCCTTATGGGGGATATAAGGATATAGGTATTGTCTATAACAAAGATGGATATCGTCCGGACAGCTGTTCATGGGATGCACAGTCGGTTCACAATCCGCATATCAAAAGATATAACGGAAAATACTATTTGTATTATTGTGCTACGGTGGATCCGGGTGGAAATGCTCATGTAAAGGGAAAACTAAGCAGAAGAGACAGACTCCAGCAAAATCAAAAGTTGGGGGTACTGTGCTTTAATTCCATAAAAGAATTACTGGAAGGTAAATTTTCATGTAATGAGCAACCTTTACTTGCTCCACGTACACGGGTGAAGCCTGATAATGTACTGGACCCCTCACCTGAAGGAACCGTAACCAAGCCTGATAATCTCATTTTAGTCAATCCGGCAGTGGTATATCATCCTTTGAAAAAGAAATATTATCTTTACTTTAAAGGGAATGTCTATGATCCTACTTGGCGTGGTGTGCATGGAGTGGCCATAGCCGATGCCCCCGAGGCCCTTTTATTGTGCAGGATGACTATGTATTTGAGTTTGAAACAGGGGATAACCAGAAATTGAATGCGGAAGACCCGTTTGTATGGTATCACCGGAAAGACAATTGTTTCTATGCTGTTTTTAAAGATTTCACGGGAGGATTTACAAAAGGTGAGCCGGGATTGGCCATCATGTATGCTGAAGATGGTATACATTGGAAACTTCCTGAACATTCTTTGTTTATGAATAAAGAAATAATTCTAAAGAATGGAGAGCGGCTAGAGGTAGATCGGTTGGAACGTCCTCAGCTGTTATTGGATGAAAATGATGAACCGATTGTGCTTTATTCAGCTTGTTCCATTACTCCATTGAATATGAAACAGGATGGGAGCTCGTTTAATATCCAGATTCCAATTCTTCGAAATAAGTAAGAAGGATATGGTATAAAAGCAGTCCGGCATATGGATGAATATCTGTGCCGGACTGCTTTTTTATATTGCGGCGGAAGAAATTGGAACTTTTGATAAACCTTTCGGACACACGCTTGTTTATGATAAGTTCATGTTTTTGACATGAGTAACATAAATCTATTGCAAAGACTAATGAAAGAAAATAGACCTCCTTTTTTGCCATTTCGCAATCTTGCTTTAACTATTTTAAAGTAAGGGGCTTTATTGGATTTTCGGAACTGTGTATCAGAACATTTCATCCTGATTCACAAAGATATATATGTCCCTATTTGTCCGATGCGCATATTTTGGAGTTCCCGGCTTCCGGCGGCGACTATAGAGTGTGTTATCAATAAACAAGGTATATGCATTGAGGCTATCATGTTTACCGATTAGTAAGTGGTTTTGGTTTAATCTTCCCTTTTCATTTCTTAATAATTAAGCCAAAGCTTGAATGAAGAAAGTTTTTCTTCACTGATGGTGATTTGGACTTTGTAAGGAGGAAGACACTGATTACTATCTTGCCATTAAAATAAGGTTCGGCACGGTCTATGGAAGCAATGCTGATAATAATCTAACGGTTGGCGCGAAAGAACTGTTCGGAGGCTAACTGCTCCATTTGTTTATTCAGAGACAGGTTGATTATGTGTTCTTGTCCTTTTTGGGTGACGGCAAAGGTTATTTTGTTTTCAGAATAGAAATAGGCAATGTCCGTTACTTGAAGAGACCAGAAAAGGCCAGCTCCATAAAAATCATCTTCTATAATGATTGCGTTTAGTTTATTCATATGCTAAAGGTACTTTTATGGTAAACAAATTGTTTGCTTTGGTGACTTATCATGCTTTCGGCAGCACAGGAAGAAAGTAGTGCGGCAAGGCTTAATAATAGCATGGAATGTACGTTTATCTTCATATTTTGTCTTTTAAGTTTGAGACAAAAATAAAGATTGAAGGGAGAACAGATGGGGAAGAAAATGCTGAAGCCGGAAAAAGAAGACCGGAAAAAGGGAAAATGCATCCTGAATAATTTTATCAATGAAGTAAAAAAAGATTTATTCAGGCAACTTTTTATACAGAATAGCTGTTTTTATCAGTAAGATGATTAACTATAAACTCTAAAGAATAAAGCGTATGTATTTTATTTGGTACATTATTATCGGAATTATTGCTGGTTTTGTTGCCGGTAAGTTGATGAGGGGAGGGGGGGTCGGTCTCTTTATTAATTTATTGGTTGGTATTGTTGGCGGTGTTCTGGGCGGCTGGGTATTCAGTTTGTTTGGTATTGCAGCAACAGGTATTATGGCAGTCTTGTAACCTCTATTGTGGGAGCTATATTTTTGTTGTGGATTGTTTCTTTGCTCAAGAGGTCTGATATTTCCTGAATTGGTAGTAAAAAGAACCGTCCTGACGACACGCTTGTCGGGGGACGGTTCCTAAACCAAACAAATCAAAAAATATAAGTATATTAACTAATTGCTTCCACCTCCTAAAGCGCGGTAAAGCATGATATGCAGTTTACAAGATTCCACATTCAGAGCGATACGTTCCAATTCACAATCCAGGAAACGTTCATCGGCCGACAGTACATCCAGATAGCCTGCGAATCCTACTTTAAACATTTCATTTGCATTATAAATAGATCGATGATGGATACGGCTTTCTTCTTCTTTCAACTCTTTGCGCTGGTGCATTTGGGATGATGCAGTAATGAGGTTTAATACTTCTTCATAGGCTTTTAATACCGTTTCGTGATATCCTAACAAAGCGATGCGTTGCTGGCTTTTCGCATCATTCCATAATGCACGTATAGTATTTTGTTTGAATATAGGTGCTGTGATACCTGCGCCGAGATTGTAAACCAGGGATGCAGGAGCTGTAAACCATTTATCCAGATCAAATGCGTTAAAACCTCCGTTTCCTCCAATCACGATGGATGGGAAGAAAGCTTTTCGCGCTGCAGATACGTCGGATTTACTAGCTAATAATTCCAGTTCGGCAGCCTTTATATCCGGGCGATATTGCAAAAGTTGTGACGGGATCCCTGCATCTGTGGGAAACTCATAACTACATGCTGTTTCAAATGACACTCGTTTCACTTTGAAAGGCAGTCGTCCTAATAAGGTGGCGATGGCACGTTCCTTTTCACTTATTTGCTGTTCGTTTGCAAGCAGCATTTCTTCCAATTTAAGGCGTCGTGACCGGAATTGGTCTACAGAAAGTCGGGTTACTTCACCTTCTTTCATCAGTTCATCGGTTAAATTATAAGCATCTCTGGCTGTTAGGATGGCTTCGCGTAGCACATATCGCTGTTTATCCAGTCCTATTAATTCAAAATAGTGTGTACCTACTTCTGATATCAATAAGGTGCGTGCCAGACGCATAGCTTCTACAGACTGCATCCAGCGGGATACGCCGATCGTTTTTTATCGGTTAGCTTACCCCATATGTCAGCTTCCCATTGAAAATTAAGTCCTAGATTGAAATTCCGATAGGGATCTGGAATATGTTTGTCTTTTTCTAAATCGGGAGTGTTGGTGGTGCTGTTACCAACTCCGTCCATAGTGTACTCGCCAAAACGTTGTACTCCACCATCAATGCCTAATGAAAGATCGGGCAGCAGCGCTCCTTTTCCTACTCGAACTTGTGAACGGGCAACGGATATCCGTTCTATAGTTTGAAGGAATGTGTGATTATTATTTAACGCTTCGGCTATATAACTTTGCAATAACGTATCTGGAAAAAATGTTTTCCATGACAAGGAAGAGATAGTGGTGCTGTCCGTTTCCCTATCCATATAGAACTCGGGTAACTCTATCTTTTCTGTCGGAGTAAGGGAAGGGGCTTTGCAACTTACCATAATCAGACAGAAAGCCCCCATTATTAAACCTGTTTTGTTTATATTGTTATTTTTCATCTTCTTCATCATAGCTGACTTTATTACGGTTAAGATGTGCAGACCAACTCTCGAAAATAAGGTAAAGTCCAGGTACAAGGAAGATTCCTACAAATGTACCGATAAACATACCTCCGGCGGCGGCTGTTCCGATGGAACGGTTGCCCAAAGCACCGGCTCCGCTTGCCATTACCAACGGAATGAGTCCGCATATAAATGCAAAGGAGGTCATCAGGATGGGACGCAGACGGCTTACGGAACCTCTAACGGCAGCATCAAAAATGCTCATTCCCTGCTTGCGGTACTGATTGGCCATTTCCACAATAAGAATGGCATTTTTACCTAGCAGACCAATCAGCATCACTAAAGCTACTTGGGCATAAATATTATTCTCCAAGCCTGCCAGTTGCAGGAAAAAATAAGAACCGAAGATACCTGCCGGCAATGAAAGTATGACGGGAAAAGGCAGTAACAGACTCTCGTATTGTGCTGCCAGCAACAAATAAACAAACAGCAGGCAGATACCGAAAATAAGAACGGTTTGTCCACCCGAATCTTTCTCTTCACGAGTAACTCCTGACCATTCTATATCATAACCGCGAGGTAATGTCTCTTTGGCAATTTGTTCCACTGCTTCGATAACCTCTCCTGAACTGACTCCTTCGGCAGGTTCACCTGTAATCAGGGCCGAGGTAAACATATTGTAGCGTGTAATCTGGTTAGGACCGAATATACGGTCCATCGTCATAAAGTTAGAGTAGGGTACCATATTTCCGTCCTTGTTCTTGGCATAGAACTTATACAGATCTTCAGGATTCATACGATACTCTGGAGAAGCCTGTAACATCACCTTATACATTTGTCCGAAACGAATAAGTTGGATGAGTAGAAACTGCGATATAGGATTGGAGTGTTTCCATGGATTCATTTAAATTTACTCCTAATTTAGCTGCTTTAGCAATATCCACTTTCAGCAGATATTGTGGAAAATTAGGATTGAATCCTGAGGTTGCTCCCACAATGCGCGGATCTTCATTCAGCTTTTCTACTAATGTATTGGCAACATCGGCGAATTCTGCAAAGCTGCCTGCTGTTTTATCTTGTAAACGAAGTTCGAAGCCGCTGGCATTACCGAATCCCGGAACTGTAGGAGGCAGGAAGAACTGAATATCCGCATCTTTGATATGCGAGGTGCGGTCTTTGTATATCTCTATAAGTTCGGCTGCTGTTTGATCGCGTTCACTCCACGGGGTGAGATTAATCATACCCATACCGAAATTGGCACCTTCCGTTTCAGTCATCAAACTATAACCTGCTAATGTGGAGATGCTTTCAATTTCTTTGAAAGGAAGCAATGCAGCTTGTACAGCGTTCAAGCTTTTTCGCTGCGTTCCAATGTTGCTCCCGGAGGCGCATCTACATTGACATAAATCATACCTTGGTCTTCATTGGGAATAAAGCCTGGAAGGAAGTACCTGGCTCATGCCGAAAGTGGCAAGGAAGAAAATAATCAGTGTGGCATAAGTATTAATTTCCGGCTCAAATACTTGTGTAATCCGATATTGTATTCTTTTCAAAGCGGTTCGTACCGGCGGTTGAAAAAATAAAGAAACGACGTAGCCATCCTGCTTTTTTCTTCTTTTTCCATCAGCGGGTTTCAGTAACAAAGCACATAGGGCAGGCGAGAGGGTCAATGCGTTTATTCCTGAGATAACAATGCTACCGCCAGTGTCAATGAGAATTGCCGATAGAAAATACCTACTGTTCCCTGCATGAAGCCCACCGGAACAAAGACTGCCGACATGACTAGCGTGATGGCGATAATGGCTCCACCGATTTCATTAATAGCTGCTACAGATGCTTTATAAGGAGAGAGTTTCTCATGATGCATCTTTACATGGACAGCCTCCACGACGACTATTGCATTGTCTACTACAATACCTATTGCAAGCACAAGGGCGAATAAGGTCAACATATTTATGGAAAAGCCCAGCATCTCCATAAAGAAAAATGTACCGACCAATGAACTGGTACGGCGATAGCAGGAATTAAGGTGGAACGGAAGTCTTGTAAAAATATATATACCACAATAAATACCAGTATGAATGCTTCGAGCAGTGTCTTCAGCACTGATTGTATGGAGGCGTCAAGAAAGCGTGATACGTCATAGGAGATATTGTAATCCATGCCAGGCGCAAAACTGCTTTCCTTGATTTCTGCCATTTTTGTTTTAATATTTTGGATGACTTCCCTTGCATTGGAACCGGGGCGTTGTTTGATCATAATAGATGCCGATGGTCTTCCGTCGGTCATAGAAGTCATGTTATAATCTTCAGAATCGAATTCAATAGTGGCAACGTCTTTCAGACGTAGCAGTGAACCATCGGGAAGAGCTTTCAATACAATCTCTCCATATTCTTCTGCTGTGCTGAACTTTCCGGTATATTGTAATACATATTGCAGTTGTTGGGGTAATTTGTCTGAACTGATACCTGTCTTGCCGGGTGCTGCTTCTATGTTTTGATTACGGATGGCTTCAGTTACATCTTGAGGTACCATGTTGTAGGCGGCCAGCGATTAGGATTCAACCATACACGCATGGCATAATCACGGCTACCCATGATTTCTACCAAGCCTACACCGTCAATACGTTTTAATTCGCGCAAAATATTGATATCGGCAAAGTTATAAACAAACTTTTCGGTATGTGCACTGTCCGTACTCATGATGTTCAAGTACATCAACATACTGTTTACTTCTTTTTCTGTAATAACTCCGGCACGGATTACTTCTTCAGGCAATTCGTCTAGTACGGTAGTCACACGGTTCTGTACATTTACGGCAGCTACGTCCGGATCGGTTCCCACTTTAAAATAGATAGTAGTGAGGGACATACCGTCGTTGGTACAAACAGTGGTCATGTAGGTCATGCCGGGTACTCCGTTGATGGCACGCTCTAACGGGGTGGCGACTGTTTTAGACATCACATCGGCACTAGCCCCAGTGTATCGGGCGGTTACCGTTACAGATGGGGGTACGATATCGGGAAATTGAGTGATGGGCAGTGTCAAGATAGACAGCACGCCCAAGCAGACGATAATGACGGAGATTACTCCTGAAAGTATCGGTCTTTTTATAAATAGCTTAAACATAAACTGTCCGTTTTATTTTACGATAGGTTGTTTTAATTCAACTTCTTTTCTGATTGCTTCCATATCAATGGTATCGGTCTTGATGGTAATGCCGTCTTTCATCATTTGCACTCCCTCGTATACGATGGCAGTATTAGGAGTGAAATCTTGTGTCACGTAGTAATTATTATAGCGTTCCAGCGGTTGAAAACTGCGTACTTTTACTACACTGGTACTATCAACGGTATACACATAGGTGAAATCTTGAATTTCGAATGTTGATTTCTGGGGAACTAGACAGATGTTGTCCGTTTGAGTCATCATACGCACTTTTCCGGTCACTCCATGTTTCAGCAGTCCGTCCGGGTTCGGAAAACGAACACGGAAGGCGATGGAGCCGGTTCCTCGTTCAAATCACCTTCTACTGTTTCCAACGTGCCTTTGTGGGAGTAGATGGAACCGTCTGGCAAAATCAGTTCCACATTATTTTCTTCGTGTTGTTTTTGTCCGCTAAGTTGTTGGCGCTTGTATTCCAGATACTCGCTTTCATTCACTTTATAGTAAGCAAAGATCTCGGAAATATCACTTACGGTAGTCAGTAAGCTTTGCGGATTTACCAGACTTCCCGTCTTATAGGGAATACGGTCTATGTAGCCGTCAAAAGGGGCAGTGATAGTGGTGTAAGAATAATCCATCTGTGAACGTTGCATTTGTGCTTTTGCCTGTTCCACTTTCATTTGGGCCACTTCTTTTTCTTTATTGGCTTGGTCGAGTCGGATTTTTGATAAGATTTGTTTGTCAACCAGCCGGCCTATTCTTTCGGCTTCATAATTTGCCATTTCATATTGTGCCTGTGCTTGTTTGTAATTGGCTTGCGCCTCTTTTACCGTTTCGCTATATTGGTCGGAACTGAGTTGGAATAGGGGCTGTCCTTTTTTGACTTTCTGTCCTTCGTCTACATATATTTGTTGAACAAATCCTTCCACTTTGGGCTTAATTTCTACAAACTGTATAGCTTGCACATCAGCTACATATGAGCGTGGAAACTCAATGGTTGTGGGGTGAAGAATGGTGATGGGAATGAATTCTTTGTGATGTTCCTGCTTGTTGTCCGATTGACACAAGAGCATAGCAATCCTGTACATGTACACAGGACCGTCAATTTTCTGAAAATTACTCTTCATGAAATTACGAATACAATTTAAAAAGATTAATAATTGAGTTTGAGTAAATAAAAGATTCGGCTTGCATTCAGATTTCTCAGAATACAAGACCAATATGTATGAAGATACTTTAATGTGACATATTAATGCGGTATACACAAAAGATAATGTGATGATGTACCACTTTTCCCAGATTTTCACTAACAGGTGTATAACTCTGTACCGGAACTTGGGGAATAGCAAAAAGATTGATAATCATGTCAATAGTACAGGGTAAAAAACGGCTGTTCGGTAGTTGTGCACGTCCCGACATGAAATAATAAGTCTCTTCTCCTCCGCTTTCTTCATTGTTGTCAGAAGGCAGGGTGGGTTGTTCCATCGTTTCTACCATAGCCAGATTGGCATCAATCAGTGGAGCGCATACATCAAATTGTACGAGTAATAACATAATTACGCATACTATTCTTACCACATATTTTTTGATACCGTTGAACATGAAAGATACTTGTTTGTCAATTCGTTTGCAAATTTAATATAATTGAACACTGTTTTCAAACTAATCATCCAAAATTAGTGAGTTTTAATATATCCTTTCTCTTTTTTGGAACTACTATCCTTTATACTGACTGAAATCTGTTATTTTTGTACTCAGTATTTTAAATAATCAGATAATATTACTTATGTTACAACCCGAATTGAAATTTCGTCGAGATAAAATACGCTATTGATGGCCCAACAAGGTATTGATGCAGCCCTGATAGCTTGTAATGTAAATTTGCTTTATACGTATGGTGAGATAGTGAACGGCTATCTTTTTTTACCGCTTCATTCACCGGCGCTTCTCTTTGTGAAACGTCCTAATAATATTGTGGGAGAATTTGTATTCCCTATCCGTAAACCCGAGCAGATGGTGGACTTGTTAAAAGAAAATGGTATACCTGTAGCTTCAAAGATAATGTTGGAAGGTGGGGAACTGCCTTATGCGGACTATATGCGTCTTGCATCTCTTTTTCCTGGATCGGAGGTAGTGGATGGAACTGCTATTATTCGTGAAGCGCGTAGCGTAAAGACTCCGTTGGAGATTGAACTTTTCGTCGGTCGGCTGCTTTACATGCTCGAGCATATAGTAAGATTCCCGATGTATACCATCCGGGGATGACTGATCGTGAACTATCTGTTGAGGTGGAACGCCTGATGCGACTGGAAGGTTGTCTGGGAATATTCAGAGTATTTGGTCAGAGTATGGAGATATTTATGGGAAGTGTGTTGGCCGGAGATAATGCAGCTACTCCTTCGCCTTATGATTTTGCCTTAGGTGGTAAGGGATTGGACCCGTCTTTGCCCGGAGGAATGAATGGAACTTTGTTGAAAGAGGGGTATAGTGTAATGGTGGATATAGGGGGAAACTTTTACGGATATATGTGTGATATGAGTCGTGTGTTCTCCATTGGAAAATTAAATGATGAGGCTTATGCAGCTCATCAAGTTTGTCTTGAAGTACAGGATAAGGTTGCTTCTATGACAGCGCCTGGTGTGGTATGCGAGGATCTTTATAATGCGGCCATTGAGATCGTGACGAAAGCTGGATTTGCCGATCGTTTTATGGGGGTGTCCCAGCAGGCACGTTTTATAGGGCACGGCATCGGGTTGGAGATCAATGAGGCACCAGTGTTGGCTCCGCGTATTCGGAGGGAGTTGGAGGAAGGAATGGTGTTTGCCCTTGAACCTAAAATCGTATTGCCGGGAGTAGGACCGGTCGGCATTGAAAATTCTTGGGTAGTTACAGAAAACGGGGTCGGCAAACTGACCATTTGTAATGAGGAGATTATAGAGCTTTGATTCTTTGGATGCAAATATTGAACCGGAAGAAATTAAAAGAAGCGAAAAGCTTTATGGTTCTTGCCCTAGTGTCATTTTGGACAAAGTGAAGAGCCTGAATATAAAAAGGATCCCGAAACTAAAAGTTTCGGGATCTTACATGGTTTGAAATACATTTCTTATTCCCACTCAATGGTAGCATTTGGTTTGGGCGACAGGTCATAGCATACGCGGTTCACATTCTTTACTTCTTTTAGAATACGGTCGGTAATTTTCATCAGAATGGACCAGTCTATCGGTTCGATAGTAGCTGTCATAGCATCTACGGTGTTGACAGCTCGGATAATAACAGGCCAGTCAAATGAACGGGCATTGTCACGCACGCTACTGATTTGAAATTGGGTACTACGGTGAAATATTGCCATACTTTCTTGTCCAAGCCTGCCAGTTGGAATTCTTCACGCAAGATGGCGTCCGATTCGCGAACAGCTTCCAAGCGGTCACGAGTGATAGCCCCCAAACAGCGCACTCCCAAACCAGGACCAGGGAACGGCTGACGGTAGACCATGTCGTATGGTAAACCAAGTTCCACTCCGCAGGCACGGACTTCGTCTTTGAACAACTGGCGTAAAGGTTCTACTAATTCAAACTGTAAATCCTCGGGTAAGCCACCTACATTGTGATGGGATTTTACCATTTTGGCTGTTTTAGTACCACTTTCTACGATATCAGGATAAATTGTACCTTGTCCCAAAAAGTCGATTCCATTTAGCTTACGGGCTTCCTCTTCGAACACACGAATAAATTCACCACCGATAATCTTGCGTTTCTGCTCCGGATCAGTTACATTTTCCAGTTTACTCAGGAAACGGTCTGTAGCATCCACGTAAATTAAATTAGCGTTCAACTGATTTTTAAAAACTTCAATCACTGCTTCCGATTCACCTTTGCGCATTAATCCATGGTTCACATGTACACATACCAAATTATTGCCGATGGCTTTTAGCAACAGGCTGCTACTACAGAACTGTCCACACCTCCGGAAAGCGCCAATAAAACTTTCTTATCGCCTACTTGGCGGCGGATCAATTCAATTTGGTCATTGACAAAGTTTGTCATATTCCAGTTGGCCTCTGCCTTGCAAGTATCAAAAACAAACGATTGCACTGCATTCTTTATTGCTTCCACATCATCCGTCAGTTGGGGGAGCTTCACTTCGCAGCATGCTTTGTCATGACCGGCAGCCATTACGGGAACTCCTGCTTTGTAAATCTCGGGAAGCACGTCAATATCCACTCCGTCAATCACATGGTTTGGGCCACCATTGATAATGACACCCTTTACATTGGGCAATGCTTTCAGCTCGGCGGCTGTGATATCGTGCGGGTAAATTTCACTATATACACCCAAGCACGAATGGCTCTGGCAAGCACGGTGTTTTCGGTACTTCCCAAATCCAAGATAACAATCATATCTTGTTTCATTCCGTTATGTTGTTTTTAAGTTATTAGTTGGTTGTCTATTATTCCCACTCAATTGTGGCAGGCGGTTTGGACGAGATGTCATAGCATACGCGGTTTACGCCTTTTACCTTATTGATGATGTCGTTTGAAACCTTAGCCATAAATTCATAAGGAAGATGAGCCCAGTCGGCGGTCATGGCATCCGTACTAGTTACGGCACGCAGGCAACGGCACGTTCGTATGTACGTTCGTCCCCCATTACTCCCACACTTTGTACGGGTAGCAAGATTACGCCTGCCTGCCATACTTGATGG
>ENA-OQCS01001033-OQCS01001033.1-human-gut-metagenome-genome-assembly--contig:-NODE-1033-length-15006-cov-3.239129_pt1 | contig 15006 bp, 20 predicted proteins | sample MGYA00242757_ERZ504575 | MGnify/ENA primary metagenome ERZ504575 (study PRJEB26092, sample SAMD00036297) | human gut metagenome | host: Homo sapiens | study: EMG produced TPA metagenomics assembly of...
GTAAACGTGCAGCAGGAACCGTTGCTGACGCTCTACGACCTGTTCGGCTTCAGCGCCGAGGAGCGGCGGCAGGCAGAACTCGGTATATCCAAGAAAAGGAACAGCCGCCGGGGAGCAAAGCGGAAGACGCCCCGACAACCCTCGTTATTCGCCCCGGCCTCCTCTCCGGAGGAACAGAAGAGCGAAATGCCGAAAACGACGCCACCGGAGCGTGATCCCGAAGACTTGTATGCCTCCCTGAACTGGGAGGACAACCCGCCGATCAACGGCTTTTACGAGATGATGATGTCGCTTACCCCGGAACGGAGGGCGGAATTGCGCCGACAAAGCGCCCGGCTGCAGGAAACCCCGGAACAGCGGGAACGGCAGGCGGTACGCCCCCCGACGGAAGCCCCGAAAGGCAAACGGAAACAAGCCGCCGGTACGCCGAGAACGGGCGGCCTGTTCGACACGCCGGACAATCCAGAGGAGGAAGAACCCGGTAAAGAAATGCCGCAGATACGGGAGGCGGATATGAAACCCCGACCGTTCGAGGGGGAGGTCGCCCCCTATTTCCGCGAGGGGACACTCGTCACGGACGGACAAAACCGGGTCGCTACCTGCGGGAGACTGAATCCCTGCAACCCATGTTCCACCCGCTGGAACTCACGCCTGCACAACGGACGAAAGCCTCCATGTATATCGAGATACGCGATGCCTATTACCACCTTTATAACAACGAGGCGGAAACACTGACGGCGAACCCCGCCTGCGGGAGATGCTCAACCGGCTTTACGACAATTTCACCGAACGCTTCGGACGGCTCAATGACAAACGCAACCTCGACCTGATCAAGATGGACGCGCGGGGGACGGAGATTCTGTCGCTGGAGCGTTACATCGACGGCAAGGCACGCAAAGCCGACATCTTCGAGCGTCCCGTGGCCTTCAATCCCGATGAGATCACGCACGCCGACGACGCTTCGGAGGCCCTTGTGGCCAGCCTGAACAAGTACGGCCGGGTGGAACCGCACTACATGGCCTCGCTCACGGAACTACCGTGGAGGGAATACTCGGGGAACTGAAAGGACGTATCTATTACAACCCGGAAACGGACGGCTACGAGGTTGCCGACAAGTTCATCGCCGGCAATGTCATCGGGAAAGCGACCGGATCGAGGCGTTCCTGCGGGAGAATCCCGACCACGCCCCGGCCCGGGAATCGCTGGAGGCTCTGCGCGAGGCGACGCCCAAACCCATCGCTTTCGACGACCTGGACTTCAACCTGGCGAACGGTGGATTCCAAAAGGTGTTTACGAGCGTTTCGCCTCCTCGCTCTTCGATACGGAAGTGAAGATCACCTTCGCCTCCAACCTGGACGAGTACGGCGTGAAGGCGGAAGCGACGAACGTGAAGATCACGGAGCAGTATGCCGTCAGCGCGCAGACCCGTAAGTACAACGGCCTGCACCTTTTGAAACACGCCCTGCAAAACACTTCGCCCGACATCACCAAGACCGTCCTCAAATGGGTGGACGGCGAACGGCGGGAGGTCAAAGTGCGTGACGGGGAGGCCATACAGCTCGCCAACAGCAAGATAGACGAGATCCGGGGTGCTTTCCCCGAATGGCTGCGCGAGCAGTCGTCCGACTTCAAAGACCGCCTGACAGACCTCTATAACCGTACTTCAACTGTTACGTACGCCCGAAGTACGACGGGACGCACCAGGAATTCCCCGACCTCGACCTCAAGGGGCTGGGGATAGACAATCTGTATGACAGCCAGAAGGACGCGATATGGATGGACAAACTGCTCGGCGGCGGGATAATCGACCACGAGGTGCTGCGCCCATAAGGGCATACTGTAAATGTAGGTTTGGCAACCTACCCAGCAAGGGTTTTCTACGCTGGTCATCAGCCAACTTATCCACTTAGCTGAAAAGCGGTGGGGAGTGTAGCATGTTGGAAACGGCATAAGTCGGCTAACTATCATGCCGCTACTGAATGTCAAGATGAAACGATGAATACGAGGATGAAGACTATACTGTTTGAACGACAGTCCAAGACGTTAGTTGGTAAACACAGACCTAAGATAGTTATAAAGGTCTGTCTGCAATACTTCCACTTTCCTACTTCGAGTGCGAGAGCAGAAAACCGATTGCAGGTCAGCCGCAATAAGCGGAAAAGGACGAAAATCGCATCCGACAATTCATCAAGCCAATAGTTACAGTATTGCTTAAATGGGGATTACCTAACCGAAGTGCCAACAAATGGCTATAGGAAGTGGGTTCTTTGAAAATTCGGCAAGGTAACAGAGTCTCCGTAGTAGTCCGAGCAAGGGAAAGCCTTGTACATGGCGAAGGGAGACAGTGTGTTATTTTTAATATGTTAAATGAATGATGTGTGAGACATTATGAGAAATTCAGAAAATGTATTAAACAGTCTGGCTGGGCATAGCCAAGACCTAAGCTACAAGTTTGAAAGACTTTACAGACTGTTGTTCAATGAGAATCTGTTTGCAGAAGCCTATCAACGGTTGTCCCGAAATCCAGGCAACTGCACAAAAGGAACTGACGGACAGACAATAGACGGAACAAGCATAAAGCGCATCCGTGACCTCATAGAACAACTAAAGGATGAAAGCTATCGTCCTTGTCCTGCAAGAAGAATATACATACCCAAAAAGAATGGAAAACTTCGTCCGTTGGGTATCCCTTCTTTCAAGGACAAGCTCGTTCAAGAAGTAGTAAGAATGATACTCGAAGCAATTTACGAGGGACACTTTGAGACTGCTCGCATGGTTTTAGACCACACAGAGGGTGTCATACTGCTATGGCTTCCTTGCAAAAGGGAGGTTCGGGAACAAGATGGTTCATAGAGGGTGACATCAAGGGATTCTTTGACAACATCAACCATGATGTTCTCATAAGCATTCTTAGTGAACGCATCCACGATGAGAGGTTTTTGCGACTGATACGAAAATTCTTGAAAGCGGGTTACTTGGAACAGTGGGAATACAAAAACTCCTATATCGGCACTCCACAAGGCGGTATCATCAGTCCTATCTTGGCGAATGTCTATTTGGACAAGCTCGACAAATTCATGTTGAGATATATCGAGACATTTAACAAGGGTAAAGCACGTCAACGCAACCCTGAATACAAGAGGGTTGCCAATCGTAAAGACAAACGAGTAAAGAAACTGAAGAATGAACAGGACGAGCAGAAGAAAGGTGTTTTACGTTCAGAGATAGCATCCCTGCATCGTGAAATGCAACGACTTCCTGCAACTCTTGACATGGATGAAAACTTCAAGAGGATGAAATACGTACGGTATGCAGACGATTTTCTGATTTGTGTTATTGGAAGTAAGGCTGATTGCCAAAATGCAAAAGAAGATATTAAAAACTTCTTGCAGGAACAGCTGAAACTTCAACTTTCAGACGAGAAGACACTTATCACAAATGCTCATGATACAGCAAAATTTCTTGGATTTGAAGTCACTGTCCGCAGTACAAACAAAACGAAAAAGGATTACAGAGGGATTCCGATTCGCTCCCTTGACCATAAGGTTGTCTTATTGTTGCCATTTGAGGCAATGAGAAAGAAACTGCTGGACTACGATGCCATGCGCATTGTAATCAAGGATGGCAAGGAAGTATGGGAGTCAACTTCTCGTCCCTATCTTCGTAGTAATGACGACCTTGAAATTCTGAACCGTTACAATTCAGAAATCAGAGGTATCTACAATTACTATTGTATTGCTAACAATGTCAACATTCTCAACAGTTTCTATGGAATCATGAAAGAGAGTATGTACAAGACATTCTCGTCAAAGTACGAATCTACCGTAAGAAAGATTGCCAACAAGTATTGTAAGGACAAGATTTTCACGGTAAGATACCAAAACAAAAAAGGTGAATGGTTGGAACGTACCTTATATCATGGTGGATTTAGGTTGAACAAGGAAGCGCGCATTGACAATGCACACATTATGCCCAATTACTATGGAATGGAGAGTACAAGCCTTATGGCTCGCTTGAAAGCCCATAAATGTGAATATTGTGGAGCTGAGGACAATCTGAAAATGATACACGTCCGCAAGCTCAAAGATTTGAAAGGCAAAGAAGCATGGGAGAAACTCATGATTGCCCGACAAAGAAAAACAATCGCAGTTTGCGAGAAATGTTATAACAAAATTCATGGAAATAAATAGACTGACAATAACCACGGAGAGCCGTATACTTGGAGACGAGTACGTACGGTTCGGCGGCGAGTACATTGAAACCTGCTTCCATAAAGGGAAGAAAGGCGCATTGTGCTTAGCCATTGGAGGGGGTAAAACCATGATCATGTGTGTAGCATCATACGAGATGAAACGTATCGGAGTCTGCAACAAACCTATGATTATCGGTCTGAAGGCAAACGTTCATGAGATAGCTGCCACTTACCGGAAAGCTATCCACATGCTAAGATTCTGTATCCAGGAAAGGATGATTTCAAACCTGCCAACCGTCAGGAACTGTTCCAGCAAATAAAAAACAACAACTGGGACTGTGTGATTCTGACACATGACCAGTTCGGGAAGATACCGCAGTCACTCGACATTCAGAAGGAGATTATCGAAGATGAAATACGAGATGTGGAAGAAGCTCTTGATGTTCTTAAAAATAGCGGTATGGGATATTCAGGACGACAGCTGGAAAAAGGACTTGAGAAACGTATTGAAAACATGAAGGTCAAACTAAACACCATAATGAACGACATAAAACTGAGAAAAGACGATACGGTTGATTTTCGCAGCATGGGTATCGACCATATCTTTGTGGATGAGTCACATCAGTTTAAGAACCTTATGTTTTCAACACGTCATAACCGTGTAGCAGGACTTGGCAATCCTGACGGAAGCCAAAGAGCCCTGAATCTCTATTTTGCAATCAGAGATATACAGAAAAGAACGGGACGTGATTTGGGGGCCACTTTTCTTTCCGGAACCACTATCAGCAATTCTTTGACAGAGCTGTATGCATTGTTCAAATATCTCAGGCCGGAGGCACTCGACCGACAAGGCATTACATGTTTCGATGCCTGGGCAGCAATCTATACGAGAAAAACTACGGAGTTTGAGTTCTCTGTAACCAACAACATTATACAAAAAGAACGATTCCGTCACTTCGTGAAAGTACCGGAACTTGCTCTATTTTACAACGAAATTACCGATTACAGGACAGCCGACATGATTGGTCTTGACCGCCCGGAAAAGAACCCGATATTCAAAAGTATTCCTCCAACATCGGCACAAGAAGAATTTATAGATAAACTGATGAAGTTTGCTGAATCCGGAAATGCAACCTTACTCGGACGCCCTCCCTTGTCAGAAACAGAAGAAAAGGCAAAGATGCTTATTGCCACTGACTATGCAAGAAAAATGGCTCTTGACATGCGGATGATTGACTCTTTAAAATATGCAGGAGAGACCGGGAACAAGGCAAGCGTATGCGCACAGACATTATACGAATACTATCAGAAGTTCAATGCGGTTAAGGGAACACAGTTCGTTTTCTGTGACCTTGGCACGTACAAGCCGGGAGAATGGAACATCTACAGTGAAATCAAGCAGCAGCTTGTAGAGAACTACCAGATTCCACCGGAAGAAATTCGGTTTATTCAGGAGGCCAAAACTGAAAGCAGTCGGAAAAAACTGATAGAAGGGATGAATGAAGGGAAAATACGTATCCTGATGGGTTCTACAAGCATGCTGGGAACAGGAGTAAATGCACAGCAGCGTGCGGTAGCAGTCCATCACCTCGATACACCGTGGCGACCGTCAGATTTGGAGCAGCGCAACGGACGTGCCGTGCGCAAGGGCAATCTCATTGCAAAGGAATATGCCGGGAACAAGGTAGACATAATCACCTATGCTACGGAAAGGTCTTTGGATGCGTATAAATTCAACCTGCTCCAGAACAAGCAGCTTTTCATTGGTCAATTGAAAAGCCAGCAACTCGGAGTAAGAACGCTCGATGAAGGAGCTTTAGATGAAAAATCAGGAATGAACTTTGCCGAATACGTAGCTATATTATCAGGTAATACAGATTTGCTCGATAAGGCAAAACTTGACAAACAAATTACGCAGCTGCAAAAGGAAAGAGTCTTATTCTTTCGGGATATAGACAAATCGAAACATGACTTGAAAATACTTCAGAAAAGAAAGAAGCTGCAGAAAGTGCAGTACAAGACATGAAATCCGATTACGATAATTTCTGCAAATCAAATGGTGTGCTCATATCTCAAGATGGAACACGTCTGCACGGGAAAGATGCAGGAAAATATCTGAGTGCATGGCGGTCAGCAAGTATGGAAGACGGGGTAACAGAATATATTGGAACTTATAAGGAACACACGATATACATCAAAAGCCTGCAAGGCAACAAGTATTTCGGCCTTGTCGGTTCAAGTGGCCGACATTATCAAGCACAGACAGCCCTACCACTGGCTTATGACCGATGTCCGGAATGGTTGGATGAACTTGGCAACAGCCTTTTTGAACGTGCTGAAAAAATGGAAAAAGATATATCCCGGTTCAATCATGACATTAGTGAGCTCGAAAAAAAACTGACTAATATTAACTGGCCCAAAGAAGAAAAACTCAGACAACTCAAATCAGAAGCAGCCATTTTAAACAACAAGATTAACAATGAACTGAAGAACAATAAGGACACCAGTGTTCATACAGAATATCGTGGCCGCACGCTTGACGTAAATGGGGATAAAGTTATATTTTCCGCAGAGGGAAAAGAGTATGATTTATCTTCTGATATTGCCCAGGCTCTAAAATCTGAAGGCATGTCTGTTAGTGACCTGACCTATAATAACTGGGATATACTCACGAAAGGAAAGCCTTTAAGTCTGAACAAGAACAAGAATCTGATGATAGTAAAAAATCTCTCCAACTATTCTGTCAGACTGAATGATGCCACAAAATCCGTTGCTTCATCAAGTGAGATGGAGGCAGAATGAAAAAAGAGAGCATAATTGCTCTCTTTTCTTCTATCAAATATCGCCATTTAAAATGGCTGAACTTCCTGAATTATCTTATCATAATTTTCCGTTACCTGTTCCGGCGTTACAAATTCATGAACAGGCAAATCCTCTTCTTCCATTTCAAACATCTTAAATTTGGCCTTAAATTCCTTTACATTCGCTCGCGTAGCAGAACCAATAAATTCACCTGGTTCAAGTTCAGAGAAGTCCTTACCCTGATATACATCTTCTTTCTGTGATGATATAGTCACGCTGGAATTGGAAGAGGAACCAGATTTTCCTGCGCTTCTCGAACGTCTCTCTTTTTCTTCCTTACCAAAGAAAAGCGGGTAATACTTCAAGCTTCCACATCTTTAGTCCGCCCGAGGAACATATTACCGAAGTTCGCTTCTACTGAAGAACGGTCAAGTTTTCCGTACAGATTTTCCAGCTTCGCACCGGATTGTGTAAGAAGAACAAAAGCAGCTTTATATTCACGCAAGACTGATGGTAAGGTCTCAAAATTTTTAATCTTAACGGTTGTCATCTCGTCCAGGAAATAGACAAACGGAACTTTGTTCTGCATTGTGAATTGGCGCGATGATATACTCAAAGCATAGCTATAACCGGAGAATACACAGAGTTCTTCGAAAAGTTATTGCTGACAGCAAACATCTTCGGGTGCTCCGGATCAATCAGATTAAAATCAAAATCATTGCCGGAAAGAACCCATGCAATATTCTCATCTGTGGCCATTGTCGCAATTTGATTTGACAAAGTGGAGATATACGAAGCCTGTGTTTTTTCTGAGCCTTTAGCCTTCAAAAATGCTCCTGCCATCATTTCAGATATAGTATTTTGTTCCAGGAATCTGGTAAGACTATCCTGAGAAGAATTCATTATAAGAGTAAGAATATGGGGGATTGTACAATACTCTTTAAACTCATCATACAATCTATATGCTACTCCTCTAAGAATACCCAATCCTCCAGCAAACCATTCATCCTGCTTTGCATCCTTCGCCTGCATAGATAACAGCATATCTTCCATGAGCTGCATCAATACAGTTTTATCCGACACATTTTTTAGTGGATTGAATCTGTATGAGCGACTTAAATTATCAAAATTGATATAATAGAACTCACCTTTATAATCATATTTCTTCATCAAATTATATGCTGTCCGGGTATAATCTATATCTTTAAGTCATAGATAAATCCGGCAAAACCCAAGCGTATATATTCCTGTAAAAGCCATTTTCCTATTGACTTTGTCTTACCACTTCCGGCACCTCCATATACAAGGAAATTGGCATAATAGTAGTAAAATCGAAGTTGTCTGCCTCTTACACCGGACAGCACCGGTAAGCATATAGCCTTTTCGCTACCTCCTTTCCGTAGACTGTCTGGTTTTAAATCTTTCAATGTAAAGAATAAAAAGACCACTAAAGCCAAAACAGTAGGATAGAGATAAACTAGCCCTATCAAGTTACAGACAATCACCTCCAGTAGCACAAGAACTACGAATAAGGCAATATTATACCATACTTTAGAAAATGGTTTAATCGAACCTATGAGAAAGCTCACACAAAATAGTGCAGCATAATAGAACCAATGTTCCTGAATCATGTCAAAACTTATCATATCGTCCTCCCAGTTGTTACCATATTTAATGCCAGCATCTTCATTTCATTTAAAAATGCCATTTGGGGATTTACGATGAAACGGTAAATCCTAAGTGTATTATTCAAAACTTTTCTTTCATTCCTCAGTTCCCCCTGCAGTAATTGTTGCTTCAGTTCACGCATAGCAATTGCCTGCATCTGCTGACGCTGTTTCCATTCTTCATAATCTTTCTTATTATGCACATAGTACGGAAGATAATTATAATCATCCGCAAACCTGGTAGCACATCTTTCTGCCCATTCGGAACGGTCAAATCCTACCACTACTTCCTTTCCATCAAGCAGCTGTCTATTACCTCTGCTCTTGGTTAATGGAGACAATGAAACTGTCTGAGATTTATCCATCCGCGATACTATAATGTGAATATGTAACTGTAAGCCTGGCTTCTTATCACCGCATTTTGCAGTACCATTTTTTACCTCTTCTGCGTCTCCTTTATAATGCCTTTCGGTCTCTACACGACCATACCAGACAAGGTCATTTCCACCCTTAATTTTGTCTCTATAAAAGTTACGGCATATTCATCCATGCAATGACGAGCATAATTTTTAAGCTCGCAAATAACATTCTCTTGCTCGTCTTTGGATAGTTCCGAAAACTCGTTAACATTGGTTTTACCAGTTACTTTATTGATAACGTGCATTAACTCCCTTTGACTTGGATTAACTGACAACATATAGAACTTATCATCTTTTCTTTTTAATGTTCTATGATTGTTGTCTATTGAATGTAATACTTCATTACCAGATACAAAATCCAAGTTCTGCGAAAAAAAAGTATCAAAATAAGTCTTTCGTCGTTACTCTCTTTAGACAAATATTCAACAAGCTGAAGGCAGGAACCTTTGTTGTCGGATACACCAGGTGTATTGACTGGACGATGAACACTACAATACATAATCTGTCTTTATTTTATCCAATAATTTATCGAAGTATGACTCTGGTACCTGCAAGTCATTGCCAATGATGCTTTCCTGAATTGCCTTTTATCGCAAAATAAAGTAATCAAATCAATTAAAGACACCAGCTTTCTTTTATAAACATCTGGGGATTCTCCTGACTCCTTATAACGCTGAAGTTCTTCCTTCAGGGATTTGTTTTCATTGGCTAAACGAACAAGCTGTTCATTATTCATACTCATATTTCCAGAGCTAAAAGACTTGTCAAGTAGCGGACGAAAAATGTCCTTCTCCTGACTCTTTACTATCTTGATTAAATCCTCAATTCTACGACCAATTTTCTGAATAGAATCAATATTTGGCCTTCTTGGATTATAACCAGTAACTTCGAAATAATTTATCATTTGTTCTATGAGTTCATTACAACTTTTTGTACCTCTCATCTCATCAAGAGCATACTTTACCCTTGTTGAGATTCTAATATTTCTATCTAATACTTCTGCCATATCGTATACGTGTATTTCATTGATACAAAGGTAATAATATATTTAATTTGACCATACGTATAGACATAAATTCCTCATTTTTATATTATTGATAATCAGCTATTTATAATTTTCGTATACAAATTGTATACAATATAATACATTTATATTCTGTTAATTATAATATAGTTTACATACAATCGTATACATTTTGTATACATAGTGTATAGTTATTTATCTATATAACAGCGCTTTGCGTTGTTTATGTTTTCGCTTTGCGGGAACACCTCTTGCTCTTCCTTATCAGTCATCACTAAAGGTCATAAGACCTTTTAGCCTTTAGCTGGCGCTATCCACCTCTCCAATTAGGGAGAAAAAAAAAGAAATCCTGGGAGAAAATAATAATCGTGTAAATCGAAAAAATCTCCAATAGTTTGGGGATTCGGGAAAGGATATTGAATCACTCATTTGTTTTTAAATCCAAAGAAAAATACAAAAAGCAGAATCATAATTCATACCTCATAATAATTCCTAACCATGAGGTTTTCCAGCTGTATACTTTTCCGAGTTCCCAGCATTCTAAAGAGCATGTAGGGCTTTAGATAATTCAATATATTATACTATCCAAATCATAATTAGAAAGCAGGATAAACATAAACAAACGTATAGGGAAGAAAAAGTATATCTTAAGTGTTGGATGAGTTTTAAACTATAGGTTAGGGTGGTTTATCTATTCTTTTATCTATCCCACTTCATATAATATGAATTTGGTTAAGTTAGGTTAGACATAAGTTGCTTAATGAATATTGCCAAACAACAGTACTTCAGCTTCTCTGTTATGTACTACTATTCTTGAATGTTGACCGCTTAACAATAAAAGAACAATTAAAATTTCAGACTTTAGTTATAGTCAATTTTAATATGAGTAATATATTAAGTACATTTACAATCATGAACTATAAGATATACACCATTGTATTTTTAGATTGTTAATTATTGTTTCGTAAATATTTTTTTTGCACTTATTTAGCGCATAATAAAAAAGAGCTATATTTGCAGCATGAAAGAAAAAAGAGAACGTAATATAGGCAATTTATTTGTTTCCATCCGCAAAATGATGGGGCTAAGTCAAATGGAAGTGGCAGAGAAAAGTCATGTCACAAGACAAAATATCTCAAGAATCGAGTTAGGAAGATATAGTCCTGGCGTCGATGTAATACAACGCATAGAAGATGCATTAGGAATTGAAAGAATTTACATAACTAAAAACAATATTATTATGGCAGAATCAGTTTCTTTTATTTTAGGAGCAACAGATGTACAAGAGCTTTATAAAGTCGCAAAAGTTTTACCATGCTTCCGCTTAGTTGAACTATCGAAAGGACAAGAACTTTGTTTCAGCAATATGGAATGATGAATACGAGATGGATTATGAAGAACCTGAAATGGAACTTGACAGCATACTTACTAATTTGAATTGGTGCTGTGGTGATCCTGAAGAATATCCGTTGGGTTCCAAATGCTGGTGGTTTGTCGAGGGATTAGAACCATAAAAGATGAAAAAAAAGGTTCGAAATATACCTTGATACTGAAGAACTACAGTTAATCGAACAATTAAAACATGATACCGGACATAAAAAGCCTGGAATGGCAATTGCTGCTGCAATATACAGCTATTTCCGGTATCAGGATACTATTAAGCGATTAATTGCAGAAAACACCCAACTTAAAAATAAATTGAGTAAATATGAGTAATACAACATTTCAAGAATTGAAGAACCATGTCCGTATAAGTGACGTAGCTGAATATATCGGTTATCGTCTTAATACTGGAGCAGGTAAAAAATACCTTGAATACCGTCTGTTTAACGGCGGCACAAAGATAGATGAAATCGTAATATATACGACTTCTTACTCACAAACATTCTTCAGCCGAAACGGATACGGAGACAAGGGTGATGTTGTAAACTTCATATTAAACCGTCTCCACCTTTTTTCGGGTTATCAAGGTATCGGATATGATGCGGTTGCCGATATTCTATGCAAGCTATCAGGTAAACAGCCAAAACATGAAAACTACGTAGTTTCGCACAATGAAGTAAAGTTTTCTCTTGATGATTACGATATTACTTGCAACCAAAAAGTGATATATGCATACCTCGGCAAAATCAGGATGATTGATGCCAATACTATATCGGCATTTATTCACAACGGGTCTGTATGTACAGTTTCTCGGAAACCGAAAAATTATGCAAATGTAGCCTTCCCTTATCGTGTTCTTGCTTCTCCGGAAGAAGTCGTAAACTTCGAACTACGCAATTATAATCCATATAAAAAGAAGGATATAAAGGATTCTGCTCTGGAGGAAACAAGTCTACCGCATGTTGGATAGCTTCCTTTGCTCCCCAATGGAATGACGTACAATCTCTATACATTGGAGAAAGTGCACTTGATATGATGGCACTATATCAACTTCTCCCTGAACGTATGAGAATTAATGCCGCATTCATATCATTAGGTGGAAACTTAGGATACGGACAGATAAAAGATATTAAGCATTTATTTCCACATGCTGTTATATATCTTGCATTTGACAATGACCTTCAGGGGCAAATTTATGATGTAGAAGCAGCATATTACTTCCTCAAAGGTAAAGAACCTAAGTTATTCAAAAATGCTGCAGGGAAAGTTGTTGTTAAGTTGGATAACCAAGAATTGACAATAAACGACTCCGATTTTAACTCTAAGACTTTCTTACACTCTCATGGAATCGAAGCAGAATGGCTTCGTATTATTAAGGCTCAAGGAGCTAAAGATTTTAATGATATGCTTAAAAATAAGTAATATGAAGATTCTTCTATTCATTTTCAAAACGCTTTTTTTCTTGACTATAGGACTTATGTTCAAATGTATAAGAGACTTTTCCCGATAATTCAGTTGATACTATATTTAAAGGGATAGGGTTACCCCCTATCCCTTTAAGCAGAAACTCTACTTTGTATCAAAGATAAATTATTCTCAACAAGTTGAATAATTCGATTATGATATTGAGTAATTTTATTGCAGACGCCACTACACTGAACAACCTTCATTTGTGAGATTGATACCTCTACAGTCTCAATACGTTTACCATTTATCGTTGCGGAGAAGACAAGAGAATCTTCTCTAGTGTAATAATGACCAACACAATGATGCATCACCTTTCCTTCTAAAATCATATCCTTAACACTTTCGATGAGCTTTATATGAATAAGTCCATCGCTAAATGCCAAGCCTAAAAATTTACGTTTACTTTCCTTATAGCGAAGTTCTTTTAGTAGAAAATCGGGTGAGTCAGTTTCCTCTTCAACTTCCTTCTTTTATCGTCTTTTGTACTGCCTTATCATGCGCCTTTTTCAAGTCCAGTGGACAAACATATTTCGCATTACGAATATCCTTTCCTAAATTTTTCAACATATCAATATAATCACACCAAATGTTGGCATCTTTAACAAGATAATGATTCCTGAAGCAGATTTTAATTGATGGCCAATAATCATCAATATTACAACGACCTATCAAGAATTTATGCAACAAACTTTTTTGATTCATCTTTAATAAAGTTTCTATCTTACTATTACGTAATAACCCTACAATAAGGTTAAATGAAAAATGACGATATAAACTCCTTTTTAACCCTCTTCTTCTTAGTTCCGGTATGATTGACATATAGGGGCATACCGTACCTGAATATATCCTGTCATAAATCGCATTCCATTGGCGCAATATCAATGCGGTACGAAATAACCAAAGGTCAAAGTACATTGTATTAAAAGTCTGTCGTAACCTTGCGAAATTCACATACGTACCGCCTGCTGCAATCCATCTCTGCATGACTTCAGCCCAATCATAGACTGCTGGACTACCTACTTTCATTGTGCATCTGACAACAACGCTTCTCATAACCTGATAACCTTCACAAGCTGTCATAACCGTAAAATATGCTGTCTCATTATATACTTTTTTTAAACCTTCGTGTACAAGTAATCGGGTTCCACAATGAGGACATTTCACATAATTCTTCTTCGTGTCTGATTGCCATTGATGACCACATTTAGTGCAGGTATATTTCTGTTTATTGTATCGTGCCACATACTGGATACTATTATCTAATCCCCATTGCAATTGTCTGTCGGTCAGTGAGGGTAAATTAGCACTTGCGCTAACTATATTCTTTTCGAATTCATTCTGCGGTTTCATATTGACTATCAAATAAAGATGGTTGAACTTGAATTTCCTTTTTCACAGCTGGCTTTTTTCGGCTCTGTAACTTATGGAGTTCTTCTTCCTGATACTGCCGGATAGCTTTCTGACGCGCTTCTTCTTTTTCTTCCTCTGTTAATTCTATTATTTGGTTACACACAATCCTGACATGATTACCAATTTTCGCATCAACTTTCACATCTTCCAAATAATAACGGACTGCTAAACCGTAAACTTCATCATCTGTTGCACCTACGACATTATTTTGTACCATCTTTTCCATTTCACTGATTATATATGCACAACATTCTTCAATTTTTTTACCTTCATCAAAATACTTCACAGCAAATTCTGCATCCAATTCTGCCAACTGCTCTAAATAGGATTTGATTACCACCTGAAAATTTTTCGTTTCCATACATCTATACATTAACAAGTTAAACATCAGCCGCAGGTGAATTATTCTAACTCCAGATTCAGGAGCCTTTTTCAATTCTTTTTTCTCCCTATACGACTTTTTTTAATCATTCTCTCCCCGAGTTCTTTCGCCTTTTTCGATGCAATAATTGTGCGACTGACCGTAGATGTATGCAAGGGTACCGGATGAAAAATACCGCACAGCTATGCTGCTCAGGATAATTTTTCATAACGGCACAAAGTGCCTTGCAGACTTCTACAAGGCGCACTACATTCGCATCG
>ENA-OQCS01001034-OQCS01001034.1-human-gut-metagenome-genome-assembly--contig:-NODE-1034-length-14997-cov-6.881641_pt1 | contig 14997 bp, 18 predicted proteins | sample MGYA00242757_ERZ504575 | MGnify/ENA primary metagenome ERZ504575 (study PRJEB26092, sample SAMD00036297) | human gut metagenome | host: Homo sapiens | study: EMG produced TPA metagenomics assembly of...
CCTTTGAGGGCTGGCGAGAGTCAAAAGCGATAGCTTGAACGAAGTGAAAGCAGCGCCTTGAGACGCGAGCTGGCAGTAAAGGCTTATAGCCGCAGAGAAAACCGCGCTTTTTAAACGCGGTTTTTATTTAAAAAGCGAAATATAAGGTGCATTGAATTGCGAATTCTTTTGGGATGGCCACAATCTAAGAAGGTACCATCCTTAAAAGAAATTCTACAATAGGAATGATAGTACATGACATTTTGGATATTGGCATAATTGATCCATATACAGTCATGTGCTTTTTTTGATTTGGTCGGAAAGTATACTTCATGTTTTGAAATATTCACAACAACGGGAATGAATTTTTTGGTCTTCATTTGATAGATAAAGGCTTCTTGCCTTCCTTTTAGGCTAGATCCATTCATAAGACACATTTCATTTAAGTAATTATGTGTGCTTAAACAAGCATGATACATTCTTTCATCTTCTTTTACCATGCAGACTTGGCTTGATTTATGTTCATAGTATAAATAGTTCATATTATCTATAATACGGGTCCAATGTGAAAAAGACATAAAAAAAGAAAGTTTATTAAAAAACTTTCTATAACCACGAGATTGTATTTTCTATACCCTTTTTGATTTTTTCGATATTTGTACGATGTCTATAAATAACGAGTACAGTCATAAGCCAGCTTGCGATAATAACAGAAATGCTTTCAACATTGAATCCTAGCATTAAGGCTGTAATGTATAAACTGCTTGAAATGGCTGCACACATACTTGCTAGAGAAACATATTTAAATAAGTATAGGATAATTATAAACATGCCAAATGGTACAAGTAAGTAGCTTGCATCTTGAAATAAGAAAATGCTTGTAGAAAATAAGAAGCCAAACATTGTACTGACGCTTTGCCTCCATGGAATTCGCGAAAATAGGATAACAATGTCCGATGCAGCATGCAAGTCCTGTCCAGATCCCTGCAACCTTAGATACTTGTGTCGCAATCGCAATCGCAAGTACTACTTTTAAAACATCAAATACAATAACAGAAATGCCGGCTTTCTTACCTAGAACTCTTCCGGCGTTTGTTCCGCCTAAATTGCCTGAGCCATATTGGCGTATGTCTGTATGATAGAAAACTTTACCAATAATCAATGCGAAGGGTAAAGATCCTAATAAATAACCTAATAAAATACATAGAATCGTTTTCATTTCTTCCACCTCGAAACATATTTTAGCAGTTTTCATCTTCTTAGTCGAGAATTGGAATAAAAAAATAATAATTTGACATAAATAATGCGGATATTAAATATATACTGATCTAGTACAGACAGGAGAAATATAAAGGATTTTCAATTTTAAAATATGTTAAAATATATGGTGTGAATTAGAAAGGATGCGTTGAAATGGAAAGAGATCCATTTAAAGAATATATTAAAGAATCAGAGTTAGATACTGTGAATCGAGGATATGTTTGGAGCACGGCAATTGGTCTTCAGGCCGTAGATGGTCTAAAGCCATCTAGCTATTTAATTGATACTGCAATCAAGAATATTGAAGGTAAGATCACATTGAAGGAAGCGCAAAACTTGATTGATACTTATTATGAAGAAAGCCCTGCAAGTACTTCTGACGATGATCGTACTGAGGAGGCTGATAAAGTAGCTTCGCGTATTGCTCAAATATTATCAGAGACAGCATTTTCATTTTCGCCTTTAGAATATCTTTCTATCCACAAGAAACTTTTCAAAGGTATATATAACCATGCAGGTAAAATGAGAACATATAATATCACAAAGAAGGAATGGGTGTTGGATGGTGCTACAGTTGTATATGGAAGTGCTTCACAATTAAAAGCCACTTTGGAATATGATTTTTCTCAAGAAAAGGAATTTAGTTACAAAAATTTAATGATGGATGAAATTATTCATCATCTTGCCTTGTTTATTTCAAGACTTTGGCAAATTCATGTGTTTGAAGAAGGGAACACAAGGACAACGGCTGTCTTTTTCATAAAATATTTGCGTACACTTGGTTTTAATGTGACAAATGATATTTTTGCAGAAAATGCTTGGTATTTTAGAAATGCACTTGTTCGAGCAAATTATACGAATCTACAAAAATATTCATGAAACAACAGAATATTTAGAATTATTTCTTAGAAATCTATTATTGGATGAAAAGAATGTACTTCGAAATCGTACAATGCATATAAGTGGATATTTTCAGAAAAAGTGGACATTGAAACCGAAAAGGTGGACATTGAAACCAAAAAAGTGGATATTGACTACAAAAAAGTGGACATTGGAAGTTTAAAGTTTAGTAAACGAACAGTTCATCATATTGAAATTCTGTTTGATGAATATGGGTATAATCGAGTATTTGGTAGAAGTGATGTGATGGATTTAGTTGGATTAAAGCGTTCAGCTGTATCTAAGCTAATATCTAAATTATTAGAAACAGGAATCATTGAACCTGTTACAGGGCATGGAAAAGGTAAATATAAGTTTAAGAATGAGGTGTGAAAGCACCTTTTTAATTTGACATGAATAATGTATATATAGTGTGTATAATCAAATGGAATTGACGGAATTTATGTGCACTTTTTTTGATTTGTTGATATAATAAAGATTACGTTGGAAAGTAGGGATAGTATGCCAAAACAACAATATGATGAAAGTAGTATCGTTATTTTAGAAGGCTTGGATGCCGTAAGAAAGCGTCCAGGTATGTATATTGGATCTACGGATTCAAAAGGTTTGCATCATCTTGTATGGGAAATTGTTGATAATGCGATTGACGAGGCTTTAAATGGCTATGGAAATGAAATTGCGATTACCCTAGAAAAAGATGGTAGTGTAACAGTTGAAGATCATGGGCGCGGAATGCCTGTTGGAAAACATAAATCAGGAGTAAGTACACTTCAAGTTATTTTTACTATTTTACATGCAGGTGGTAAATTTACAAGTCATGGAGGATATACAAGTGCTGGAGGATTACATGGTGTAGGTGCAAGTGTTGTAAATGCTCTATGTACATGGTGTAAAGTTACAGTACATGATGGAAAAGATATTTGGAGTATGACATTTGAAGATGGAGGAAGTAAGATTGGAAAACTTGAAAAAGTAGGAAAAACCAATCGTACTGGAAGTACGGTAACCTTTAAACCGGATCCGACTATCTTTAAGACGGTTCATTTTTCATATTCTACCATTTGTGAAAGAGCTCAAGAAGATGCCTTTTTATTAAAAGGATTAAAAATGATTGTTCGTGATAAGCGCAAAGAAGAAAAAGAAGTTATCTATCAATATGAAGATGGATTAAAAGCATTTATTGACGAAGTAAATCAAGATCATACACCAATGCATGATTCAATTAGCTTTAGAGGTGAAAGTAATCAAATCGTCGTTGAAGGATGTTTCCAATATACAGATGAGTATCAAGAAAACATTTTCTCATTTACGAATATGGTTCGTACTCGTGATGGAGGCTCTCATGAAACGGGTGCTAAACAAGCTTTTACGAAAGTATTTAATGAATATGCACGTAAAATGGTTTCTTAAAAGAAAAAGATAAAGGCTTTGATGGAAATGATGTTAGGGAAGGATTAACATTAGTCATTAATTTAACCATTCCAGAAGATTATTTACAATTTGAAGGACAGACCAAAGAGAAATTGGGGAGTCCAGAAGCTAAACCTGCAACCGAAACGGTTGTATCAGAAAATCTTCGTTATTTCTTAGAAGAAAATAAAGAGATTGCCAATGCTCTAGTACGTAAGATCATCAAGGCTGCACAAGCTCGAAATGCTGCAAGAAAAGCGCGTGCAGATATCCGTAATGGAAAAGGGAAAAATCGTTCGGAAAGAGTTTTATCTGGAAAGTTGGCATCGGCTCAAAGTAAAGATGCAAGAAGAAAAGAATTATATCTAGTCGAAGGTGATTCTGCGGGTGGTTCTGCAAAACAGGGGCGTGATTCAAAATATCAAGCAATTTTACCTTTGCGCGGTAAGGTTTTAAATACAGAAAAGGCAAGTCTTGAAGCCATTGAAAAAAATGAAGAATTGAATACGATCATTCATGCCTTAGGGGCAGGTGTAGGTGCTAATTTTACGGCTGAAGATTCAAACTACTATAAAGTTATTATTATGACCGATGCGGATGATGATGGAGCACATATTCAAAACTTATTATTGACATTCTTCTATCGCTATATGCGTGAATTGATCACGCATGAAATGTTGTATATTGCGCTTCCACCACTATATCGTATTGCCAAGGGTGGAAAAGAATATTATTTATATACAAATGAAGAGTTGGATGAGAAAAAAGCGGAATTGAAAAATGGCTATACCATTACACGATATAAAGGTCTTGGTGAAATGAATGCTACTCAGCTTTGGGATACGACAATGAATCCAGAATCTAGAACTCTTCTTTGTGTGACCATTGAAAATGCGATGATGGCCGAAAAAAGAGTGACTGAACTAATGGGAGATAAGGCAGAACTTCGTCGTAATTGGATCGAAGACAATGTTGTATTCACATTAGAAGATGATTATAGGGAGGTAAGTGCGTGAAAGAAAAAGAAGTAAAACATAATGTTTTAAAGAATTCTTTAGAAGATATCATGGCGGATCGCTTTGCCAGATATTCAAAATATATTATTCAGGAACGTGCTTTACCTGATGCTAGAGATGGACTAAAGCCAGTTCAAAGACGTATTTTATATGCGATGTATGAAGATGGAAATACATACAATAAGCCATACCATAAATCTGCAAAAACAGTAGGTAATGTAATTGGTAATTATCACCCTCATGGAGATAGTTCTGTTTATAATGCGATGGTTCGTATGTCACAAAATTGGAAAATTACCAATCCTTTAATTGATATGCAAGGAAATAATGGATCTATCGATGATGATCCAGCTGCTGCGATGCGTTATACAGAAGCGCGCTTAGCTAGAATTAGTGATTTTTTACTACAAGATATTGATAAAGATACAGTGGAATGGGCACCCAACTTTTCAGATGAAAAATGGAACCAACCGTACTTCCTGCACGTTTTCCAAATTTATTAGTCAATGGAATTACAGGTATTGCGGCAGGATACGCCACAAATATTCCTCCACACAATTTGAATGAAGTCATTCAAGCAAGTATTTATCGTATTTCGCATCCAGATTGTTCATTAGAAGAATTGATGCAGTTTGTGAAAGGTCCAGACTTTCCAACTGGCGGCATTGTGATGGGACTTGATGGTATCAAACAAGCTTTTCAGACAGGTCGTGGACGTGTTTTGATTCGTTCAAAAGTAGAAGTAGTACCTTTGCGAACAATTAAACAAATTATTATTCATGAGATTCCTTATGAAGTGATCAAATCGAATCTTGTAAAGAAAATTGATGAGATTCGTTTAAATAAAAAAATCGATGGTATTTTAGATGTTCGTGATGAAAGTGATCGTACTGGACTTCGTATTGTGGTGGATCTTAAAAAAGATAGTAATGATGAACAGATTTTAAATTATCTATATAAAAATACAGATTTACAAATTTCATATAACTACAACGTCATCGCCATTGTGAATAAAGCGCCTGTACAAATGTCTTTAGCTATGATGTTAGATGCCTTTATTAGTCATCGTGAAGATGTGGTGATTCGAAGAAGTAAATTTGATTTGAAAACAAAGAAAGAGCGTGCTCATATTTTAGAAGGTTTGATCAAAGCGGTAAGTGTAATGGATGAAATTATTCACATCATTCGTAAATCGAAAGATAAATCACATGCCAAAAAGAATTTGATTGAGCGTTTTGATTTTACTGAAAAACAAGCAGAAGCTATTGTTGTTATGCGTCTATATCGTTTGACGAATACAGATGTAAAAGAATTAAAGGCAGAATTTAAACAACTTCAATGTGATATTGCAGAATTAGAAAAGATTATTCGTGATAAATCGGAATTGCACAAAGTGATGGTTGAAGAACTTGAGAAGGTGAATGCAGAATTTAATACACCTAGACTTTCTAAAATCGTTCATGAAGTTAAGGAAATCGTTATTGATGAAAAGGCGATGATCTCAAAAGAAGAATGTATGATCACTGTAACTCGTGATGGATATATTAAACGTGTTTCTATGCGAAGCTCAATGCATCAAGTGATTCAATGACACAAAGAAAAGATACAGATTCTTTGGTTTGTTATGGAGCGAGTCATACATTACAGACTTTGATTTTCTTTACAAATCGTGGAACATATGGATATATTCCTGTTTATCAAATTGAAGAGGCAAAATGGAAAGATTTAGGAAATCATATCTCAAATTATATTAAGATGGATTCAAGTGAAAAAATCATTGCGGCCTATGTATTAGATGCTTTTAAAACAGGGGTACATGTTGTGAGTGCAAGTCGTCATGGCATGATCAAACGTACAGAATTAAAAGAGTTCGAGGTTTCTCGTTCAAATAAAACGATGACTTGTATGAAAATTGGTGGTATGGATGAAATGATATCTGTATCTCTATCTTATAAACCAGATGATCAAGTGATTTTAGTAAGTGAACAAGGATATGGTTTAATGTATCCGGTTGAACAGATTCCATTGGTTTCTAATAAATCAAAAGGTGTTAAGGCAATGAATCTTGCAAAGGATGATTGTGTTGCTTCTATTTGTATTCGTAAAAATAGAGATGAACAAGTATTGATTTCTACAACCACACTTTCTTTAAAACGTATGAAACAACTTGAAATTGCACCATTAAATCGTCCGGCTAAGGGAAATCGAATTTGTAAGTTGGTAAAATCCAATCCAAATGTTATTTTCAACATCGAAATGGTGGATCTAAACACAAAAATTGAAGTATATACAGATGAGCTCATGTCATTTGAGGCAAAAGAAATCAGTTTAATGAATGCACAGTCAACTTTCTCAACACCATATGGAAAAGTTGAATCATTTGAGTGGATCTGTCCATTAGAAAATGTTTTGGATGGAGCTTGGGTAAAACAAGAAGATTTTAAACAACCTTCTTTATTTGAGGAGGATAACGCGTGAGTAAAAAACAAGCAAATTTAGTTTGCTTAATTGTTGCAGCCATTTGGGGTGGTGGATTCATTGCCACAGATGCTGCATTACAAACGTTTGATCCTTTTACCGTTTTAATGATTCGTTTTATGGGTGCAAGCTAGTTAGTATTGTGGTTTGTTTTTGTAGTCATGTTAAAGTTTCAAAACAAGCACTATTTCGAGGAAGCATTTCAGGGATGTTAATGTATTTGGCATTCGCATTTCAAACTTTTGGCTTGGCCATGACAAATACGGGTCAAAATGCATTTTTGACAGCTGTCAATGTTGTGCTTGTTCCATATATTGTATGGCTTTTATGGAAAAAGAAGCCAAGTAAAAGACAACTTGGCGCTAGTGTAATATGCTTAGTAGGCATTGCTTGTTTAAGTTTATCAAAAGGCTATTTCCAATTTAGTTTTGGAGATTGTTTATCTTTGATTTGTGCCTTGTTTTTTGCGTGTCACATTATTTCTTTGGAGTATGCAACCGAAAATTCCAATTCTATTACGATCAATGCCGTACAGATGAGTGTTGCTGCTTTACTTTCAATTCCTTTCGCATTGTCTTTGGAAACAATTCCACAAAATATTTCAATGCATGCTTACATGAGTTGTGGCTATATGATTTTAGTGGCAACATTCTTGGCATTTCAATTACAGACCTTGGCACAAAAGTATACAGATGCATCGAGTGCAAGTGTACTTTTATGCACAGAATCTTTATTTGCAAATATATTTGGCTTTGTTTTGCTTCATGAAACAAAGAGTCCAATTATGATTTTAGGTGGACTTTTGATCTTCTTTTCAGTGATTTTAACTGAATATAGTGGTCAATTCGTATTGTCAAAAGCTTAAAAAGATAGTAAAATAGATGAGTAGATAGTGAGGTTGACTAAAATATGGGTATATCAATTTTTTATACGATAGTGGGAGCCGTCATTGGTGGCCTGGTTACTTTCTACTTCACTCGTAAGAAGTTTGAAAAAGAAATTAAAGAAAATCCACCTATTAATGAAAAGATGATTCGTGCAATGTTCTTACAAATGGGACGTAAACCTAGTGAAGCACAGATTCGTCAAATCATGAAATCGGTAAACGCAAACCGTAAATAATGATAAAGTGTCGCAAGACACTTTTTTTTGTTTCGTTGCCTAAATTAAATTTTGGTTATATAATACTGTTGGTTAGTTATATATTTTTAGAAGAGGGTTATTATGAGAGATTTTGATTCAAATCGCATCTATGAAATACTAGGCGAAGAATTTAAAAACATCTATATTGTTGATTGCAAAACTCAACAGATTCATGCTTTTAAGGAAACAGATGTGTTGCCTGGTTTTTCTGCACATATGCTTTATAATGACGCGATGAATCAATATATTGATCATTGTGTATACGAAAAGAATCGTGATATGTTACGTATTGCGCTTTCGTTTAATTCCCTTTATACTCGTTTAGAAAATGCGGAACATTTTAATATTCATTATCAATCTAAAACGGATTCCGAAATTCATTTTATGTATACACACTTTGGTTGTATTAAAGATCATGATAAAATTACTCAAATTGTCATTGGTTTTGCGAATGAAGATTTGGATATTCGAAGAAATAATTTGGACATGATCAACAATGTGATTACACCAAGTGGTTTGAGAAGAAAAGTTTTAATTGTTGAAGATAATGAATTAAATCGAGAAATGTTAAAGGCTACTTTAGAAGATGAATATGATGTATTAGAAGCTGTAAATGGGGAAGATGGTTTACAAATTCTATCTCAGAATTATAAAGATATTTCAATTATTTTATTAGATGTTGTAATGCCTGTGTGTGATGGATTTGAATTCTTAACTCGTCAAAAATCAGATTCTTTGTTAGCTAGTGTTCCAGTCATTGTGACAACGGGAAATAATTCGCAGGAAGATGAATTGAAATGTTTAGGTTTAGGTGCTGTTGATTTCATCACAAAGCCCTATAATACAAGAATTGTAATGAGTCGAATTGATAGTGTTATTAAGTTAAGAGAATCAAGTATGACTTTGGCAGCTATTGAAAAAGATGAGTTGACAGGTCTATATACAAGACAAGCTTTTTATCATCATGCTCGTACATTGACTAATTTTATGACAGATGAAATTTTTAATATCGTTGTTTTAGATGTAGCTGATTTTAAATTGATCAATGGAACTTACGGAACAAAAAAGGGAAATGAAGTTTTGATTTACCTTGCGAATGCGTTTAAATACTATATCAAAAATGGATTGTTGACACGCTATGAGGGAGATCAATTATTAGCTTTATTCCATAGTAAAGAAAAAATTGATGTGGATTGTATCGAAAACAATTTAAATAAGATTATGGAAGAAGCACCTATTCCAAATATTCGTGTGAAATTAGGAATTTATGAAAATGTAGATACAAGTCTTCAGATACCAATCATGTGTGATCGTGCATTAATGGCTGTGAAGAGTATTTCAAAAGATTTTAAACAGAATATCGCCTTCTTTACGCAGGAAATGAATCAAAAATTACTTGCGCAAAGACAAATGGGAAATGATTTTAAAGATGCAATTAAAAATAGAGAGTTTGTAGTCTATTTTCAACCCAAGTACGATGTTTCATCTGAACAAATCGTTGGTGCAGAAGCTCTTGTTCGTTGGCAAAAAGAAGATGGAACATTGATTTCACCAGGTTTATTTATTCCATTATTTGAAAGTGATGGTTTAGTTGTTCAACTTGATGAATATGTATTTGAAACAGTATGTCGATTCCAACAAGATCGAATGAAACAAGGTTTACCGATCCTTCCTATTTCTGTTAACTTATCTCGTGCAAGTATTCACTTTAGTGATGTCGTACAAAGATATGTCAATATCATAAAAGAGAATGAGATTCCTTTTGGTTGCGTTCCGATTGAATTGACGGAATCTGCAGCTTTATATTCGCAACAAATTCTTGAAATCACAAATCAAATGGTCAATGCAGGCTTTAAATTACATATGGATGATTTTGGATCCGGATATTCTTCATTAACAACTTTAAATGAATTGAAATTCACAACGGTTAAATTGGATAAGAGTTTAATTGACTATATTGCCAAACCACGTGGAATGAAAATTGTGCGACAAACGATTGATTTGGGGCATGGTTTAGATATGAAAGTGGTTGCGGAAGGTGTTGAAACCAAAGAACAAAGGGATTGTTTGATCGAAATGAATTGTGATGAAATTCAGGGCTTCTATTATTCAAAGCCTTTAAAACAAGATGATTTTATCGAAAAACTAAGAGCTTAATAAAGCTCTTTTGTTGTATAGGAGGGCGTATGCAATAAAAATAATTCGTCAGGATATCACAAAATTAAAAGTGGATGCGATTGTGAATACGACAAATCCAAGTTTGGATGCGAAAGGTGGCTTAGATCATTACATACATCAACTTGCGGGTAAAGAATTAGATGTAGAGTGTAGAAGAATAGGAAAATTGAAGTAGGACAAGCTTGCTTTACAAGTGGATATAAATTGTGTAAGTATATTATTCATACGGCAAGTCCTATATGGAGTGAAGATAATTATTTGATAAAAGCCTTGTTAGAATCTTGTTATAATTAAGTGGCGAAAACTCCATAGCTTGCTGTAAAGATGAAAGCCACTTTTTGTATTGTATAATGCGTATGAAAAATATATAATATATGTAGAAATAGTTCGGAGTTGATATTATGCCTAGACCTAGAACGAACAATGTTCAGATCAATATTGCATTCCTGGTGAATGGAAAAAAGAACTGGAAAACCTTGCCAGAATCTATTCGGTTGAAGAAGGTAAAACGATCACTTTTCTGGATTTGATGCGTAGAGGTATTCAGGAAAAGTATCAGTTAAAAGATGTGAATGATCATGAAGAATGAGAATTATCATCGTGCTTCTCATTGTAAGTATTTAGTTCAGTATCATATTATATGGTGTCCTAAGTTCAGATGTGATGGTATGGATGAAATCTTAAAAAAGATTCTTTCTGAAGTTTGTGATGCGTATGGATATATTATAAAAGCTTTAGAGGTCATGCCTGACCATATACATATTTTTGTGGACTGTCCTGTAACGGTTGCACCTTGTGATGTTGTTCGAACATTGAAATCTATGAGCGCAATCCAATTGTTGAAGGCGTATCCGGAATTGAAGAGATTCTATGCGAGATGTGGAAAATTATGGTCAAATGGATATTTTATATCTTCTGTAGGGCATATCAGTGAAGCTGCAATCAAGAAATATATCGAGGAGCAGAAAAATGATACAACCCGAATTGAAAGCCTATCGTAGATGTTCAGATAGACATGTATTCGTATTGGAAACGAATCTGACTTATGTAGAAAAGTGTCAGATTTTTCATTATGCCGATTTGGTTCGTAAAGCTGGTAATGAACTGACTGGAATCATGAAAAAAGATATGATCAGCTTGTTCGTACAAAAAGGTATCGTAAGCTAAAAAGTCTTTATAAGAAATATAAGGATGCCGATAATAAGAAGGCATTAAAAGATGTATGTGAGCAGATGAAGGAAATGCAGAAACAGTATGATGTGACATGGGATTACTGCAGAACTTCAATGATTCCCATTGGAAAGAAATATGGAATCGATGCCGTATTTGCACTAACGAAAGCGGAGGATGTATTTCGTGGAATCGACAAATGTCTTTATTCGGATGGAGAAACAGTTCATTTTAAAAAGCGTGGAGAGCTCCATGTATTCGTGCTAAACAGCTCAATCGTGGAATCATAATGAAACAAATGAATTTCAAATTCAAAGATATGGAGTTTGGTGTAAAAATCAAAGACCGCTATGAACAAGAGGAAGTGGAAGCTGTATTGTATTATTTGAAGAATGCAGAATTAATGGATTCTATTGCGGCAAATACATACAAGGAAACTGATATCTGTGTATCAACATACAGACCTTGTTACGTGAGTCTTGTATGTAAAAAGATCCGTGGTAAGTTAAGAGTCTATGTACATATCACAATCGAAGGTGTATCTAAACCGAAACAGGATCGTTTTGGCAATTTTAAACATACAAGAGGAAGTGGCATTGTTGGATGTGATATTGGAACACAGACAATTGCGTATACAACAGAAACAAAAGCAGGTTTAAAAAATCTTGCTGAAAGAGGAAGTTGTATTGAAGTCAATGAACGAAAAGAAAGACGGATCTATCGTGCAATGGATAGGAGCCGTAGAGCAATGAATCCCGACAACTACAATGAGGATGGAACTATCAAAAAAGGAAAAAAGACGTGGACACACTCGAATCGCTATAAGAAATTGAGAACGAAACATAGAGAGCTATGCAGAATCAATGCGATCAATCGACATTTAGCTATCAATGAAGATGTAAATGAATTAAGAAGCTAGGGGATGTTTTTGTGACAGAACCAAAGAATGCCAAGAAACTGCAGAAGAAAGCTAAAACTGGAAAGCGAAAGACAAGATATGGAAGATCTATAAAAAATAGATGTCCAGGCTATTTTCAGAGTCAGGCTAAAAGGAAGTTCAGAATCTATGTTGAAGTACCAAATGATTATAAGGCAAGTCAATATGATTATACGAGTGATGAATACATTAAGAAATCGTTGTCACAAAGAATGTATAAACTAAGTGATGGAACAATGGTACAAAGAGATCTATATTCGTCCTTTCTTTTGTACTGCATTGATCTAAATACAAATAAAATCGATAAGAATAAGTGTATTCATGAATTTGAGAAACATCATAAAAATCAAAATGAAACGATTGAATATATCCAAATGAATCAGATCAAAGTCATGAACAGTGGAATTAAGGTAAATTAAATAAATGTTAAATGGGAGATTGACTATGCTTCCATGTAGAGATACAGAAAACAATCGCTAATGTGCTAAATGTAGTGCTTGATTGTAGAGTTCACTGCTCCAACAGAAAGACAGGAATCCAAAGTTTGAAAATAATGTACGATTTCGGCATAATGTTGTCAGTTCAGAACCCTCACTGCTTGCGGTGAGGAGTAGTCAGATGTCTAGTTTTAGATTAGCGAATGCATATAAATTGAAATCAATCGCATTTCCATTGATTTCATCTGGAACCAATCAATTCCCAAAAGAGTTAGCTTTACAAGTGGCAATGCATAGTATTGTCTCTTTTCTAACAGATCATGAAATGATGGTGTATTTAGTTGTTTATGATCGAAATTCATATAAAATTAGTTCTGAATTATTTGATTCCATCGAAGCTTATATTGATGATTATTATGAGGATGAGCATATGTTGGTATGCAATTCGATCATTGCTCCAAGATTTTCTTTAATAGATGCTTTAAATCAAATGGATGAAAGTTTTTCAACGATGCTTTTAAGAAAAATTGATGAGAGTGGTATGAGTGATGTGGAATGCTATAAAAAGGCCAATATCGATCGCAAATTGTTTTCTAAGATTCGTTCGAATCCTAACTACAAACCTTCGAAACAAACTGTGATTGCCTTTGCGCTTGCACTTGAGTTAAGTTTGGAAGATATGGAAGATATGTTAAATAAGGCAGGGTTTAGTTTATCGCATTCAAATAAGTTTGATATTATTGTTGAATATTTTGTATCCCAAGGAAATTATAATGTCTTTGAAATCAATGAAGCGTTGTTTGCGTTTGATCAAAGTTTAATTGGCGTATAAATGTCGCTTTTAAGGCGACCATTTTGATGGGGATAAAACCTATACTGTAATCAATCAAGGAGGATACAGTGATGAAAAAGAATTGTACAGAAGTAGTTTTTATTCTAGATCGAAGTGGATCAATGTGTGGTTTAGAAAAGGATACAATTGGAGGATTTAATTCTCTAATCAACAAACAGAAAAAACAAGATGGAGAAGTTTTAGTTTCGACAGTCTTATTTAATGATTCAAGTGTGGTCATTCATGATCGTAAACCGATTGATGAAGTTAGACTTATGACAAACAAGGATTATGAGGTTTATGGGTGCACCGCATTATTAGATGCACTCGGTTCAAGTATTCACCATATTGGAAATGTGCACAAATATGCTAGAAATGAGGATGTTCCAGAGCATACGATGTTTGTGATTATTACGGATGGAATGGAAAATGCGAGTCGATATTATTCAAAGGAAAGAGTCAAGTCGATGATTGAATATGAGAAAGAAAAATATGGCTGGGAATTCTTATTTCTTGCAGCCAATATGGATGCGATTGATACGGCAAGTCAATATGGAATCGATAAGGATCATGCCGTGAATTATCAATGTGATTCTGTTGGTACTCGTTTGAATTATGAAGTATTGGATGAAGCCATTCAGTGTATATGTTCGGGTGTACCTTTGTCAAAATCTTGGAAATCAAAAATAGAAAAGCGTAAGTAAGAACCAACTATGTGGTTCTTTTCTGTACGACAGGCAGTCGTGCTTATAGTTGATAATCTAAATCAATGATTATCAACTGTTTTATTTTAGAGACAATAAAGTACAAGATACTTGTAACACTATACAAAAGTCATTGAAGTAAAACAGTCCCAACAAGGTTGAAATACTTTGTCTACTAAGGATATAGCCAAGTAGTAAGCCATACTCAATGCATTCTCGTGAGGGAGTGTGTGAAGGGAGTTAAAGCGAGAACTCAGGCACCAATCTATCAATGCACATGTGGCGTTCAGTATTGATGATGCTGCGGAAAAAAGCAGAAATCCTATGAATAGATACCAATGACTATATCGATATCTGTTAATACTGGATGTGAAAGCAGGAAGCATGAGTTCAAGGGAAGGCACAGATGATCCTGTGAGGTCTCCGTATTTAATGGACTACCATCTATAAGCGTAGCGAAGTGACGGATAGTGTACGGAGAAGTCAGAGTTACTAATAGTAGCGAAGAAGTTATAGAAATATAATGGAGCGAAGTGGTAACACCTTGTGAGCT
>ENA-OQCS01001035-OQCS01001035.1-human-gut-metagenome-genome-assembly--contig:-NODE-1035-length-14997-cov-2.032280_pt1 | contig 14997 bp, 17 predicted proteins | sample MGYA00242757_ERZ504575 | MGnify/ENA primary metagenome ERZ504575 (study PRJEB26092, sample SAMD00036297) | human gut metagenome | host: Homo sapiens | study: EMG produced TPA metagenomics assembly of...
TTCTTCCGCGGTAGTTAATTCTCAACTGGCTTGTTTTCGAGAATTTATAACGGAAATCAAATGTCGGAGTAAAGTTGAATACATTTCGTACGGCCACCGTATCCAACTGGTCTTTCTTATAAGACAATTTCGATTTCTGCGGCTGGAAAGAAACACCTGCATTCAAACTCATTTTTTCACGAATCCAACGCAAAGAAACATCTGCCTGATGGTTGTAATATGTGTACTGTGCACTCTTGCTGTTCTTTTCATCCAGCACTCCCACATTATCTCCTCCATAACCTTGCGCTATCTCCCAGTCATTCGGCATTGTGTAGGTGGAATTGTCACTCTTTGAACGCTTGTACTGGAAATAATAACTGAATTGCAAGAAGCCACCCTTAAATATCGGTTCGCTATAAGTAAAGCGTGCACCATAATTATAGTTCAAAGTAGGCGTAGAGATATAGCGGTTCAAAATTTCCAGCCGTTCCTCCTCTGTCTTCTGGTAATAGTCCGTTTCAGACACCGAGAACTGTTCACTCGAACTGTTCGTGTAATTATAGGAGCCACGGAAAGTAATATTACGTCCCGGTTTTCCCAAACGACGGTTAACCATGGCCGAACCTCCCACATTAAAGTTATCTCCTTTCTGCAGACTGTTACGCGCAATTGTATTGACAATATTTTCTTCTGGAATCAAAGATGAAAGATTGTCGGCTGCACTCAAAATTTCGTCGGTTGTATGTTCCGGATCCTGGCTGAATGTAAAAGAATTTGTCGCACTCCTGTTATCATTCTTTCCGTATGTTAAACGCGGACGAAAAATCACCGTTGTCATAGTATCCGGTTTCCACTCAATACGAAAATCTGCCGTAAGCGAAGTAGTCTTATTGCGATTAGCATTCTGGGCATTCTTGAAAGAGCTGGTAGCCGAAGAAACGAATGTTTCCGAAGCCTGCTTGCTGATAATGTCCGCATCCTTGTAGTTATAATTCACACTACCTCCTGTTTCCAGTTTCTCACTCTGTGTACTAAAGTTGAAACCACCCATCTTGATGCTGGTCAGACCGTTCTGTCCTCCCCAACGAAAGCCACCGCCTCCTCCCGGATAGCCGTTATCATTCACATTATTCATTGAACCAATCACCGTAAACTGATTCTCTCCAATGAATCGGTTCAACATTACTTTTCCACTGTAACGGTCTTCCGTTCCGGCTGCTACGTCCGCATTACCAAACCATCCTTATTCATACCCGGCTTCACACTCAGGTCGAGCACGGTTTCTTCTTCGCCGTCATCAATACCTGTCACACGGGCCAAGTCCGATTGTTTATCATACGCACGCACCTTATCAATAATATTTACCGGAGATTTTCATGGCAATATTCGGGTCATCGGCAAAAATTCCTTTCCATCAATCATGATTTTCTTGATTTCCTTCCCGTTTATCGTGATTTTCCGTCTTCATCCACTTCAGCCCCCGGAAGCTTCTTCACCAGTTCCTCCAAAGCCGAACCTTCAGGCACACGATAGGCAGAACTGTTGTACACCAACGTATCGGCACTGCCGTCACCTCCGGAGCCTCAGCCACCACTACAGCTTCTGCCAGCATAATGGCATCCGAAGCCAGCTCCACCTTGCCCACATTCAAACGCGGATTGTTACGCGTCAACGCAACCTGCTTGAAAAAAGGAGTATATCCCATATATGAAACCTTCAGCAGATACTTTCCCGGACGCACAGATAGTGAGAAATGTCCATCCAGATTTGTCACATTTCCCACTACCATTGAACTATCCTTTACGGAAAGGAGCTGTACTGTAGCCTGAATGACAGGCGATTTATCCCCTTCATCAAGAACCGTTCCCGTCACGGTTCCACGGCTGCCGCTGCTTTGTGCAAAAGCAGAAATGGTTACCCCCACCATCAGCAGCAATCCCAATAAAACTTTTTTCATTGCCTTTATCTCTTCCTTGTTGATTAATTGTACCTTTGACAATTATCAACAAAAAAGGTTTACCCCTACTCTTTATTTTTTAACTTATTTTTGTCTGAAGTTTTTTTCAATCTTTGCTTTCTGCATCAAAAACTCTTTACAGAACACACAAATAACCATGTACACAATACCTACTGAATTGTCTGCTTCCTGCAAATTTCCTCCATAAGCTGCATTCAGCAACACTCCTACATAATAAATTCCCCACAAATAGAGTGAAATCACCATTGCTTTCCGCCGAATGGCAAAAGCTTCCTCATTTTCATCCTTCATTTTAGCCAGAAAAACCATGAACAATGAAATCCAGATGACCAGTTTCATTCCCAGTTTCACATACAGCAGATTACCGTCATTCACTTGTCCGAACATATACATCAATAACGGAACAAATACTGACAATAACAGTAACACATACCCCAACAAACGGCACGAAGCCGGAAAAATTCCTTTCATAACTTGATTATTTTTTATTCGCACAAAAATACTTAATTGTAAGCCAACATCCGACTTCTTCTAACTTTTTTTTCTAAATTTGCGACCAAAACAAATACACTTATGAGTAAACAAGAAGTCATTATTTGCCAAAATTTCAATACGGAACTCAGCCAGAAGTTATCTGCACATTCATACGACAAGATTTTTATCCTGACCGACGAACATACTTTTCGTCTTTGCCTCCCTCTGCTGCAAGACATCGCCTTGCTGAAGGATGCAGAACAAATTGTCATTGGTCCGGAAGATGTGCATAAAAACTTGGAGACACTGGCCTATGTATGGAACCAGCTCAGCAACCGGGGAGCCACCCGCCACTCGCTGCTCATAAACTTAGGAGGAGGCATGGTGACCGACTTGGAGGATTTGCCGCAGCCACCTTCAAACGAGGTATCGCTTGTATCAACATCCCCACCACCCTGCTTTCCATGATTGATGCCGCCGTGGGTGGAAAAACCGGTATCAACTTCAACGGACTCAAGAATGAAATCGGCTCCTTCTATCCTGCCGATCAGGTAATGATTGACAGCCAGTTTCTGAAAACCCTCGATATGCCCAACCTGCTGTCCGGTTACGGAGAAATGCTGAAGCACGGTCTAATCAGTCAGCCGTCACACTGGAGCGAACTGCTGACATTTGACTTTGCTCACATAGACTACGCATTGCTGCAGAAACTTATCGGCCAGTCCGTGCAAGTCAAGGAAGACATCGTAGAAAAAGACCCCTATGAGCAAAGCATCCGGAAAGCGTTGAATTTCGGACATACCATCGGACATGCCTTTGAAAGTTTCGCCCTAAAGACTAACCATCCGGTGCTTCATGGATATGCTGTAGCCTGGGGTATGGTCTGCGAACTTTATCTGTCACACATCCGCTGCGGTTTCCCGAAAGAAGCGTTGCGCACCACCATTCAGTTCATCAAGGAAAACTATGGCAGCCTTTATTTCACCTGCGATGACTATGAATGTCTGTACGACTTCATGAAGCATGACAAAAAGAATGCCTCATGTGGCGTCATCAATTTCACTCTTTTAGGAGGAATCGGTGACATTCGTATCAACCAGACCGCCTCACAAGAGGAAATCTACGAACTGCTTGATTCTACCGCGAAACCATGGGATAAGTTTTGTCGTGTTCAAACAGCGTTTAAACGTAATCTAAAAATACTAAGAAATTATTGCGGAAAATATTTGGTTATTCCGAATAAAGCAGTACCTTTGCATCCGCAATTCGGGGTGTAGCTCAGCCCGGTTAGAGTACGCGTCTGGGGGTAATGAAATGAGCAAAGATTAGGAAGATTGCAATATAATATAAATCAAGGAGTTAAGTAAATACTTAACTCCTTATTTTTTACCTGCGAATAAAATTCGATTAAAGTTTTCGGGAAACTTATTGCATACTAATGCAAAATAAGAGCAAAATGTGCTTTTGGATTTATTTGTACGAGAGAAAAGAACCAGACAAATTATTTATGCATTTTTTGAGCCAGCTCTACAATCTGAGCCAAATCAGCCTCATCAATTTTGTCTAAATCCATGAGTTTATACATCGCTTCGCCCAATGCACCCAATTTTATATTTCCAACCTCTTCTCCCAATCGAAAAGGTGCTACTTTGTCCGTCAAATCAAAGCGCACAATTTCCTTAAGTCCATGATATATATCCAAGCCTTTAATGTCATTCGTGTTATTTAGTACCTGTTTCCAGCTATCTGCATTGAGAGTACCTTGTCGCTTTAGATATTTTATTATGCAAAGATGAAAATATGTAAGCTGATTTACTATTTTTTGAATGCTCAGCGCACTTGAGTAATCTACTTCTGGACAAAATGCTAAATTGCCAATGAAATAACCATAAAAGACAGCTTTCTTTTGTTCGGTATCATTCATAGAACTTTTTAATACACTTTCTAATATATCTTCTGCCTTAGAATAATTCAAGCCATTATATATAAATAGACCATCAGTTCGAAACGAAATTCCATTAGCTATATTTTCGTTGACCTTTGAGACTGCAGCTCGATATGAAGCTCCCAACCTTGCACATTCCCTTTTGGTAATACTTTTACTAAAAATATCACTTAAAATAGATTCAAACGCCTTTTGTACTAAAGGTTGCATTCCTGCTGAAAAAAGGATAGATTCAGGAGTTCCTCCACTAATGAGAGGAATGATTGCAGTTGATAAAGAACTAGCAACCTCAGATGTTATTTTAATAGTGCTCATAAAATCGAATTAATATTAGTGGAGCAAATATATTGGTTTTATTCGATATTCATTATAAATAGACATTTTTATTTGTATCATTTATTCTATATATAGAACGAAGGACTATAAGAAAATAAATAGAGGGTTAATTTTCTCCAACCCTCTATTTATTGATAATTCAGTGTTCATTTATGATGCTATCTCATTAAGAACTTCCTCCGCCTCCTTACATCCAAGTTCAGCAGCTTCTTGATAAAATTTATAGGCTACGTCCAAATCTACGGTTTCACCATATAAACCTTTATGGTAAATCTCCCCTGTTAAATACAACGCATACGGACTCCTTTTTTCCCTCAAATCAGATAATACACTCAAGGCAGACCGCACACACAATGGTTTTCTTGATTCCCCACCATAAAGAAATAGATTAAAAGCTTCCCACAGTGCATCTTCGTCAACGAATGCAAGTTCCTTAAATCCATCTTTAGAAAATAATGCCGCACACCTAAAAAACTCGGCAGCCTCCAAAGGGTCTTTCTCTAAATCGGGAGCTCCATACTTATAAAGATACGCAAATGTAATGTCTGCTTTACCATGCCCTAAATTCCTTGCTTGGTTTAAATAAAACATTGCTTTATGTGTATTTTGCTCCACGTTTTGCCCTTTCAAATACATCATTCCTAACTTGAAGGCTGCTTCCGGGTCTGTATCCGTATTCTTAATGAGATTAAACAAACCGCTCTTACAATGACCAATTGTAAAGCCATAAGCTTTTGATGTTTCTATTATCATAATTTTATATTTTTAGATTTATACTTTTTAACTCACCACTACATATCTCGTTTAAAACGAAACATAAACATTAAGGCAAAGGAATTGGTCCGTCACGTATTAAATGATTGTTACTAAATAATTTTATTTTTCTCATGCTTTCAATATTCTATTCAGTCGTATAACGAAGAAATTGAAAACCACTTCTGTTAATTTATGGTTAATAAATACGTATTGGAAGTTAATAAATATCAATACCGAAAACTGAAAACAATCTTAAAATCAAATGAATTGTTATAGGAAGTTTGCAATTTAAAGAATCTTTTGCCTCTCTATTAGAAACAAACCCAATATAACAAACAGGGTAGGACAACTATTGCCCTACCCCTATCTTATACGCTCCGTTAGAAGCCTCATTGTTGTTATCTACTTGTATATTGAATATACCTCAATAGGAACTGTATCTACTATACCATGTTTTACATAGCTTAAAGAAACAAGTTTTTCATCTACAGTTTTCCAATACAAAGAATACTTTCCTTTTTTCACAATGTTATCCTCAACTATCTTTCTTATTTCTTTAGGTGCTTCTATTTGATTGGAATCATTCCACAAAGAACTTCTATATGGATATTTAAAATACAAATAAGAATTTTCTTTTTTATCATAAAGCACAGAACATTCATGCTCTTTTATTTTTAACTTGGGATGAAATGTCATACTAAAGAACACTTTACTATTAACAACTTTCGCAGTCTTCCCACTTGTGCTTGACGGTTCGTATTCTATTTTACCATGTAATTGCTCATTTTGCAGCTTTGCATTCAATACGACTTCATCCTTTTGAATGACTGTAATTTGTTTATTAGTGTCAATAACAGCAATATAAGTATGGAAAGAATGGGACTGTAAATTAAATGATTTAACCTCACCAGCATTGTCGAAGAACTCCTTAACAACTTGTTGTTTTAGACTGTCTTGTAGGTATTGAACTCCATACGGATAAGTTCTTCGAGTTTATTTCGGGCTGCATTTTCTGCTTTCTGTTTAGCAACTTTTTCCTCTATCCTTTTACGTCTTTCAAGGGTATCTTTTATTGGATAGACAGATAAACTCCCCGAGCCACTTATATGTAGTTCAATTAGCTTATCCTTTTCAAACGTTTCACTTTGCATCTGCCCATAGTTATCAAGGAAACGACTTAGTTTTGTAGAAGTCATTACAATGGCTTCCGCCATGTTTCCAATTTCAAAGCCTGTATAAACATATCTTCCATTATCCATGCCTTTATAACTGAGGCTTAACGAATATTTTACATAGCCATATCTAAACTCCATTCCATAGGAGTTTTTCTTTTCTGAATAACTAATTTCAAGTGTGTTACCACCGTATATCGGTTTACCCGTATAGGGATTAGGGCACAGATAATCGGGATATTCAAAAGCCTTAATAGAAGTGGATTTTTGAGCATAAGCAGAAAGAACCATTATTACGCTCATCAGAAACAGCAAAGTTCTTTTCATAATACTGTGATTTGCTTTCCACAGCCCCGACAGGAAAGGTTTATATAAAAGATAGCGTGAGGCTGTTAGAATTATCTGTTTAGAGGCTCTGGTAAACCCGTGGCACAAGATAAAACGACACCCCACGCCAAGCCATATATATCACTGATATATACAAGATTAGCATGAGCGTTTGTATCGTCTATCCCCGTACCACATGAAATTTTACCAGAATTTCTAAAACGGGATAAAGCTAAACGCTTCCTTTAATTAATATGTCACCAACAGGTTTTTAACCTGTTAGCGGGACAAATATAGCTAAAATCCAGCGTTCTACAAACGTTTTTTAGGGATGTCGTGGAACAAATTTACTCATTTATTGATAGTTCACAAGATTTTAGGGAGAGAACTCCGATGAGGCGTTTGCACATTGGGACATCTAAACTTTGACAGACACCCTTAAACAGCCTCATCATCGTAGCTATAATCCCAAACGCACTTTGCTTATTGATTATATTCCACTCATTTTTAGGTACTGCATGACATTTTTGCCCCCTACATTGCAAGCCCTCTATGACGTAATACCCTGTCATTACATAAGTTTATCATCATACAGTGAAGATTTAAGAGTGTTGCATCCCCTTTACTTACAACCTGTATTCATTCTATCGACCGAGCATAACCACCTCATCACATAAAATTATATAAGCTCGTATTAGAGCGTTTTAAGCCATTATTACACCCCACCGAATACTTTTATTGTGTTTGATAAGTTTTTGGCTGTGCACGACCAATAGACACCTCATTTAAAAGATAAGGCTTGATAATCACCCGAAGAGTAAACTTAGGAAGTGGAAATTATATTCTTCGATGACTATCAAGCCCCATTATATCAGGAGAGAGTTAACAGGCAGTACTAAATATCCGATGTTCCTCTGCAATACTCATACCGTCTGCCGACTGTTCTAACAACCAAACGAGATACTTTTCTATTTTACCTGTTAGTTCTTCCATTAGGCTGGAGGTTTTAAAATGTTCTTTTTGCCACTTCATCGCCTCTTGGATTCTTTTTTGGAATTGAGTATGCAGAATCCTATCTTTGGGTAGACGATTTTTTCGATTCTTAAATAGGATATATTTCATATAATAAGACAAGTTTTGTCCCTCGTTTGCAATACAAATACACCATTTATCAAAGTCTTTGGCACTCTTTAAAGTGTCAAACTCTACATCCCAGCAATCATCAGGTAGCTTATCTATATCTTCGTAATATCCAAACCACTCTGCTACCAACTTCCAAAATACATATTTATCCCATAGTTCATTAGCCGTAATACCTTTTCCAAACAGCTCAAACAATTCATCTATTCCAAGTGTCATTTCATACCTTAACAAGTAGTTCGACAGGCTATTTCTGCCCACTTTGGGTAACTCTCTCTTCTTTTTAGCCTCCGACATCTTATCATAAAACTTATCCGTGTACCCTCATAGTCAAAATATGCAGTTCCACTTCTCTCACCACTCCACTGGTTAGGAATAAATTTCTTTATTCCGCTTAACTTCCTCAAATAAGATATAGGAGGTTGAGACATTTCAAAATTATGGGCAAACTCCAAAGACTCCACCTCTGCATTATACATTGGTACGCCCAGTTCTTCGCTCAACATCATAATACATCGTTCTGCATCCTTCAATGACATAGTACGTGTATTATGCCCCCATAAGCATTTAGGAAGACTGCCCTCAAATGATACATACGTTTCAGTGGCTATAACTTTACGTCCACGCCATTTTCCACTACCACCTGTATCATCACCCCTATATTGAGATAATGCTAAACGAGCCACAACATCCTGCCACCTATAATTAGATGGCAGTGCCCATGCGCATAGCTTTAATTTGATTTTATCATACATGGCTATGAATTAAAATGTATTTAGAATGTTATACAAAATTGAGCTTATTAACTATTTACGAAGACGGGCAGTAAATCCCAACTCCATACTTTCAATGAATTCTTGCTTAGTTTCTTGCCTTTTAGCCATCATCCACGCTATTATTTCATCACGCCTAATCTTAGTATTCGCCCACTTTCCGCACGATAACAAGGTATCTCCTTATGACTTGTCAACTTATAAATTGTATGTTTGGACTGCCCAATCAACTCACTACAAATATCAATGCCGAATACCTCCGGATAATCTTCCATCAGTTTAGAGGTCTATTGTTCTTCTGTTTTTCGCCTTTACCCTCTGACGGCACTGTTCCCAGCATCGTACAAATTATTTCCCGTAACGACCTTATTTGAGCCAAAACATAATATTCCCACTCATTTCTTAAAAACTCCATATCGTTATATAACCATGCGCTTTCCACAGAATCACGATGATGTTCATTAATGAAACCGTACTTTGCTATTGCACCATACAGGAAATCTTTTGCTAAAATAATTTTTCCCTCTTTCTGTAAGTAGGCTTCTTCATTATAGATATCATCCAACTCTTGACTACTCATTTTTAATTCTCCCTGAACTACAGACTTTACCTTTACTTCATAAGTAGAAATAAAATATTTGCTTTTCCACATAATAATAGCTGCATCAACTACTTTTAATGCCTGTCGGAGTTTTCCTTTATCCCCATCCGTCAACCGCTTCACATAAACAACCAACCAACTTTCACGGACTGCTGCTTCCCCTCTGAGCGACTTGTTTATCAAGTCGCCCAAAGGCATTCCATAATGAATAAACATACCTATAATATTTTTACGACTTTATCCAAAACACTTGTAGAGAAACTGGCAAGATATGTAGCCGTTGTCGTAAGGTTACTATGTCCCAAGGCTTGGCTTATTATTTCACGGGGAATATCATTGCCTTGCAAAGTCATGGCCATTGTGTGTCGTGCTGTGTAAGTTGTCAAGTTCAATGAAATTCCTAAAGTCTTACCCATTTTTTTCAAATTGGCATTAATACGTTTGTATCGGCAACGCACATGCTCATACAGTTGTTCGCCATCATACTCTTTAGTAATAATAGGAAGTAAATACTTGCCTGTTTGAGGTGTGTTTGCCTTAAACCATTCCAATAAATCCTCTATGGCAGGAGTAACGAATATTTTTATCGGCTTTACATTCTTGGCATTTTTTGTCTTTTGCCTTTTATACACGATATGCGTTCCTGTTGCCAACACTTCAAGATTGTCTGTTGTCAGGTTTGCCATATCAACAAAACTCATACCTAAACAATAATAAGAAAATAGGTATATCCGACGGGCACGCTCCAATACAAAATTTTGTTGAGGCGAATTCTTTATCAACTCCAATTCTGTTGGCAGTAAATAGCGTTTTGCCGTTTCCTCCGCCAGCTTGTTGATTTCAAAACCACCTTTGCCAAACGGATAAGTGTTGTTTGAGGCTGCTTTTTCTTTAATGGCTTTATTGATTACTGCACGCAATGTTTTTAAAGTGTGCATACGGGTGTTTCCACGACAACCATTCTTTTCCATAGCCATATTTAAGCGATTGATGTATTTCACGTCTATTTCTGAAAACAAACGTTCTTTTGCCTTAGAGTCATATTTGCAAAACAGGTGCAAGTCACATTCATAAGCCTTTCCATTACCGATATGACCTGTAGACTTTAAATCCTCCACCTGCTTCACCCAATAATCATAGATTTTTCCTTGTCTCGAAATTCCCAAAAATTCTTCTTCAAATTGGTTTAGCGTCCAATCCACCTGTGCTTTCATAAACTTATTCACCACTTCATTTTTACGTTCCTCGCAACTAATCAACCAGTTGTTATACGACTCATAGTTGGGGTTCACTCGTTTGTCCCTTTTAAATCGGTCCGCATTTGTATCCCACTCATTTTCAAAGGCGGACAATTTTAAATCAATGTATTTTAGTTTACCTCTTTTAGTGATGCGTAAACAAACAGGGTTACTCCCATCTTTTCTTTTGTTACTCGTGTGGAGTACAATACGAAACTTTGCCATAATCTTCTTTCTTTTTTTTAATTAATAATACAGTTCTCTATGAGTGCAACGTAAAAAATTCAATCCACGATTAAATTTTTGACGAGTAAAATTAATCTATTAAGATTTATTAACAATGAACACACGGAAAGTTTCTTTCAATATACGTCAACCCCATACTAATAATGAGAAATGTAGTAGCAAGATATATTCCTATTTTGTATCTATCTTCGATTAAAGTTTGATTAAAGTTTTAGGGTAAAATAATCCAATTCCATACAAAAGACGATAGACTAAATACAAATAGCCGAACAGAACAAAAGCCTTAAGCAATTAAAGTATTGTTTAGAAACAATTCTAAATAGCAGTAAGTAAAGCCATCATAAAACACTAATAATAAAGACCATACAAAACACACCATAGAATACAACAAATAAAAAGCAATCAATTTATTTGCAGATTAAAAATAAAGCACTACCTTTGCATCCGCAATTCGGGGTGTAGCTCAGCCCGGTTAGAGTACGCGTCTGGGGGGCGTGTGGTCGCTGGTTCGAATCCAGTCACCCCGACTGGTAAAAAGCATTGATAATCTGATGATTGTCGATGCTTTTTGTTTTTATATTTTTCAGTTTTCCCCCACTCACATCCCCACACAAAAACAACAAAATCCACCTACATAAACTCACAAACCGACTACCACATTCTACGTTTCCCGAAGCGGAACCATACGTTTCCCATGCGGAAAACGTACAGCTCGGCCTTGAGAAACGTAGGTTTCGCACAAGGGAAACATAAAAATCACCTTTACACCTTTCCATTTACACCTCTAAGTTTTACTGAATTGTAATTGAAATCGTTTTTTGCCTGACATAAAGACAAAAATTCTTCTATTTGCATAACGAAAGAAAAATTACCATCTTTGTAAAAAGCAAAAACACAAACACACGTACGTTCCCATAAAAGTATATATATTTTAGACGATCATCATCATTACCGAAGGGATTGCACAATGCTGGCAAACAACCAGCAATACCAAATAACTACCGGGCATCATTATTCTGAATTATATAATTACCTGAACGATCATACTCCTGACCTGCTAATTATAGATTATGAGATTCAGGATAAAACAGCCTTGGATGTCATAACCTACCTGCAAAAGAAAGGTGTGAATATTCCTCAACTCATCTATACCATGCATACAGAGTTCTGGATTATCAAACTGCTGATCAAAGCGGAAGTAGCAGTATCGATGACCAAAAATGATAAAATAGAAGAAATAGAAAAGGCCATACACAACATCTTGCACGAGGGAAATAAATATTATTCGCCTACTGCGCTGAATGTCGTACTGTCTATCATGGGCGACCATTCTACGGAAAAGTCCATTACTTATACACCAAGCCCGCGTGAAAACGAAATCATTCAGATGCTGTCATGTGGCCTTACTTCCGATGAGATTGCCCACAAACTTAATCTCAGCAAAAATACTATTGATACGATGAGAAAGAACATCTTACTGAAAAGTGGGGCTACCAACGTATCACATCTTATGCGAATTGCTTTTTTAAAAGGTTGGATTACAGAATGAAAAAGATTCTTTTTTTCCTATTTCTCAGTCTGAGTGCGTTCCTGAATGCCAATGAAAAAAATAACAAACTGGCTGATTTGCTGCATTCATTCGGCAATAACGGTGAGTATGCACAGATGGATTCAGTGTACAATCTTATTATTCACGAAGACCATTACAAGCAGGATAAGCTCTATGCGCTGAATATTACCCTGGACTATGCCCGATTTCTCAACCAGAAGGGAGACAGTGAGAGGGCAAATACGCTACTGACCCAAATCCGGGACAACGCAATGGCACTGGAAAAATTCCAGAAACACCATAGCACACCAGCTCCAGGAAATTGCGGCAATTGCTACGTATGAAATAGCCTACGGGCAATGGCAGAATAACCAGTTGCCGGCTGCAAGAGAAACGGCTGAAGAGGCTGTCAGCCAACTGGAACAGGTAAAAGATTCTGTGAACTTAGCAGAGGCCTACAATCTTTCAGGAGTCATACACCGCAGGTGTTCATGCTCGACAATGCCATCTCACTTTATCAGAAGGCGCTCGCCATTACTGAAGACTTGCAGAATTACAACCTGGCAGCCATTATCGTATCCAACATTTCCATTCTGTACAATGAAACGGGCAAGAACAATGAAGCCATACAGATTTCTCGTAAAATGTTTACTTATCCACAAACCGACACACTTACCATTGACTATCGCATCGGGGAAGTAAACAGACTATGCAACCATGCCATTTTGTTAGCTAACAACCAGCAGCCTGTCCAGGCAATGGATACGCTAAAACTGGCCATCCAGAAACTCCGTCCGGAAATGCCCGACGGCCTCAAGCTATTGGCCTACACGCAATATGCCAGAATATCGAGGGATGCAGGAAAGCCCCGGCAGGCGTTGCAATACTAACCGGAAGCATGAGCTATCAAAACACGACACACAATAAGGCTAATATTGCGAATTTAGAGTACTTATATGGTTACATGTTATTCCATGATACGGACTCCTTGCTTCAGGCACGTAACTACGTCATGAAAGCAGCCGACTTTGCCCGAAAGAATCCTTCCGGCCTGTTACCCAAAATCCTGCTTACACTGGCCGAAATAGAAGCAGGAGAAACAACGGACAATTAGCTTATCAGCTCATGCTGGAGGCATATCAGGCCAATGAGAAACTAAACGACCAATATTTTCAGAACCGCCTGTCCGGATTTGAGGCTGAACTGGACCTGAAGGAAAAAGACTTGCAGATTGCCGGACTCAACGGAAAACGTGCCGAGGAAAAGCTACTTACCTGATACGCACTTACACCATCGGGGGCATACTTATCTTGGCCCTGCTGCTGCTCATTATTCTGGTCATAAGCATGCATAAACGAAAGATTGCATTCCACCTGAAGCAACTGAAACTGGAAAAAGAAATCAAGGAGAAGGAGATGCAAAGACAACTCTTGCTTACCGACATGCACAAGAAAATGACCGAACGATACATCTGTGGACTGGAAGACAGCCACAATCGTATTTCCAAGGAACTGCACGACGGAGTATGCAATGATTTGTTATCCGTAGAAATGGAAATGAAGCAGTCAGACAACTCAGCTATAACGACTCAACTCAAACAAATCAGGAAAATCTGCGCAACCTTTCGCATCAGCTGGCAACTCCTGCCCTCAGCAACTTTAGCCTGTACCAGGTACTCACACTTTACACGGATAAGCTGAAATCGCTGAAAACACCTCATATCCAGTGCTACATAGAAGAAAGCATTCAGCAGATAGACTTTCCGGCCGACCAAACTCAGGAAGTGTACCGCATTCTTCAGGAAATCATATCGAACATGCTGAAACACGCCAATGCCCAACAGGCTTACATCACTGCCAGCTATGAGGACGGGCAGGTTAATCTTATCGTTGAAGACGACGGGAAAGGTTTCTCCGCCGATAAGCTTTCCAATGATTTCCTTCAAACAGGACTGGGACTAAGAAGCGTCAAAGAACGTTGCGACAAGCTGCAAGGCGGTTGCGACATCACCTCGAAAGAAGGACAAGGAACGGTAATACATTTCTGGTTTCCGGCATAACGGACGTCACTATACAGAAAAAAGAATCCGCATTGCAACTTCCCCGATATTGCAATACGGATTCTTCAGCGCGATGACAAAATGAAGTCTTTTTATTCCCCGTTACATTCTTCAAAAGTCACGCTTGCATAAGTCCCCGACCCCATTCGCATTATGAGTAACATTCCTTGACGAATACAAGGACTTAGCAGTTCTTCATAGCCTTAAATTCCTATTATTCTGTCTTCAAAACTTATTTTTAACAAAAATACACGATAGTATTAAAAAATATATTCCCATAAATAACCGATTTCATACTCCTATTTATTGGGTATAAATAGGGACATTCAGTAAATAGTATAAATTAGCCAACTAATTCATACACAAAGTATTGCGAAATTAGTTGGCTTTGTATCTTTAGGTATTCCCCCGCAAATTAAGG
>ENA-OQCS01001037-OQCS01001037.1-human-gut-metagenome-genome-assembly--contig:-NODE-1037-length-14986-cov-1.924894_pt1 | contig 14986 bp, 23 predicted proteins | sample MGYA00242757_ERZ504575 | MGnify/ENA primary metagenome ERZ504575 (study PRJEB26092, sample SAMD00036297) | human gut metagenome | host: Homo sapiens | study: EMG produced TPA metagenomics assembly of...
GAGTTGGGGTAGGCTAAAAGTAGACCTATGAAGTTTTTAGAGTTCTTTATAAGAACGTGACTAAAATTCTGTTTATTGTACAAGCATTGAAAATTATGCTTGTAAAGCGAGTTTGGGTTATAATCAAAGTGCTCCCAACAGAAGCCCTACAGCCCCCCAAACAAGGTCATGCCACTCTTCAGTTCCGTTCTTCAACCACTTGTCCCAAACAATCTCTTTCGCAACAAGTATCACCAAAGTAGTTAAGATTGCCGCTTCAACCGGCATAAGGTATTTGAGCATGTCATAAATCAATATTCCGGCAATCAAATGCTGTGCGCCATCCATTCTCATTTTATTGATGCAGAAATCGTCTATCTTCTGCTGATTCTTTTAGATAATCCATTTTGATAAAGAATTTAATTGCTGTTGTTTATTTTAAGATATTGCAGCCATCCGGAAAACAACGGTCTGTTTTCTATGTAGTTGCAGTTCAGTTCGCAGGAATATGCCTCTTGTTCAAATGACACTTTTTTGTATGCGGTTTTTGAATTTCGATAAACGAGCAATTTTATAAACCACTCTATCGCATACCAGATATAAAAGGCAAGAGCAGCTACGATATACCATATAGGCGATATATCAAAAATCAATTGTAGAATTAACACCACACAAGCCGCAACACAGGTCGTTTCTATCCATTGATATGAATGGCAGGTTTCATGGTTCCTGACTCTTTGCGTTATATGCTCCGGAGATAACTTGCTTAATACAAACGGGCCAATCGTGATTGTGTGACAAGAACTGAATGCCAATAGTATCTTGCGATTCGGTTGTCGTAATAAAATCTTTTCATACCTGCCAGGGGTTTTTGTATGGATCATAAGATGTCTGGAATGTCGCCATCTGCCAGTCTGTAACCGGCTTGTTATCTTCTGCTATTTTTCGTGGAATCTGAGGGTTGATTTTCAGCTTAGAAGCATCATTAAGCCACTTCATGGAATCCTCATAATCTCTCATTCTAACAACACTGACGTTATTGGGAGCAATCAGTTTGGTAAGCTCGTACACAGCCAACCGAATCATGTGCTTTTTGAGATTGTAGTTTCTGGGATCGTGTAGTGCAAGATTTTCCCCGATAACCGGACTGTCACTGTTCACGTCTATTTCAGGATAATACACTTGGCCATCATATACAACGTACTCATGTGATGAAAGTTCGTATTCGTTGTACTGAGGATCATAATCGGCAATAGCACCCCAGTTTTCCGATTCCAAAGGGTTTTTATTATTGTCGAACCCCTCCAGTGACATCAAAGTATAATAGGAACCGTCAAATTTTACGACATTCCAAAGCTCGTACTCAATCGGATTCCAGTCTGTATATTCAGCAAGTTTCCATCCGTTTACCATCGGGATTCGTATATTCCCAAATTTCCATCCGTTTTCAACAAGACAGATATAAGGCGTATCGTTATATAAGACAATATTACCTTTGTAATAGGTTTTGAACTGGCTGTATCGTTGAAATTCCCGTATCTCGCCTTTCTCATCCACAAACTCTTCCCAGTATTCCACGGAAGAAGGAGCCTTGTATCCGCTGATCGATCTTATTATCTCGTGGATTTTACCATCAAATAAATATGTGCTCCGATCGGATAAGTTACCTTTCGGTCGTATTCAGCGATATATTTCCCTTTATTCAGTTCTTTTTCAATCTCATAGTTCTCACTCAGATACTCTATGACACTCATTCTGCGGCTTCCTCGGCTTGAATGAATGTTTCCGGTTCGTTTCTCGTTATCTGGGAAAGGCTGTCTTGCGTGATGATTCCCAGATAATCGCTATTGTTTAAAAATCGTCTGTACATAGATTAATGGTTCGTTAATAGTTAAATCCTTCGTTAATGGTAGCTGTGGAAAGGATGGTCATAGAACCGTCCCCTCTTTTGTATTTCGTCCAGCTATCCCTTAAATAATAGCATAGCAGGTAATCAAGCAGTCGGACAAGTGGCCGTATTTTTCGTATTTTACGCCTGTTTTAGCGTCTGTAACCTTTGCCTTGCACTTTGTACCATCCTCGTTCTTTAACTGGTAAATAAGGTCTTCTGTGAGCTCCTGCAACGTAAATCAATCATCAGTTCCATCCGTCAAATCCCTCGAACACCTCATTGACAAATTCACATCGGGTAACTTGTGGAGGCTGCTTTTTTAAGAGCTTGATCTTAGGTTTCAATACGCCCTTGCCCAGTGTTTCCGTGATGATGGTGTAGTTGTTTGTCCCATCTTCATTTGTGGTTGAACGCTGTAATCCGGCAGGGTCTCCTGTCACGTCCACCCCTCCGATATGTTTTTCCCTATACAATTTCTGTTGTATCTTCCTTGCCAGAGCCGGAGTATTGTTTTCCTTCTTTTCCGGCAATCCCAATATTTCCTCTATGACATATATCTCTTTTTTGTCATAGTTTATCTGAGCCAACAAAGTAGACATTCTGGGTGCGACATTGAAGTCCCAGATGGTAATGATAGGTTGGGTCGGATCGTAGACCTTTTCCTTCAGGTTCGTTATAAGATGTCTGGAACCGTCAAAATTGTGGTAAACGGCCATATCGTTGGCTTCCACGAAATCCCAGTTACCATATAACAAACGCTCCTTTGTGGCTTGGTCACGAATCTTGTTCAATGCCGCCTCGTAAGTCTGCCGGAAAGCGATGTCCGGGTTGTCGAATACGGAGAACGGTATATAAGCCTCTCCCTCCCGGCATTCCACCTTGTCTCCGTTTTCATCCTGTACGAACCGGGAACGTACCCAGTTTGTAGTCGGTTGGTGCTCATAAACATTCTGGATGTCTTGAATGTCTCGTGTATTCTCCAACGAAGACGGGAAAAAAGCACTTCAACCGCCTTTTCCGAAATCTCCGACACCTCGTCGATCATGGCAATCGTATATTCGGAAGAACCGAATCGCTCGAAGTTCGGGTCAGAAGCAGATCGACCATTTCCTTCATGATAATGACAGAATCGTTCCAAAAGGTAAGCGTACCTTCCAGATTATTGATTCTGTAGTTCACTTCTTCTTTTAATCCCCAGTTTTTTAGAACCGTCTTTGATCGTATTCCAAGTAGATTCCTTCAAAGACTTGATTGTCTTACGTGCCACGACCGCACGGATGTTCTCAAATCTCATGCAGGAATAATGAGCCAGCAGGCTCCCAAAAACGATTTTCCACCACCTGCTGATCCACCACCTAATATCATTTGTGGCAGATTTGTGTTTCCACATGACTCGCAAACAGGCTTGTATTGTGGATTCTTTTTACATCGTATCCGATGAGTTTCTGTGTTATATGACCGCCACATTTGGGACAATAATCCGGTTGAAGCAATTTCCATAGTTCATATTGCCTTTCTGACGGTCTGAAATCAATTTTAATGTTCTGGGGTGGTCTCAGTTTTGCATAAATTCCCATGTTTAGATATTTGCAGCGGCAATCGTAATGACAGAAACCGCCATGATTATAAGTATGTTGTTTAGAATTATCTTTCTCATAGTCTGGTCTTATATGGAAACAGCACCCAACTTTTTAGGCTGGATGCTGTTTCGGAAGTGTTCTTATGAAATATGAATTTTAATTTCTCGCTCTTTCTTTAAAATCTCATTCAAGGCATCCGAAGTGGCTCTTGATTCCAGCACCTTGCCTTTTACCTTGTTTTTCCCAACAAGAATGCACCCTGCGCTATCGGCAGCGGTGTTTCCGGGATGTATTAGGATTCCAATAAAATGCGGCACATCATGCAATCTTGGTAAGACACGTTTGAATCTGGGTGAGTATTCCATTGTGACCTTGTATTCTCCAGATGGGATAGCGGTTTTTGAATAAACCTTTTCCGGACATTCGCAATTCAATCCTTTGGGCGTGTTCGGACAGTATGCCGGAAGTTCTCTTACCTTGTCTTCCAGAGTATCGCAGAAATATTTTCCGTCAATGTATAAACGCCCGATTGTATAAGTCGCTCCTTTGAAAATTCTTTTCAGTTGCAGTAACATTTTGGTTTCGGTTTAAAAATGAACAATATGTGATTTTGTTTTTAATTAAGAATAGTGGTGTCTGGTAGGGGATGGTTATAAAAAAGGGGCATACCTTTAATTAGGCATACCCCTTTAATGCAAAAGATTTGTTTGTATAGAACTATTTTTTGTTCAGGTCAAAAGACAACTTGATCGGATTTTTCAAGAAGTTTGCTTCGCCCACCATAGCCTCCGTTGCTGTAAGGCTGAATTTTAAATTCTTGTCTTTAACTGCAAATACGCCGTTCTCTTCAGCTTCAATTGACACTGCAACTTTCAGCTTCAAATCTACAAAATCAAAAAGCAATTGTTCCGGGGACAGTTCCAAAGAAATTGAGTCGTTTGTCGCATTCATGGTAGCCTTATAATCAGCAGCATAACTCATAGTTCCGATTTTCTCGATAATACCAGCAGCAGCATCCTTTCCAATGATTTCTTCTACTAATACTCCGTACGGGAACTCGGCAAAAGAAATGCGATCATTTTCCACGCTCAGATTAACTCCCACCGTATCTTGGGCAGAAACCGCATAAGTCATATTCCTGCATATTCACCGTTCACATCCTCTACTGTAGGCAATTTGAACATCATCATCGTCACAAGAAGTAAATATCAAACCAAATACTGTCAGCATCATCAGCACTGACCATTTCAATGTCTTTTTCATTTTTAATTGCTTTAGAATATTAATAAATAGTTTTCGTAAAGTATGGATGTCGAGTATTTATGAAATGCTGCATGAGTGTCTTATTTTTATATTTCTCGAAAATAAAATATGTATGTCGTAGAAAAAATCTACAATGTTCCACACTTTTGTTTCATAAATACACAGTTCTTAATTGTTGTAAGTAATTATATGTAATTGATTTGTTGTTTGTTATATTGTTTTCAGAAAATTGGCATATTAGTTGTATAAAATTTAGAAAGATTGTTTAGGCATAGGCACTATTTTTTATTTTCTTGACACGGATGTCGTTTGCACATCATTTATCGCATTACTTAGGATTAGTAGAGTATTTGTTTTTTTCATTTATCAAAAGAGAGGCCGCTTGCGAAGGTGGTCTCTCTTTATTTTTATATTCAGTCAAGCAGATTTGTTTGGTGCTTTGATTATTCTACAAAGCCAGATTTTTGTTGGTTTCAATGAAATTTTAAGTATGGTTTGCTTTAATTAAGGGTAAGTATGTTTGTTTACGTGGGTTTCTCGCTATCTTTGTACAAAACAACAATTCTTTTTAGTGTATTTGTTTTTATTTTGAAATAGTATTTGTTTTTTAGGAGCAACCTGTGAAGGTAGCTTCTAAATGTCTTGCAATTAATAAAAACACTTATGGCATAAAAAAATTTATTACCCTTTAAGGAGCCACTTGTGAAAGCCGTTCCTTTTTATTTTCGTATTTAAACAGAATATTTCAAATCGGTATATTGTTGGTTTAAATACAAACAGGAAGATATTTTCATTCAGAGTAGGGTTAAATGTTTGTTATATTCATATATTTGTGCATTATTTTCTAAGAGGGAGAGATTTTTCATAAAGCGTTAGCCGAAAATTCGTTTTTTCATATCAAAAGAGCTATCTGTGAAGAACGCTCTTTTTTGATTTAATTACATCTTTGGTATAAAAAGAGAGGCAGCTAAAACACCGCCTCTCTCTGTATCAGGTTTCAGAAACATATCCTCTGACCTTTCTTCTAAGTTCCCTCAGACTTTTGCTGTAAGAGGTCGGAATAATGGAACCGTCATAAATATCTCTTGCGTAATACCGTCCTGTTTCTGCGTTCCGGAAAGGGAAACAATATCCGTTTTCCCAACGCCTGTCCCATATTTGCTGTTCCATATTGGACGGCTTATGACTGGATCAATCGGTTAAGCTGTTCCGCTTGTTTGTCCGCTTTGTTTTTAAGTTCTTGAAGAGCGATATTTTCCACAGACAGGCTTTTGATTTTTGCATCGTTTTCTTCCATTTTCTTTGAAACTCCGCTACTGATATTCTTTAGCTTGCTTACCGCATCGGTAAAAAAGTTTGGTTGCTTCTGCCAGTTGGCTTGCAAATGACTGAGGTTTTTCGATCTCTTGGGTTTTGGTTCGCCCACTTAATTTTGAAAACATAGTTTTTAGTCTTTGATTTTTATATACTCTGAATATTTGATTTCCACGTATGGATTGTCACTTGAAATAGTCTGGTGTATCGCTTTCACTTTCCATCTCCACCAAAGGAACTTGTGCTTGTATTCGATCCAGAACGCCTGATTAAGAGTAACGGGCAGATTGATTTTCCCCGTCAGCCTGTCGTTCTCAATAATCCCGTTGATTTTCAAATACGGGGTATCCATCTTTACAGCCTTTAAGAAAACTGGAACGGTATCTCTTATCATCACACTGTCCTTTATTTCCGCATCAATGGGAGCATCCACTTCCACATTGTGTTTCGCTGTCGCTTCCAGATCCTTTATTCTTATCCCCAGTTTCTTTATTTTTTCTTCATCTTCAGCCCTGAACCGTTTGTATTCATCCAAAGACATGGTTAGTGTTTTGATGTCCAGTGCCATCGTTGAAGAATCAGCCTGTATTCGCCGGACTTCCGACATAAGAGCTTCAGTATTGGACTTATAACTGTCTTTTTCTTCGATGAGTCTTTGGCGTGATCTTAGAAGTGAGATTGTGATACCTGAAAGAACAGCGATAATCAAGAAGGAGTATTTATTCATCAGCCTTTGGTATAAACACTCCTTCTTGGGTTATACATCCCACGCAACTGGTAACAAACCCTTCAGGAGCCAGTTGCCAGTTTTTTGCCCATTCCTCCACAACGGTCGTCTTGTGCGGACAATTACCGAATCTTGATTCGACATAGGTATACGGGTGCGTCATTTTGCTATGCTCGTCCGGGAATTGCGCTTTTATCTTCACATCCTCTTTCCACTGTGGCATTCTGATATAACCGGCTTTCTTTTCCTGAAGCATGTAGTAGGCGAGGGGGTAAGGAAGCGCATTGCAGGACATGTATTTCTTCTTTTCGAAATCAGATTGGCTGATCCACCCCATGTGCCCGGATTCATCTTTGATAAGATAGCCTTCTTCCAGCGAATCCTCTTCTTTTCCAAGCATCTTTTTCATAAACTCTTTCTTGGTCATTTCCTCGACCTCGATACATTCTACTCTTACAAATTTTTCCATTGTTATGTAAATTATAAAGTTTTGATTGACTGACTGGGGATGAACCATTCATCTTCTTCTTGAAACGGCTCTGTAAATTCTACAATGTATCCCGGATTTTTTCTTGCGATTGGTCAAGCGATTCGATGATACGCCCCATTCGACCAATCAATCCTTCCAGTTTTAATTTCCTTAATTCTTTTGAATCAACAATTTCAATTATCTGATTAATCATCGGTTTGTTTATTTAACGTATAGAAGTTCCAAACTCATCCTTCTCCTTTGTCTGATAGAGGGAATCACTTTATTTTTATATCTGCAAAATGAAACGTATTCTTTATAGAAATCCCTGTTTCCGCTTCTTATTTTTCGTATAAGCCGGCTGGCTGGTTTGTTTTTATATCCTAAGATATTATATTCTCCTACATTATAAGCCAACACTCCAAGAATCAAAGAATCCTTCCATATTTTCTGAACACGCTGCATTTTTGTAGTAGGTCTTTTCTTAGAAGAGAATCAGCAAACTCTTCAGAAATATCATGATTGAAAGTGTCACTTTTCAATAATCTGTGACCGTATCCGACATAGTATTTGTGTCGCCGGTCATGCCATCCTTCTTTTTGCTTAATCAGTTCTACCGCCATGTCAAATTTGGAAATTTTGTTTTCCGTTTTATGTTTTGGAATAGAAGCGGTACTGTTACAATCCGGCTCTACTGTAATAGAAAAGAAGAACAGGGTCAAAATAAAAACTTTTTATCTTCAATATATTATCGGTTTTTGGTTATAATTTACTCTGTATATTATCGCATATTTAGTTTGTTATTTTACGGGTTAATTTTTATTATAAACACTCGACAAAAATAACAATAAAAAGAACCACAAAGCAAATGCGGTTCTTTTTTGGCGGCTTATCGGGAATTTTTCAAGATTTCCTTAATATCCCTTCTCATCTCTTTAAATCGTCCTGCATGGACGTAAACTGTTGCATGGTAGCTTCAAATACGGTCTTATCCACCTTGATTGCATCAATCTTCTGATATTGGTCTTCCAGTTTGGATTCAATACGATCACACCTGTCTGCCAGTGAATCTATTCTGGCGGTATTATTGAGGTGTTGGACGTACATCGAAATCAGGAAAGAAGCGACAATCGTAAGGGATTTGATATTGTCGCTTATGAATGTTCTGATTTGTGGCATAGGTCATTCAAGCGTTAGAAGGACTGACAATGCTTTGGAAACGGATTCTATCAGCCTGACCGCCGCTTCCGAATCCCTCAGTCCGTATAATGCCAGAATGATTATGATGGCCATGTAAACATTTCTTTCCGTCCGTTTAGCTTTCGTGCCTTTCTTCTTCTCCATTGTTTTCTTTCTGAGGAACTATAACATTAAAGATGATACCATTATCGCCACCTCCTTCGATCTTCAGTTTTGCTTCCTGGGCGTGTTTGATCGGGTACAGATCCATCAGTGCTTTTGCCGCATTGACTGCCACGGCCCGAAGTGGAGCCGGGGACAAGTCCATTCCCCATTTGTCCTTGTATTTGGCGGTGGAAGTTTCTTCCATCACCGCTTTGAGAGTTTCGGTAACTTGTAACTTTACAGCGATAGCCTCCGTATCGGTTTGCTGTTGTTCACTTAATTTCTTGATACGTTCCGAGATATGAGGTTTGCCAAGCAGCCGCCTGCTTTTTAGACTGACACCTGAACCGGAATCCTGAAATGCTTCCCTATAGCATTTACAGTGCTGTCCTGCAAATTCCCTCCCACCGTTTATATACAGGTCGCAGAACAGGCTTTCCGCTTTCGTCAGTCCCAGTTCGTTCTTTAGCATCTCGGACGCAGATACCTTATTTTCCTTTTTCATAGAATTGATATTATTAAAGCCCAACATAGAACAGGTTGTGTCATGTCGGGCTTTTATTAAGAATAGGGTGTTTGTTATGTATCGGTTTGTTCTTTTCCACTGGTCACAGCTGCCATCTGTTCTTTCGCTATATCGGGTTTCAGGGAGATGAGTTGCTCCATCAGTGCTTGGTAAAAGACATCGGCCAAAGCATCGGCACAGGCTTCCGCATCTGCCAGCGAGTTGATAAGACGCATATTGAAAGACACATCCAGATCGTATCCGGTAATAGCCGCCATCATCTCGTTTCCGTCATATCCGAGAACCCCGTATCTCATCCTTTCGTCTTTTCTGAACGATACGGTTTCATTTTCTTCCGTCATACATTTAGATTTTAAAGTGTGTTCTTGATTTTTCCTTTTTCTGAAGTCCTGCACCCGTAGATGATCCGTCTGAATTCTCAGTCGGTTGGAACAGACGATTGCCACGTTAAGAGTAGCGGTAACATCCGCATCCGCATCATGGGCATCGTCCAATTCGATACCGAGTCGTTCTGCCAGCAGTTCCAGTTTGTACGATGTCACTTCCGGATCACCGGCAAATGTGAGCTTGCCTAAGTCTATCGTGTCTACATAATGAGGCTGGAAGTTCCCCCAAAAGTCAGTGAATTCCGGCAAAAACCTTGGCAAATTCCTTCAGTTTCGCCTCCATAGGCCATAAGTTGCTGAAGGAAACCGCAGTCAAAAACAATGTTCTGCCCGATAAGAAACGGCTTTGCGGTCTTTGATTTGGAAAGGGTGTTTCTTGTGGCGAAATCAATCACGTCACTTGCCACCTGTTCGACATCAACTCCTTTTTCATACAACATATCCATTGAAATATCCGAGTAGGTAAGAGCTGCTTCCTCATATTTCATCAGTTGCCCTTCCTCTTCCTCAATTTCCCTTTTGTTTTTCAGAACCTTCTTTCGTGTCTTGCCCAAAATATCGCTCTTGTGTTTATAGGGGTAGATATAATTCATGTAAGTGTCTATAACCTCCCATGTATCGAGCCGTACCGCTTCATTGCGATCTGTACAAGCTCCGTTTTGTGGGTCTAAATCTCCGGTTTCAAAATCGAGTACAATCCCGACAAAAACGGTCGGTTCGCTTTTTGGTGCTGCCATAATTAAGTTTTGGTTTATAATTTATTGATTTCACTTAATATTTTATTCTCAAATTCTTCTATTGTCCCATCATTGATGATGATACAATCATAAAAACTATCGTTTATGTGAATACGTCTTTTGTCCCTCGCTAATCTGTCCGGCTCGATCCCTCTTTTAATGAGCGTTTCTTCCGAGCATTTCACTGCGACAGGGACAATGAGGTATCTGTTCCCGAAATCCTTGACAAGACATTCCAGTCCTGCCTCGTCAATTACATAGGTGCAAATTCCACCTTTAGGAACCTGGCTGTGGAGAGCGAAATACTGTTCACCTCCGAATACCGTGTATGCCAGCATATCGTCCCCTTCCGGCACTTGTTCGCTTCCAATAAAGAAATGTTCCACGCCATCGGTTTCACCGGGTCTTTTACGTCTGGTCGTGTATGACACGATAGTCGGAATATTCATTTTCTTTCTAAGGAACTCGGCCATATAGGTTTTACCGCTTCCCGATCTTCCAACGATGGCAATAATTACAGGTTTCATTCAGTTTCTCTTTCTATAAGCATGTTGTTTAATTTTATATGGTTAGTAATTCACTTGATTACAATTCTCAGACATTGAACAGCATGGAAGACTTGTATGTCTGCAAGCAATGACAACCGGAATAGTCGCTGTATTTAATTATAGCTGACACGATAATCATTTTGTTCTTTGACTGAATAATTTTATCACGGTTCGCCTTGTAGAATCATCCCACATCACCAGTTCGATAATATCGTTATTCTGTTGCAGTTTCAGTTTGCAGAAGTTTTCTTCTCGCCTGTTTTCTTGTCCTGATATTCCACTTCGTCATGTTCCAGAACGGTTGCGCATACGGCTATCCGTTTACCTTCGCTTTCTTTAAGAAAAGCATCCTTGATTGTCATATAGGAAGCTCTTCCCCTTATATGCTGCTTGGCTTCCGAATTGTCATATATTCTCCTGTAATCAACGGAACCGATACCTGATACCTCGATCTGAAGCATTGACCAGAAATAGTGTTTGTCTGTCATGTCGGATGGGAAATCCTCTTCTTTCAGATCAAACCCCAATTCTTTGGCTGCTACACAAAGAATCCTGTGTCTTTCCGGAAGCGACTTGACGTTTTCAATCTTATCGAAGCATCCTGCCAGAATAAGATGTTTCACGTGCCGGGCATTTACTGGAACTTTTCTTGCTTCTTCCTCGTTATCGGGGTCATCCCAGTATTCGTACTTTTTAAGTTTGTACTTGAATATGCGGTGGATGAAATTCTCGATGGACGTAAACACCCCGTTCTTCTGACGCTCTTCCACTATATACTCAACGGTCTTGACACCTACCATTTTGATTCGTGTAAGCGACCAGAAAATCTCATCATTCTGGTAGTCGGTAAAGAATTGTATATCGGAAACGTTAATATCCGGATGCACGATTTTTGCCTTGCTGCATTGTTCCATTTCCGACATGAGAGAAGGTATTTCCTTGTCGTTTGCCCACTGGAGGGCGATGGTATAGAATGCTGAAGGATAGTTGGCCTTCAGCCATGCTCCACAATAGGCTGTTAATGCGTAGGCTGCTGCGTGGGAGCGGTTGAAGCTATACTTTCCTGCTGTTTCAATTTTGTGCCAAATGTCTTCTGCCTCATAATCCGGACATCCGTTTGCAACAGCCCCTTTGATAAAATCGTCTTTTAATGTAGCCATTAAGTCTGCCTTCTTTTTACCGATAGCCTTACGCAAATAGTCTGTTTTACCCAAATCAAATCCGGCTAAAGTATGAGCAACTAACATGAATTGTTCTTGGTAGCACATAATTCCGAAAGTATTTTTGGTTGCCTCATACGTTCCATAATTATATACCGGAGTCGCTTCATTGTGTTTATATCGCACATAATCGTCAGTCGCCCCGATTTCAAGCGTTGCCGGACGATATAAGGCATTGATAGCAATAAGGTCTTCAATATTATCAGGCTTTACTTCCATAATAAATTTTGTAATACCACGGGAAGCGAATTGGAAGACATTCTGGGTATATCCGTCTGAAAGGATTTTGTATGTTTTCGGATCGTTAAGTTCATTTTGAGTAATACTTTCAATGGAATAATGCTTGTTGTATTCTTTGTTTACAATATTGATAATGGAGCTTAGTTTTGACAATTCCTTGGTTGCCAATACGTCTTCTTTTAACAATCCAATTTCATCCGCTGCATATCCATCGAACTCCGATACCAATAGTCCATCCATTTTTCGTATAGGAAGGAAATCGAAACATTCCACGTCTTTTTTCGTCATTTCTTGTTTCCGGAGTAACAATGATAGCTGAAGCATGAATGGATGAAGCCTTGGGTTGCCCCATCAATGTCCGAATGTCTTCAATGACCATAGGATAGTCTTGGATGAACTTGTTTACCTTTTTGTTTGTCGCAGCTACTTTGAACAGGTCTGTCCAGTCCATTTTGTCGTCTTCAAAGATTGCAGTGATATAGTTTACAATGGCGTGCGGAACCCTATGAACCCTCGCCACATCCTTTAAAATAGCCTTTAACTTCAAAGTGGTAAAGGTTCCGGCAGAGAATACACGTTGTTTACCATTGATATTATATCTCTCTTCCAAATACTCTTTCATTTCCTGTCTCCGGTCGGAGCATAGTCTACATCTATATCCGGCTCGACGGAAGGCGGAATGACCGCCCCTCTTTAATCCCTTTCCGACAAAAAGATCAACGACTGACGTTGTCTCTTTGGCTTTCTTTAATTTTACGTTTAAAACTTTCATTTGTCAAGATTTGATGTATTATTGAATTTCGTTTAAAGTCCAGATTAAATCCTTATTGTCAAATATAATGTCGTCTTCAGGCTGTAATTCATCAGCATACACGGTCATTTCTTCATCATCACGTTTTACTCTGATTTCGGCATCCCTTGAAACCTTTAGTGTTTTGCCTTCCAGTTCTAATTCTACATAATCTTCACCGGAGAGAATATCTATGTCTTCTCCTATGATAGTGGTATTGTCATTCCATTGGAGTCCGCATCGTTCCGGTACTAAGAATCGGCTGAAGATCAAATCATATTTAACGGGTCAATAGAAATAATGCCAAGCAGATAAGATACTAAGGAGCCTCCTGCCGAGCCACGACCGATACCCGTAACGATTCCTCGTTTCTTGCTTCGTTGACCATATCCCACTGTACAAGAAAATAATCCACATTGTTGGTGGATTCGATGATGTATATTTCTTCTTCAAGTCTTTTGCGATACCTCTCATGTTCTTCCACTGGTATTTTGGAAGTCAATCCTTCTTCCAATAATTCTAAAAACATGGTATGTCTGTCTCCATATTTATTTATTTCATCCGGGAGCATGATGTATTCCGGCATGAACATTTTTCCTGTCTCAAACCGTGCCGTAGCTTTCTCCGCTATTTCCACGGTCGGCTGGCACATAAGTTCCAAGAGGGCTTCCGCATCCCATTTCTCAGAATCAAATATAGACTGAAACATTGCCAAATGCTCGTCTATATCCTTGAAATACTGGTCGTCACTCTGGTTGTGAGCCGCCTTTGTTGCAATCTTGTTCAGAATAATCTTGTTCTTCGCATCGTCCTTATCAAGATAGTAGTTGTCACAGATAAGAATCGGCTCCACCTCAAATATTCCCTCGTCCTCCAAGAAAAAGTTATCGAAATAGAACTTGGTGGCATTAAGAATTTCAATATCAATTCTCTCTGCCTTGTATTCGCTTAGATCAACCTGATAGAACATCATATCAAATGTTCTTTCCAGTTCTTTTACGACATTCATGTTCTTTTCATCCAGTTACGAAGAAGTTTACCGAATACCAATACGTTTCCTTCGCCGTGAGTCAAAAGCTGGGAAAGCGTCAGTACGTTCTCTTCTGAATCCACCATGATTTCCTTTTGAATGCGAAGAAGATTGCGAAGCCCTTTTTGCGATAGGGAATATACCTTCATATCCACTTTCTCATCATAGAACTGTAGAGTGAACGAATAGCCGAATACGTGTTTTATCCCGGCCTTGTCACATTCCTTTTGTAGATTGAAGGTTGCCGCCATCGTATTGCGATCACAGATTCCGATAGCCGTATGACCGAGATATTTGGCTTTCTTGACCCATAAACCCAAATCCCCTGAGCCGTTCAATAATTCATAAGGAGTATGCACTCCCAGGTTGACAAAGGGAATATCGGTCTTTACAGCCTGTCGTTTGCCTATATATTTCAATATGTTGAATTTGAACTCTTCCCTCAAATCATAATAATACCAGTTGTCACCGAACTTGAATGCGACATAATAGATGTCTTCTTCCATCAGACTGAAGGATCTTCCATGAGATTGAAGGACACTTCATCATCCTTTACCTTAAAGATGGATTTTACACCGCTAAGGTCGGCCAAAACATTTTGCCGAAGTCCTCGATCTCTATGACTTCGTTGTCTATCATTTTAAATGATATTTTATTGGCATCAAGCCACTCTGTTAATTCTTCCATTGGTTAAAGTGTATTTAATTTAAATTCAATAGGGGAGAGCAAGTTCTGAGAGAAGGTATCGTAGATTTCCCAAAACGACATTTCATCCCAGTCTTTCCCATTCTCTGCGTCAATTTTGGCAATGAATACGTTGAAATATTCATTAAGGGTGCTCGCTGCCTTATTTATAGCTTCCGTTGCATCCGAGTCATACCCAAGCACAACGGTTTTTCACTCCTTTGCATTGCAGCTTGTATATCTGTATCTGGGAAATCT
>ENA-OQCS01001038-OQCS01001038.1-human-gut-metagenome-genome-assembly--contig:-NODE-1038-length-14978-cov-2.292236_pt1 | contig 14978 bp, 14 predicted proteins | sample MGYA00242757_ERZ504575 | MGnify/ENA primary metagenome ERZ504575 (study PRJEB26092, sample SAMD00036297) | human gut metagenome | host: Homo sapiens | study: EMG produced TPA metagenomics assembly of...
GTTGATCGGATTGGAGAACGGCCGGAATATACTCCCTATGAGGTGACGTCGACTGTGGCAGCGGATCCGACGGCACAGGAAGCGCAGGAGAGACGAAGGCACTGAGAAACTCCAGATCCGTATCTTTGACGGAGAGGTCCAGTGGTTCGATGGAAAATACTGGGTCAGCGCAGGGAATGTGAAAGAGATTGCAAAACAGGATCCTTTTGCGGCATACGAAGAGAACCATGACACGGCAGCAGCCGGAGACACAGCGGGAACTACCGGAGGCGATACAACAGACGGAAATGTCGGGCAGAACATTATCGGAGGCAATACCACCGGAACAGCTAGCGGTAACAAGAATTCCGGAACTATTCAGAAACCCACAGCTACACCGAAGCCTACGACAAAACCGTCTACCACAAAACCCGCTACCACCAAACCTTCTGCAACTCCAGCACCAGCGGCAACCCCGGCACCGGCGCAGAGCAATGACAACAGCAGTTCCGGAGACAACGGTTCCGGCAGTAGTTCCAGCAGCTCTGACAGTGGAAGTTCGGGAGGCAGCAATTCCGATGGCGGAAGCACCGGAGGAGACAGCGGTAACAGCGGCGGAAGTGACGTGGATATGGAGTGGACACCGGATCTGTTGTAGTCCGGCACGTGCGATAGCCATTTACATATTACGGATGCTATAAGAAGAAAGGATCTTCGAATACCAATGAAACGTACAGAGCACTACCAGCTACCGTGCGTATCGCATGTGGCGGAATGGCTGGGCACAGGCCTACGGTGTCGGCTGGGAGGAACGCCTGAAGGTATTGAAAGATGATTCCGTGAAAAATCCGGTATTTACGCCGTTAAATTACGTGGAACTGCTTATGTACACAGATCTTCAGCCGGAGAATGGGTATGTGTGGGTGAACTCTGCGTGCGCGGAATACTATGGGAAAGAATCTGTGACAGTAGAGACCAAATAACGCATGTGCTGAAAGACAATATTTTTCATCGTTGCTTCTTTAGGTAGTTACAAAATATGGCTATCCATCAAGAAGATTCAGAAACAGTATTGATTGTATATGTGTAATGAAAAAATTGCAGAGAAGATAATGAACAGAAAAATACAACAAAGGACATCGGTGGCAAGATCGATGTCTTTTGTTGTATAATCATGTTATAATACTGCGAGAGGAGTAGGACATGCAGATCGGTGACAAAATTAGGATCACTATGCTGCCGGCAAGGGCAGGGGATTGTATCTTCATTGAGTTCCTTCAAGAGGACTACCGGATATTGATAGATGGCGGCTATGCGGATACCTATGATAATTATCTCAGAGATAAACTATTGCGCCTGAGCAAGGAAGGAAAGAGAATCCAATTATTGATCATCACTCATATTGATGCAGATCATATTGGCGGAATACAGGCCTTCTTAAAAGAAAACGGAAGTGCAGCAAAGCCCAACATTATAAAAGTGGATGAGGTGTGGTATAACTCCTTTTTTCATATCTACGGAGAACCGGAGTGCACAGGGAGCCTGCCGGATTATGTGCGACTGATGCTACAAGGAAAGGCTTTGCAGGGAATGAGGGATTGCAAAAACGGAAGCAAGGATGTCAGCGTGCCACAGGGAAATACGGTAGCAAAATTATTATCTGTCAATGGATACCGCTGGAATAGCTCCTTTGAGGGAAAAGCGGTGTGTGTGGAAAACAGAGAAAGTATCTTACTACATGACAGGATTGCTTGCAGACTATTGGGACCGGGGGGAGAGGAACTTCATAAGCTGACCCAATATTGGATCAGAGATATGAAACGAAATGTCCGAAATTTTAAAATCTATGAGGACGAATTATATAATGCGGCATTTGAGGGGACGTTCTTACATGACGGAACTGCGGAACCGGAACGAAACACAGGGAATATCAGCTATTGGGCTGGAAAAACAGGTGGGATATCCAAAATTACGCTGCCGGATGGAATCATAAAATCGACACTAGTATCACGAATAGATCGTCAATATCATTTCTTCTGCAATACGAGGCAATCACTATGCTATTCCCGGGAGACTGCCCGGTACAGGTATTTCAGGAGAAGTTACCGGGGCAGATCGAGGTAGTAAAACTGCCGCATCATGGTTCCTATGCCAATATCAGCAGAAAATTTATACAGGAAACACAAGTCACCTATTATCTCCTGTCCACGAATGGAGAAAAATATGACCACCCATCGCCTTGCGTGATTGGAAGCATCCTGCGGGAAGCTCCCACCTGGGCAAAAATTGTGAAAAACTATGAAATAGAAGCACTGAAGACAATAGGAGAAACAGAAGGGGATTCCTATGAATGAGAAAGACAGAATTGTAATAACAAAAATAGAAAAAATAGTAGCTAAAGTAGATGGGGAAGAAAAGGGAAAACGCTGTTCTCATAGATTCCAAGAGGGCGCTTACCGTAAAACATTGTGTGGAGGCGGAGCGCGTAAACTGATATTCCCGAATATGGGTTACAAAGCAGTATGGGCAGTACCGCAGCTAACCGGAATGGGAGAAGAGGAGCAGTTTGTTCTGTTGGAGCTGGAGACAGAAGTGGAAGCGGAAGAAGTTGCGTTTGAAGCATTACAGCTATTTCCGGGGGATATATCCGGAATCTATGGATTTGATGCTAATTTTTTCGCGGATGGCCGATGGAGCAAACTCAGATTCACGGGTACCGTGACGCAAAATGAGAACAGAGTTACCGATCTGCTGTTTGATACGGAGACCAATAAAGAGGCTGATTTCTCAGGATTGTCCGGAAGCCCGATCATTGCAGACGGAAATATCATAGGAATCGTAGCACAGCAAAATACAGAAGACGGAAAAGCAATTGCCATCAAGGGAATCAGTGTCAGATCAAGCATCGAATTTTTCCGGGCAAACGCCATTCCTGTGGTAAAAAAGGAGCAGGGAGAGTATCAGCAGCAGAAGGAACTGATGTTTGGAGATCACTGCCAGGTACGTACCCTGTGACTATCGCCGGAATACAGGATCTACAGACCAGATTAGAAGGAACCTATAAAGAAAAGCTGGAAAAAACGATAGAACTGCATCGAACGGGGAATGTAAACGAGGCATGGGATCGGTTGAGCAGACAGATTACGGAGCTGGACAGCGATCCCTGTATAAGAAACGAGATCAAAGCCGAATTCTATTACAGAATGGCAATCTGGTATCTGGAAGACAAAAATAGCATAGCCAAGGCACAGAAAAAGTTTGATAAGCCATGGAATTAAATCCGGAATTAGACGGCTGTGTCTTCAGGGCAATCAAACAGTCCATGACCGGTGAAAATGCCTGTGCGGAAGATCTTCTCGAACCGGTGAATACAGTAGATAAATTCAATGTCTATCTACAGATATGTATTAATACCGGAAAAATTGAAAAAGCATCGGGAAAATATCTGGAAATGGATGATGTGATTCCAATGAACGCAGGAAGCTGCTATCTGATCAGCATCATGATGCTCCTGCAGCAACAATACGAGGATGCAGGGGAATATATTGATAAGGCACTTGCAAAAGAGCCAGTGAATCCGTTTTATCACTTGATCAAGGGGGTTATTTTCTACTGGAAGGCATTGCCGGAGGATATGTGCCGTGAGAATGAGCTGTATCCGTCGATGCTTATGACCGGCATATTGCACCTGGAGGAAAAAGAACTGCTCACCAGTGCACAGGAAGAATACCGTCAGGCATTCCAAGCGGCAGAACAAGTGAACAACGAAGAATTGACGAAAGTGATACTGAATACATGGGTGAATGCTCTGTCAGTCGACGGAAGCTTCGAAAACGACATCATGGAACCGCTTCAGATCATACAAAGCAGATACCCACTGAATGTGACCGCAATAATTTACCGGATACAGAGAAAAATGCCGATCCCTCCGGAAGTAACCGTAGAAAAGCTGGAAAAGGCAGCAAAAAAGAATCTGATAAAATCGGGTATGTGATAGCTGCCATTGAATTAAGTATTTATCAGTATGACTTGAAGAAAGCCAAGAGCCTCTTACATGAATACAGAGCACTGTTCCTAAAAGAAAAGCATTGTGATTACTGGTATGAGTATATTGCCAGAACCGAAGATAAGAAAGAAAATCTGCAGAAATGGGAAGAAGAACTGGACGCAGATACAGAAGTGGAGGAAATCAGTAAAAACCGGTTAAAATGTATGTTCCTGCAGCAGGATAGCGACAGAGAACAAGAACTGGAAAACCTTTTGCAGGCAAACTATGCACAGACGACAAGCCGGCTGGATCTGCTGAACCTGATCACCTATTATAGGGGACAGAACAACTGGGTAAAAATGCTGGAATATGCAGAACTGTTGGTCAATAAACATCTGGACGATTACGGAATGCTGTATCAGATCCAGGGACTTGTGGAGCTTCAGGAAGATGAAAAAGCGCTGGAAGTGGCCAATGCGTTGGAAGCTAAAAAAATATGGGGTACGGAAGCAGAAATAAGCTGGGATAAAATGCATATCTACCGGAGAATGGGGGAATATGATAAAGCAATTGCTGCCGGAGAAAAAGTATGGCTTGAGAGACCCTCAGAGCATATCGCACTGAAATTATCGGAACTGTATGCATTTAACGGACAGGAAAGTAAGGCATTGCACATTTTGCTGGCAGCAGAACAACAAGGTCTCTCGAGTGTAACCATATACCAGAAAATAAGTGTGCTCTATCTGGATGCAGATAAAGCAAATGCTTGGGAATATGCCCAAAAGGCCGTCGAGGCTCCGGACGTCAGCCGGGAATCCTGCTATGGGCACTGGAGATCGCCAACCGGACCGGCAGAAGTGATTATACGGGGCAATATTTGCAGGAAGTAATATCCCATAAAGGACAAAATCTGTTAGAGACTAAGAGCATAGAGGAAATGCTGGAAATCATTGCGCAGAATAGACAGGAAACAGAGCAGCATACGCAGGCTCTGTACGATGGAAAAATGTTTAGTCACCTGTTTGTGGATGTCTCCAAGAGCACTTATGCAGAATATTTCTTGAGACAGTGGAATGCCGGCAACATGGTGCCGTTAGAATTTGGAGGGCGCAACTACAGAGAAGAACAAATGACAGATATGAAGCAGGGGAAAATCGTATTAGACTACTCTTCCTGCTTATTGTTGCAACAATTGGGTATATTGAGCAACCTGTTGGAGAGCATGCGGACGGTATATGTGTCGGGAGTGCTGTTCGGAGTGTTGTCGGAGGAAATACGTAAGATTCCTGTCAGACAGGAAGAATTGGCGAGGGCCAATTACCGGACGATGGAGAAATGCCGTGACTTAAAAGTAGAATTTGTCCCTCTGGAGAAACCGGAAGAGATAGCAAAACCGGATGCAATGCAACGTTGCAGGCAATGAGAGAGGAAACCGCACAACATTACGGAGCAAAATGGGTATCTGGGGATGCGCAGGAGGCGCAGATCAGAGATACCGAAGTAATAGCACTGCTATACAGAACCGGCGGAATCTCAGAGGATACTTATAAACAATACGAGTCAGAGATTGCAGAAGTCAGAGACAACATCATCCGGGAATTGGAACAACAGATTCAGACATTATATGTAGACATAGACATTCTCGAAAAATGGGACGAATATAATCTGCTGGCTCCGATCGCCAGAAGATTCCGGCTGCTGTCGGATGCAGACAACTATCGCGCGATACAAGACAGATATCAAGAGATCCTGGACAAGAAAAAAATATGCGAACAATTAGAGGAGATACGCACTGTCCTGTTGCAGTATAAGGGAAACGGCAAATTGGTCTTTTTCCCGATGACGGAAGAAAAAGATGATATGATTTATACAAACATGCTTGCTTCCGGGCTGAAACAGGCAGAAACACAAAAAAATTCCCTCTGCGTAGATGACAGGACGGATGACCGGTTATGCATCTGTGGGCGAAAAATAATATTTATAATACCTTTGATCTCCTGCAATATCTCTACCGGTCACATAAGATCACCAGAGAAAAATATTGCGATACTTATGAAAAAGCAATTGCCCGGAAAATACAGTACGTAGTACCCGATACAGAATATGTCTTCTATACTTTAAACAGCGCCGGCATGGATGAGACTGCCGGAAGGCTTCTTGAGACCGATACACTCACAGCACTGAGAGAATATGTGCTGAGCGCCTTGGAGATGAACAGCTTCCTGCAAAAAGAGCGGATAGAACATGTAAATATCCCGGAGAGGGAAGCGTATATCCTATGCCTTCACAGAGAATCTATGGATCTGATTCGGAAAGTGTGGCAATCCGGGATGCCTTTCGAGAAAAAACATGCCGTTTCGAACTGGATACTGGAACACTTTTCCCAGTTTGCATTTGAATACGATGATTACATCAGTGAAGAGGGGAAAAAGGATAGTCTGGCAGTACAGCTGGCAGATCTGCTGATAAAAGGGACTCATATTACATGGAATGAAAACGATACAGCAGCGTATTACGTGTGGCTCGATTCTTGGATGAAACCATATTTTCAGGAAAATCCGGAGATGAATGAGAGGACCATAAAACATCTTGGACAATTCATGGATGCATTTATCAGACAATTACGTTCTGTAAAAAATCCTGATGAAAACAGGGTGGGCAGGTATATGTTCGCAATGGGAATAAAACATATGCCGGAGCAGTACAGGGAAGCACTTTGCAAAATGAAGAGATCCGGCAATTGTATGATGAAGTTTACAACGTGTATGCAATTCTATTGTCTGAAAAGACTGCAGTTCCACAGGACAGAGTAAACCATTGGGAAAAACAGATACTGGAAAAAGGTGAAAATGATCCTGTGACCGAAGAATATAAAGGGATATCCTATACAATATCCTGGAATTACCTGTTGCCGGGGTATCCCAGAATGAATATATATTGGAAAGAGGGAGAGTCGGAAAAGGAAATGCATTTTCTGCTTGCCAGAGAGCACGGCAGGGAGAAAGACGATCTGTCGGATGAATTCGAAAAGCTTCGACAAAGAGAAAGTGCTGGAAGAAGACTGGCTGTTCAGAGAAGACATGCAGAAAATGGTGCTGCCGAAATCCCCGGAGTATTTCAAGCAATATTATGACTGCGAGACCGGAAAGAATCAGATGACACAGACCGCCCAGGCGCTTCCCCTTGAAATACAGGGAGGAGAGATGACGGAGGACGGCATGGAGGATAACCACAATCCCATCCGCCTGCTGCACACACTGGAGAGAAAATTGGCAACCGACAGCACGACAGAGGATATCATGGCGGTGATTACGGATTTGTTCTCTTATGCAGGAGAAGAGAGCAGAGAATACGGAATGCTCTATGTATTGCTGCTGCGATATATATGGCAGCTGTTCCGAAATACAGAACACTATCGAGATAATTCACCGGTAAATCTCATGATGTGGTCATACCTCTGGGCGGATCAGATGATGAGCACAATGATGAAGTCAGCGGTACAGCATCCGGCAGACAGAGAACACTGGCTTGGGGGATTGCAGCATATGCTGGGAGATATCAAGACGGAAGGATTGCACAACAGGACGAAACAGGGAGATCCTGTCTCCCCGGAAACGGTGAATCTGTATCGTATCTGCATCAACGGAACCCTGCAGCTGCTCAGCAGATATAAAGCTACACAACAGGTAGCATCCCAAACGATAGACCAGCTGTTGGAAAAATATCCGGAGTGGATGGAGAATGCGACATACTACAGGGAAGGCAATCTGACAGTAAAATCGAGCCGGATTACGGCCAATGCAATGTTCGCAAACAATTTCTATGAAGTGGTACGAGAAGTTGCGATTCTGGGGAAGTGTACGGAAAAATTATGCGACAAAGAACGTCGGTCATCCTGTCAGATACCAGGCAACAGAGTCTGCGTGAAATCCTGGGGGAAGAGAAAATAACGCTAGAAGCTCTCATTTATCTGCTGCTTCTGACAAGAGAACCCATGAATGAGGAGACGCAGACTGCGGTACAACATATTATCGAAAAGAATGTCAAGCAGAATGCAATCGTATATGAGGAAAGATGGCAGACCGCTCTAAGCTATATCGTGCAGGAGCTCCCGGAGGATTTTCGAGCGTGGTACGAAGAGCATGAACTTGACAGAATCGGGAAAAAGCTGTGTGAGCATGAACTTACCTGGGAAGAAGCATACCGGCTTGTAGGAATCGTCGCCGATGGCTGGGAAGGTTTTGTCAGCTTTTGGGAGAAAAATGTGGACCAGCTGTCAGAGGAAGCCAAAAAACAGATCGCTGATGTCATCGGAAGCCTGCAATATGCGGCACCGTATGTTTATATGGATAGATTGCGGAAGATGCGGATACGACTTGAAATCTCAGCTATTCATGTGTAAAATTAGAGTAAAGCATTTGGACAGAATACGCTTTACTTACATTGAATTGGATTAGTTCAGGTAAAATGCGAAATGAAACCGAACCCGGTGGCAACTTTCTTAAAAAAGTTTGTAAGATTTTGTCGTATATTGTCATATAATATATGAAGGGATATACTACAGCATTAAAGTTAAGAGAGTTATGGAAAATAGAAAAAGGTTCAATGAAGGATAATTTCTAATTATTCTTCAAAATATTATTTGCAAAAAGAGAAAAAATTCTGTATGTAGACTTAAAATCACTTATATCATTTGGAGGTAGAAATGGACAATTATAAAATATATCCAAAACAATACAGAAATGAAAAAATATCTATTCAGAAAAACAAGTGTTTTGTGCTTATGCAGTTTTCGGAAGACTTAGACATTGTTTATGGAACAATTAAGGAAGAACTAAATGATGCCGGATTTGTGTGTAACCGGGCTGATGACGTATCTGGTTCCCTATAATATTTAATAAAATATTAACTGAAATGTTTAGCTCTAGATTTATTATTGCTGAGTTAACCCATAATAATCCGAACGTATTCTACGAATTAGGAATTGCGCATTCTTTTAAAGAGTCCTCAAATATTATAATTATCAAGCAAAAAAGGACGCGAGTGGGGAATCAACATACCCATTCGATTTGAAACATTTACAATACATAGAATATACACCAGACAATCTAAAACTGTTGACCGCGCGAATAAAAGAATGTTTTCAAAACAATAAGTATGTATCTGATTTTTACGAAATATTGAATATTAAAGGAATAATCCCTTTTGTATCCGATAATCAAGAAGAGTTTGTTGAATATCTGAGATGCGCATTAGACAATAATATTGCTATTATTACACAAATTTTAAATAGCGAAAATATTGAAGCAGGCGCGAAAACAATTGGGAACTTATTTAATCAGTACGAGAATTTATCAGAAATACTGTTGTTCATAACAGATTTGATGTTTTAGAAGGTATTTTAAAAATATATTTTGAGTTGCTTTGCAACTGTAACTATATTGACATTGCAGAAATATTTGTCACAAAGTTCATTAATGGAAATTTCAATATACCTGATGAGGTCTCATACAAGATAGATTTGTTAAGTAAACTTGTTATGGAAAAAAAGATGTTGAATGTTTGCTTACCTTGGATTATAGGATATTTTTCAAAAATGCGTGCAACTACTATAGACTTAAATCGGTATAAACTAGAGCGTTTGCTATTAACTTGTAATTATGATGAGTTGAATGAATGTATGATTAATTCTATCTACAGTTCTGATTCTCTCATCAGAGAGTCCATGGCAGACATAATAGGTGAAAAGCATTTGAAAAGTGCACTGAATACGCTTTATACCAGATTGGAAATTGAAGAGAACAATTATGTGACTCGAAGTATTGTTGAGGCAATTGGAAAAATTGATGGTATCCAAGGAATTCAAAAGCTTCTAACGTGGTTTGAAAAAAACAAAAATAGATTTGAAGAGAGCAAATATTATGGTATATATAACCACATGGCATACGCGCTCCAAAGAATGGATACTAGCGATGAAAAAAATTATTTTAAAGAGTTCATAAATAAATACAGTACAAAGATCACCCTACTAGGAATGCAATAGAATTATTGCATTCTAGTAGAAAATGGTTACAAATCATATATGAAATCTTGGAAATTTATTTTACCGTAGAGCCCAAAAATCTTTTAACCTTGTTAAATCAATGTATTGCATTATTTTTTCTATTGAAATTAGATCAGCAGCTTTTTTCAAAATATAGATTATATAACTTCTTTGTTCATCGGCATTTTGGACATTGTGAAACATGTTGTTAATTAGCTTCGTCATATAATGGTTTACATATTTTTCATATTCTTTCTGATATAATAAAAATAGTCTTCTAGACTCTAATTCGCTTTTTAATGTAAATAAAATATAAAAATAATCATCTACATACTGCGTAGTGAAATTGTGCGTTGCAGAAAAATTTCTTTGATAATAATGATAATAAATATTGTTGCAAATAGAAACCTTATCAGCATAGACAAATCCCATAAAGCTAAAAAATAAATCTTGAGCACGTCTTGACTTGTCAAATTCAATATAATTATTCAGAATTAACTCCTTACAGTAAATTTTATTATTAACAATAGGCGAAATAGATATGTCGGAGTTATATTGATTCGTAAGTGCATGAATACATCGCTTTCCATTTATAGTGAAATTAGAAGGATACTGATATCGATATTTCCAAGAATATATATCGTCTACTTCTGTTTTAATTCCAGAAATACAAATATCACTGTGATTCAGTTCTATCTGTTCCAACATCTTTCATAATAAGCCGCATCAATCCAGTCATCGCTATCCAAAAACGAAATATACTTGGTCCTTGCAGTATTAATTCCTATATTACGAGCATTTCCTACACCAATATTGTGAGATAGCTTAATATAGTTTATTTTAGAATCCGTTGTAATATAGTTGTGAATAATTGTATCTGAAGCATCAGTTGAAGCATCATTTATAATTACAACTTCTATATTATGTTCTGTTTGATTGATGACCGATTCAATACACCGGCTTAAATATTCAGCCGTATTATATACAGGTATTATAACGGTTAACAGTGGTTTATCCATTATAATCTTCTCCTTCAGTAATTAGTGAAAATAAATCCATACCATAGGCGTTCATTAAGTTTTGAATATATTCATCGTTTTTATATTTATTTACAGTACGCCATAATCCTACATCTCTTGTATTTGGAATCTGTTTTGGATGTTGTGGTAATTGCCCACTCCACACCACTGGAATATTATTTTTTAGCTCCATGAATTTTAGCCAGATGTCATCTGCAGTCAATGCTAATTCTATTATTTTAGCTTTGTTAAATACTTCATTAGGAAAAATATGTGGTGGATAAAGTATACCTCCTACACCTACTGCAAGTAATCTTTTTGACGGAGATAAAAGCTTATCGTATTCGGATATCCAATCATTATAAGAAGCAATCATATTATTATCAAATTTAAGGTAGGTCACCCGAGTTGCACAGATAGAATCAGGATATTTTAAATGTGTCTGCATCAAATTATAAAAAGTATATTTATCATAAATAACATCGTCATCAACAGTTATTACTATATCGTTAGGATACTTTTGGAACGTATAGTAATATTTATTGTGAGAAGCTATGTCATTGCTAACAAATACAATTTCTAATCCTTTATCAATAAATATTTTGATTGCAGGTGGAACATTGCTTGGCTGCACAGAATTATCAAGATACAAAATAACTTTTTAGGCATTAAGATTTGAGAAAAAATGCTTTCAAGACAAATATGTAGTGTACCTATCGCTTTGAATAAGATGCTAAACTAACGATAAAATCACCAATCATTATGCTCCTCCTTGAATGATGACGAGTAATTAATGAACGCATCATCATTAATCACCGATTATTATGCCGCTTAATGTTTCAATACATAATTAGAAATTATCCTTCATTAACCACCATAAAGTTCCTAGGATGTTTATTCACCAGAATGTCTTTCTGCTTAGTATTCGATACATGAGTGTAGATCTCCGTTGTACTAATAGAGCTATGCCCAAGCATTTTCTGGATATAGCGGATATCGACATCCTGCTCTAACAGCAGGGTGGCGAAAGAATGGCGGAACATATGAGGTGTGATATGTTGTTCGATTCCGGCGAGAGCGGCATAACGGTTAATCATAAAACGTACGGACTGATCAGACAATTTCTGCTTTCTTTTATTGACAAAAAAATACCCACAGGCAGAAATGTCCGCTTTAAAGGTGCTTTGATATGTTGCCAGGGCAGAAATGACCTCGGAATTCCCAAACTGCAGAATACGTTCTTTAGAGCCCTTCCCATAGATCAGTACAGTGTTGTTCTCTAAATCAATATCCGAAGGCTTCAGAGAACATAACTCTGAAATACGCATCCCTGTGGCAAATAATAATTCAATTACGGCAATGTCACGCAGACAGCATTTGAACTGATAGGCAGAGACGGTCTGCGTTTTCTGCGCGTAGAGTACGGATAAGAACTTCTGAATAGAATGAAATGGGATAGTCTTGGGAAGAAGCTTGGCTTCGCGAAAATGTACATCCAGTTTGTCAAAGGGATTTTGCGCTAAAAACTCCGTATACTCCAGATAATGGAAAAAAGCTTTCAGACTGGCAATTTTACGTTTGACGGATTTGGATTTGTAATGTTTGAACAATTCTGTAATATAGGAATCTACAGCTTTTTTGGAGAAAGGGTCAGAAATATCTAGGCAGAAGCTGTTATACTGATTTAAGTCAATTTTGTATGCTTTAATTGTTTTGAAATTCAGCTGCTTACGATATTCACAATAGTTGAGATACTCTGAAATATAATCTTTTAAAGTGTTCATAGGTATTTTCTCCTTGAAGTTTTTTCTTAAGAATTTCTATGATAATAAATAAAAGCTTGTACTTGTAGCCTAAATTGATTAAAATCCCATCTTTGACACTTTATAGAGCCAAAAACAGCCATAACCCCGGTGTTTATCAGGGATGTGGCTGTTTTGCTTTTGCATCGATATTGTACTATTTTGGAAATTGTGCTATTTTTCTGCTTTGTTTCTTTGATGATTGTCCGCATATCTGCCTTCGAGATGAATTCATAATCCGTTCGGAAACCGAAGGCTGTGTGCAGGGCATCTGTCAGTTTCGTGCGTTTGTAGGAAGGAATGTAGCCGCTGTCTTTGGACAGCAGGGTCATATTCATTTCCCGGAGTGTCTTCAAAATTTCGCTGCAGGTGAATTCTTCTAAAAGCTTTTTTTCCAGCAGTCGGTACACCAGAAGACTGATGTAACAGGTCAGGAAATGTGCTTTTATGCTGTCTTCCCGTCTTACAAAAACAGGTCTTGCTTCGAATTCTGTTTTCATGATCTGGAAGTTTTCTTCGATCTCCCAGCGGCGTCTGTTGATGTTGATGACTTCACGGACATCTCCTTCCAGGTTCGTTACCACTGCATAGAAACCGTCATACATGGCTTCTTCCCGGATACGCTCTTCATCCAGCTGGAAAAGCTGTTTCTGTGCGATCTCTCCGTCACCGGTAACTGCTGTTTTCTGAATGAAACGGGAAGGATCGTTAGGATTTTTTCCTTTCCTGGCTTTATCCGGGGACTGCATGATCCTGATGGCACGTTCGATCTGACCGGCCCGGATCCTCTGCTGGTATGCCTTGTATTTCGGGGAGTATGTGATGATAACGGTTTCATCCATGTCTTCCGTGACAATGGGGTACTCTTTGTAATAAACAGTGTTGTACACTTCGGGGTCAGTCTCATCCAGCGTGGAAATGTCTATGAACTTATCTGACCCCGAAACCTTGAACTGTGTCGGCAGGAGCGCCAGCTCACGTTCTTCCTTTTTCATTTTTTCCAGGGAATACGTGATCACATAAGACCTGTTTCCAAAGCTGTTAAAAAAGCGGTTGCCTTACTGCCAAGCCCGGCATCGGAGCAGAAGATAAACTCGCTGCAGTTAAAATCCCGGATCACTTTCGTCTCCAGAGGCTTCAGGGTGAGCTGTTCGTTCTGGTTTCCGGGATACAGGTCAAAGGAAAGGGGGATGCCGTCTGCATCCATGAAAAGCCCCATGGTCACGATGGGATTGGGTCTGTGTTCCTTGCTTTTGCCATACTTTTTCATGCCATCTTCGGCTTCAATCTCGAAATAATAGTTGGTGCAGTCGTAGTAAAGAATTTTTGAGTTACGGGGATGGATAAAGTTGGAGTTCTGGTAAAGCTCTTCCTGAATGTAATCCGATTCCTCTGCGAGAACGGAAAGGGAGCGGTAAGATTCTGCAGGGAATACTTTGGCGGTTCCAGCAGGGACTGGCAGTAAGAGAAGCTGCTGAGTTTGCTGGAAGGGGACAGGATCCTGGCATAGATCAGGTCCGTAAGAATGGCATGGAAATCGTAAGTAAACCTGTGATGGTTACGGATATTTCGGCAGATGTTGCCGAACCTTAGTTCGGTGCAGAGCTACTGCAGGAACAGATAGCGACATTGAAGAGACGCTCTTCGTCCAGTGGGATACGGGCAAGCGGGGAAAAGGAAACCGTAACTTTTTCCCTGCGCTGGTTGTAGAGCAGAGTTTCTTTTTCCGCTTCTTTTTCGCCCAGTCCATCATGGCAGTTTCGTCTCCGGAGAACTGTGCCAGAAGATCATTGTATTTCCCGAGTTTTTTGTAGATGCGGGAAGAAGTTTTACTGTTTTCCTTGCGGTAGGACTGCTTGATATAAACATCCTGATTACCTTTATTTCCAGTGATAGATACATACATAACACTTTTCTCCTATAAATAAATTCCATTTTCTTTATTATACGCAAAGCGTACAAAGTAGCACTATAAAAACATAAAATTTGACAAAAAATAAGCCATAGATGGCTTAAATAAAGGATTTGCATTAAAATGTTAAAAAAAGAAGTGTCAAACTCCCGGGCTGCAGTGAGGATTTCTTAATTTTTTTGTGGATTCTTATGTGAAAATTGCTTTTTACTTCCCTGCGTGTACAATAAAATAA
>ENA-OQCS01001039-OQCS01001039.1-human-gut-metagenome-genome-assembly--contig:-NODE-1039-length-14975-cov-6.513739_pt1 | contig 14975 bp, 18 predicted proteins | sample MGYA00242757_ERZ504575 | MGnify/ENA primary metagenome ERZ504575 (study PRJEB26092, sample SAMD00036297) | human gut metagenome | host: Homo sapiens | study: EMG produced TPA metagenomics assembly of...
TTATACATAAATAATTTAAAGCGACAAAGCGAACGCCGTATCATATGCAGATATCTTCCATGTCTTTCGCACTCTGGTTACTAGAGTGTGTCTGAAAAATCATTCCCGCAATCTACACGCCCCACTTGCGGGATATTTCACCCGAATTCAGTTGCCGTAGCCCGCTACGGCGCCTCATCCGGGCAAAATATCCCACAAATTGTGACGCACATCTTGCAGAAAGCCTTTTTCAGACACACTCTAGTATCCGCAACATTATTTTTTCCACACGCCTGCCACCAGCACTGTCATATCATCCCGTGCATGATAATCGCTGTATCCCAGCACCCGTTCCAGTATTCCCCTGCCGAAATCTTTCGGTGATTCCTCGTGAACATCCATAATGATTTCTTTCATGGTTTCCTCCTCTTTCTGGTCAGGCAATGCATCCAGGACTCCATCTGTCATCATGATCAGGTAATCCCCATGGTACAGCTTTCTGGTAGCTGTCTCAAAATCAATCTGCTGTACAAGCCCTGCGGCCAGACTTTCAGAAGTAATAGATTCCACCCAGTGATCTCTTTTGATAAATGTAGACGCTGCCCCCGCCTTCAGAAAATTGCAGATTCCTGTATACAGGTCCACTGCGCAGATATCCACTGTAGAAAACATACCCTCCTCTCCTTTGAGTACCAGAGCAGAATTTACCATCTTTGCTGCCGTTTCCTGGGAAAATCCTGACTCCATAAACTGTTCCAGAAGTTCCACAACTGTCTCGCTCTCTCTGCATGCTTCCATCCCTGAGCCCATGCCATCCGAAAGGCACATAACAAACCTGCCGCCATCCTCCTGTCTGCATATATAATTATCTCCGGAAACCTTCTCTTCTTCTCTGGTAAGCCTGGCCGTTCCATAGAGAACCTGATAGCTTACATCCTCAGCAAAATGTACAGTGTGATATTCTCCGTTTACAATACATCTGCTCCCATTTACAGGTACCATGGAAATTTCACAGTATTTTGAAAGAAGCTGTGCGATCTCTGTCATGGAAATACACTGACCGCTTCTGGCACGCATGGTGAGAAAAATCTGTTTACGTCCTTTCACCTTATTCATCATCCATGCCCTGCGAAGGATCACATGGCTCTTTCTCAGTCCCTTGCGAAGTTCTTCTTCAAACTGCGGCGTTACTCGCTCCAGGTCATACAGATCACTGGCTACGTTCTCCATGATATGTGAGACTTCCATAAGCTGCTGTGCTACTGCCAGCCGATTCTCTATCATACGGTTATCCCACATCAGGTTCTGCCTTTCTTTCTGAAAATTCTCTGCAACCGTCTCATAATACTGTACGGAACGGGGACATATGCCTGTCCAGTCAGCGCGGATGCCTCTGACATTTTCCTCGTTTCCACTCTCCATGGAACGTACCAGTGCCTCCACTCCTTTCACCAGTTCCTGACTGTGTTCTCCCCAGCAGATTTCCCTCTGATAGCATCTGCTGCATACCTTTGCATTTGTATCCTCAATGATCTGCTCAACCTGCCTGCTGCTCAGATAATCTTTCCGATAAGGCATCCCGTAGAAAGTATCTGCCAGTTTCTGAAAAGATGCCGCATACTTCTCCACCCTCTCTTTCTGAGGATGGCCCTCCTGCAGAGACGGCAGTTCTTCTGTATCCGGCAGATTTTCTGCTAAAATAGTTTTTGCCATGTCCCGTATGATCAGCATAATGCTGATAACGAGCATGGCAATCATCCATTCCTGCATATTCTCCCCTCCCCTTATTCATTCCCTGTATATAGCAGACTACTGCATTTTTATCAGAGAATTTCAATAACTGTTCAACAGTCCTCTCTTTCACAAAGTACTAAACAGTTACAGATATTATATGGAAGGGTTTCTGAAATATCTGTCAAACGCAGACGAATCCTTCGTAAAAGTTTTCGACATTTGTTACTGCTGTTTCTTAAAAACAGTCTCATTGTCCTTCACAAGTCCCAGTTTCTCTCTGGCAACCTCTTCTGCATATTCGTCTGTCTCCATATATTTCTTTAATTTATCAATTTCTTCTGTACGTGTCTGCTCATCTTCAATCTGTTGCTGAAGAGTGGCGGCCTTAGCATCATATCCTGTGAGGCGTTCCTTAAGGTCATTACTTTCTAGCATCAGTCCTCCCAGAAGGACTAAAACAACCAGCGCAATCGCAATCATTCCAAGAGAGTTATACCCTACTTTCTTTTTTTTCTTCCTTTTCTTAGAATTACCCAATTTGCCAGCCTTCCTTTTTTAGCACATTTATACGCTTTATACCACAGAAGTTTACATCTTTTGACCGGAAATAGCAACCATTTTATCAAAAATTTAATAATTATTACAGGAATCTCCATAAATTTCGTACAGCATTTTACAAAAATATCTCCTAGAATCCTGTGGCAGATATACGCTCCGGATAAAAAGCCTAAAACCAAAAAAAAACGCAGGATCCCTTCATTGCTTCTGTAAATCTCCGAAAAAACAAAAAAGGCACAACAAAGCCAGTATAGAATGTCTTCCGTCCCGACAGCTTTATCCGAATGTGCAAAAACATTCCTGAATGCAGCCAGCAGATCATAACACAAAAGGAGAACAGCACCCACAGCTATTGTCCGGAGCAGCAGAAGTAATTCATGATGAATAAATGCACTCATCTCTCACCGGAACATCCTTCTAAATAAGGATTCATCCCTGTTATCTGTATTCTTTGACAGATAGGTAAGACTGTCCACTTTTCCTTCCAGATCTACTTCTCCCTTTTCCAGATCAAGCTGCTTCACATGAAGCTGTTCTCCCTTTATTACAAGTTTCCCTGCCTGTGTAAAAAGCAGGATTTCTTTTTCATCAAAGGATTTAATATCCTTTACCCCGGTAATTCTCCCGTTCTGACGGTTTTCCAGCATCAGGCTGTGAGTTGAAAGTATCTTCTTCTCTTCCACAGACGCCTCCCGGTCACAGCCTCCGGAAACTATGACCTGCCAATCTGTTACTTATCAGTAGTTTATGTGCCGGAAAATGGAAATAGACAATAAAATGTTAAAAATTTATATGTTCCCACTGCACAAATGGCAAAAGCTGCAAATTACCATCCGGAATCAAAGATATTTGTACATACTCTCTACATCTTCTTTTTTGACAGTTTCTTTTACATCCAGTACTTCTACTTTAACATTCTTACTTCCGAACTGGATTTCAATGGTATCTCCCGTCTTTACCTGTACAGATGCCTTGGCAGGCTTATCGTTGACAAGAACTCTTCCTGCATCACATGCTTCGTTTGCCACTGTACGGCGTTTGATCAGACGTGACACCTTTAAGTATTTATCTAATCTCATATTCTGCTCCTGTAAATGTTCTGTAATGGATACTCACGAATTACTCCTCCGGAGTATCAAAAAAGGGGAACTTTCGTTCCCCCGGTTATCGCCTTTATTATTTACCGTTAACCATATCTTTTAATGCTTTTCCAGCTTTGAATTTCGGTGATTTAGAAGCTTCGATTTTCATAGTTTCACCAGTCTGAGGATTTCTTCCCTCGCGAGCAGCTCTTTCACTTACTTCAAATGTACCAAATCCTACTAACTGGATTTTTCCGCCATTTTTCAGTTCTTTAGAAACGACATCAACGAAAGATTTCAGAACGTCTTCTACGTCCTTCTTGGATAAGTTTGTCTCTTTCGCCATAGCTGCTACTAATTCTGTTTTATTCATGGTGTTTCCTCCTCTAATGATCTCTTTCTTGTTTGGTGGCATCTGCCAAAAGCGACAGAGCTCTATCCTCTATATATATACCTTTTTCCCCATATTGTCAAGGTTTTTCGTAACTGTTCCGTACAACTGTTCCGCACTGTTACTGAGGATAATCCCTGAAACATTCCTCTGCAAAATTCTCCCAGATTTCTCTCTGTCTGATAAGATTCTGAAGCTTTTCCACATTTTTCTCTGAAATCCACACCTTTTTGTGTGAATAATAATAATTTGCCAGTTTCCAGTACTTTTCAGGATAAGTGAAACGTACACGCAGATTTTTCCACTCTTCTGCCGAGATTGGACGGATTTTATGATATTCCCTGAGCATTTCCCCTGCCAGTTCCAGATTCCAGTTATATTTCTCCAGTATTTTTCTCATAAAACGATACAAATCAGCTACCTGAATATCAAAACTCCAGTGACCAAAATTTGTGACTGCGTCCCCAAATGATCACCTTTCAGCATCAGAATATTATGCTGATTATATTCTCCATGACATACCTGTCCTTCCCGCCATGCCCTTTCCCTGAGATTATCATAATCCGTCTCGTCCAGAAGCTTTACTGCATACTGTGCCCTTTCAAGAAACTGCTCCACACTTGCCAGATAATTTTTCTCAAATACATTGGATGCTCCTTTGTTCCGTATAAATTTGCGTATCTTACGAAGCTCCTGATTGTGCCGGAGATATTCCTCCTGAGAGATCTTTCCCTGTATTCCTCCACAGGTTCCATTTTCATTAAAATATGTAACCTTGCCAGTGTCCGGACACTTTTTAAAATATCTTCCCGGATTTTGTGTCACACTCTTTTCCTTCATACCAGTGCTGGAGTGTAAACCTTTGTTCAGTCTTATCTTTACTGACCAGACTTTCCTGATTATTCCGCAGAAAATAATCGGTATTTATACCATTTTCCTGAAGTCTCAGCAAAAGCTCCTGCTGTTTTTCCAGCTTTTTTTCTGAACCATGAAACTCCCTCAAGATCAGAAATCCCCGGGATGTATAGCAGAGCAAAGCCCCTCTTGTCCTTGCAGAACGGTCTGCTGTCAGCTCATACTGAGCCAAGGTACCAAGTCCGTAATCATACAATGACATATCCCCCTCTTAATCATCTTAATTCTTTCTATACATATGAAGAAATCCGGTGGATATACCCCCGGATTTTCATAGAGCCACTGTTATTTACTATATTCTGATATACTGACCATTCCATAAAACTGCACTATTTCTCATCAAGCAGACCCAATAATATCTCTTTCTGATTCTTCTGTGGATCGGCAAGCACTACTTCCAGAAGACGGTTCAGCGTTTCTCCTATTTCACGCCCTGGCTTATAACCGGCTTCAATCAGATCTTTCCCTGTCACTGCCAGAGTTTTTAAAGATACACACTGATGTTCATTAATGATCGTCTCATAAGCCTCTTTCACCCTATCCAGACGTTCCTGCTTCTCTGTGCGTCTGTAATCACTCTGTGCCAGCATATCTGCCTGCTGCACTTCCAGATAATATGGGAAGAGATCCTCACCGATACGGTTCACTGCCCTGCGCACTGCCTTTGTCGTTCCCTCCGGTCTGTCATCATGCCATTTTACCAGACGGGTTACCTTGCGGATCGTATCATTATCGAATTTCAGCCTGCGCAGGATCTGTGCAGCCATCTTTTCTCCCGCAATCCCATGCATCTTGAAATGGTCTCTTCCATTCTCATCTGTTTTCCGGACAACCGGCTTTCCAATGTCATGAAGCAGCATGGTAATCCTGAGAACTTTATCTGCCCGTACATGACAGAGACTGTGCAGGATATGCTCCCCTACTGTGTAACAGTGGTGCGGCGTATTCTGGGATGTTGTCATACATGCATCAAACTCCGGAAGAAATTCAGCTGTGATCCCGGCTTCATAAGCCACCCTGAGATAATCCGGATGAGGAGACATCAGAAGCTTCACAAGCTCTACCTGAATCCTCTCTGCACTGACATGCTTCAGATTCGGTGCCAGAACCTTCAGTGCCTTACGAGTCTCTTCTTCAATAGTAAAGCCCAACTGCGCACTGAAACGGACTGCACGCATGATCCGCAGTGCATCCTCTGTAAAACGCTCCAGCGGATCTCCCACACAGCGATGATTTTTCTTTCAATATCCTCCAGTCCGCCGAAAAGGTCCACCAGTCCTGAAGAAGGATTGTATGCCATTGCATTGATGGTGAAATCCCGGCGTTTCAGATCTTCCTCAAGGCTTGCTGTAAAGGTGACCTCTTTGGGATGTCTGCCGTCCTCGTACTCACCATCTACACGATAAGTCGTGACCTCATATCCTTCTTTTTCCATAAGAACAGTCACTGTTCCATGCTGCAGACCTGTATCCACTGTTCTGTGAAACAAAGCCTTGACCTGCTCCGGCTTTGCGGATGTGGTGATGTCCCAGTCATCCGGGCTCCGTCCCAGAATGGAATCACGCACACAGCCGCCTACCACATAGGCTTCATAGCCTGCTTTTTCCAGTATATGCAAAATTGTTTCCGCGTTTTTCGGTATTTCCAGAATCATATGACCATCCTTATCTTCTTCTATTTATTCTTAACCCCGAAAACCGCACTCAGATATCTCTGCTGCCGGTTTTCTTTATTTTCTTATTGATTAGTATGCTCTTCCCCAGTAAACCATCTTCTTGGCAGGTTTTCCACAGCATACGCAGACATCACTTAAGTGTTCCTGCTCAAACGGCATACATCTGGATGTAGCCTGAACATCTTCTTTGATCTTGTCCTCACATGCGCGGTCACCGCACCACATAGCTTTTACGAAGCCTGGTTTGTTAACAATAGTATCTTTGAATTCTTCATAGTTTGTAGCAACATAAGTATGGGAATCTCTGTGCTTACGTGCACGCTCCAGCATATCTTTCTGGATTGTTTCCAGGATTTCCTGTACTTTCTCCACAAGCTCATCAAATGTAACAGTATATTTCTCTCTTGTATCACGACGGCAGATGACAGCCTGACCATTCTCGATATCCTTCGGGCCGCACTCGATACGGATCGGGATACCACGCATTTCCTGCTCTGCGAATTTGAATCCCGGACTCTTGTCTGTGTCGTCTACTTTTACGCGGACTCCTGCTGCCTTTAATGCTGCAAACATCTCATCTGCTTTCTCAAGAACGCCTTCTTTTCTCTGCTGGATCGGAATGATCACTGCCTGTACAGGAGCGATTCTCGGAGGCAGCACCAGACCACTGTTATCACCATGTACCATGATAATAGCACCGATCATACGTGTTGTCATTCCCCAGGATGTCTGATGTACATACTGAAGTTTATTTTCTTTATCTGTATACTGGATACCGAATGCTCTTGCAAATCCATCGCCAAGTTATGGCTTGTACCGGACTGAAGAGCTTTTCCATCATGCATCAGGGATTCAATTGTATAAGTAGCTTCTGCACCGGAGAATTTCTCCTTGTCTGTTTTCTGTCCCTTGATAACCGGGATTGCAAGTACTTCCTCACAGAAATCTGCATACAGATTCAGCATCTGGATAGTACGTTCTTCTGCTTCCTCGGCTGTAGCATGAGCTGTATGGCCTTCCTGCCATAAGAACTCACGTGAACGAAGGAACGGACGTGTTGTCTTTTCCCAACGCACTACAGAACACCACTGATTGTATACCTTCGGCAGGTCTCTGTGGGACTGGATTTCTTTTGCATAGAAGTCACAGAATAATGTCTCTGATGTAGGACGTACACACAGACGCTCCTGAAGCGGATCCAGACCACCATGAGTTACCCATGCAACCTCAGGTGCAAATCCTTCTACATGATCTTTCTCTTTCTGAAGAAGAGATTCCGGAATAAAGATTGGCATGTACACGTTCTGTACGCCAGTCTCTTTAAATCTTCTGTCCAGTTCGTGCTGGATATTTTCCCAGATCGCATATCCTGCAGGTTTAATTGCCATGCAGCCTTTAACGCTGGTATAACCGCAGAGTTCAGCTTTCTTTACAACGTCGGTATACCACTGGGCGAAATCGTCTTCCATGGATGTGATGGCTTCTACCAGTTTCTTGTTGTTTGCCATGATTACTTCTCCTTTTTATGTGATTGTGTTGATCCTGACAGTGCATCAGGATATAGTCGCGGCGGAATGCATATTCTTCTTATTTTTCTTCTATAAATAAATTTCCTTATCTGCTTCACAGTACAAAAATCTGCTTTTTTATAATCCGGCAAAATCTGTCATATTATAAAAACGAAAAAAGAAGCCCAGCATCCCTCACAAGGGACCGAAAGGCTTCGGCGGTACCACCCTAATTAGCACTGTGCCCAAATGCCTGCACATTGCTCGCTCTTCTTCCGATAACGCAGGAAAAAACGCCGTACTTCAATTGTACGGAGCTCCGAGGCGGTTCCATAATTCACGCACAGAATCCTTCCACCACTGTTTCACAGCCAACCGGCTGTTCTCCGGGACTCTTCTCTGGGATTGCTCCTTATGTACTATTCTCTTCATCGCTATATATATTTCGCATTTGGTTATATTTTATTTGAAATAATTGATGTGTCAAGAGTAAAATCGTTACTGTTCACTCTGTTCTCAGTAATGGTTACTGTTCACACACCACTATCCTGCGAGATGTTTTGGTATGAATATGCCAAAATCACACTTCTATTGTAATCTTACGTCCTGTCCGGTTGTATTTATAATAACGGACCCCGGCTGCATCCAGCATTCTCTTGGAAGCGATCACTGCTGGCGTGTCTGCATATTTATCACAGTCATAGACAATCGTCTTAATACCTGCCTGAATAATTGCCTTGGCACATTCATTACATGGAAAAAGGGAAACATAAAGCTTTGCACCTTCCAGACTTCCTCCCCTGTAATTAAGAATCGCATTCAGCTCACTGTGGGTCACATAAAAATATTTCGTATGAAGACTGTCACCCTCTCTTGCCCATGGAAATTCATCATCTGAACAGCCCTTTGGAAACCCATTATAACCCATGGACAGGATTTTATTATCCTCACTCACAATACAGGCACCTACCTGAGAATTCGGATCCTTGGAACGCATCCCTGACATCATGGCAACTCCCATAAAATATTCATCCCATGATAAATAATCTGTGCGTTTATGATTTACATCCATTTTCCAAACCTCCCCTTCACATACTTCACCATTCACCTGCTTCATAAAAGCATCACATTGTCCGTTACTGTGAACGGAGCGAACAGTAACCATTGTCTGCTTATAACTGACACAGCCAGAACTTCACACTTTACTCTACAGCAATCCCCGTTCATCATACATGTGAGAGAATTACTATAATCATGCAGGCTCTGGCTGTTTTATCAGTTTTCTTATTTTATGACTTATTCAGTCTCTATCTGGTTAATTCTTCTGATATGTCTCTCATCGTTGGAAAACGGTGTATTCAAAAATGTATCCACTATCTTCAATGCCAGCCCAGGTCCTACAACTCTTCCACCAAGTGCAAGAATATTGGCATCATTGTGAAGTCTTGTAGCCTCTGCTGTAAAACAGTCTGTACAGACTGCAGCTCTGATTCCTTTAAACTTGTTTGCTGTAATGGAAATTCCGATACCTGTTCCGCAGATCAGGATTCCCTTCTCACATTCGCCGTCAAGAATTGCATGTGCAACCTTCTTTGCATATACCGGATAATCTACGGAATCCAGACTGTCACATCCATAATCTTTATACTCGATTCCCTTTTCATCCAGATACTTCTTAATCTCCTGTTTCAGTTCATATCCACCATGATCACATCCTAAAGCTATCATTAATCTTCCTCCTGAAATTAATTTCTTTACCTCTTCAGCAGACTATTTAAATGAATCTTCATTATCCATCTGGCCATTACTGCTGATAAGATTATATAGTCAGGCATATATCTGCTTCACTACCTGATTATATCATACCACCTGTATGATCTTATGTCCCGCTGCTTTCAGCAGACGGTTCATAATGGCCTGTCCCATTCTTGGTGTATAAAACGCTTCTGAATAAATAGACCTGACCGCACTCTGGTCAAAATCACGAAGCACTTCATATAAATGATGGGCGATTGTTTCCTCCTCTTTCCGACTTCCGATGCTGACTACCAGACCTTCGGGATATCTGTCCTTTGTCTCGTCCGTTGCAATAATTCCAACCTGCTCGCCGTGTGCTTTCGCCTCCGCAGCCAGCTCATTGATCTTCTTCACAACAGCTTCCTCCGGTCCCTCAACAATTGCCAGATCTGCCTTCGGTGCATAATGGCGATATTTCATACCCGGTGCTTTCGGACGCACTTTGCTGTCAGCCGCAATCAGCCCCTTGTCCATCCTTACATCCCCCAGAGTCTCCTGAAGCATCTCCAGAGAAATATAACCCGGACGTAAAACCACAGGCACATCCTCAGTAAAATCAACGATCGTAGACTCAAGACCGATTCCCACCTGGCCTCCGTCAATGATCATCTCAATCGCTTCACCAAGATCCTCCTCTACATGCTGTGCAGTAGTCGGGCTTGGTCTTCCCGAAGTGTTGGCACTGGGTGCTGCCACATAGCCGCCGGCAGCCTTGATCAGCTCCTGTGCAATCCTGTCACTCGGAAAACGAACCGCCACACTGTCCAGACCACCCGTAGTTTCCTGTGGTACAAGATCCGACTTCGGAAGAATCATAGTCAACGGACCCGGCCAGTACTTCTCTGCCAAAATCTTCGCCTTCTCCGGAACCTCCGCTACAATCGGAGCCAGCTTATCAAACTCTGCAATATGCACGATCAGCGGATTATCCGAAGGTCTGCCCTTCGCCGCATAAATTTTCATAGAAGCCTGCGGATTCAACGCATCCCCACCAAGACCATAAACAGTCTCCGTAGGAAACGCAACCAGACCACCCTGTTTCAAAATATCTCCACCACGCCGGATAGCTTCCATATCAAGCTTGTCCGCTTTCATGGATACAACTTCTGCTTTCATTATATTCCTGCCTTCTTTTCACTTCGTTAATTTCTTTTATTTATTACATTTTTACTATTCTACAACTGCTATTGTACACGATTTTTCAGGTTTTGTCTCTATATTTATTCATCTTTTACAAAGCTTGCAAATGAATCATAAAAGATTATGGATTTCTGTATCTGTAAATTTTACTTTTCTTCTCTTTACCGCCTAATAATTACTCTCCCAACCATTCCAACCAATAACCAGCGTAAAAAAATATTTCATTTCCTGTGCATTTGCAGGGTACTTAGATATTCTTAGCCGGCAAATCTGCGTTATGAGAAATCAGAGACACTGTCTGAGCCGCAGGCGAGTTTGGCTCTGATTTCTCATGCTTTAGCAGATTTTAGCGGCTTAGAATATCTTAGTGCCCGAAACCGCACAGGAAATGAAATATTTTTTTACGCGTCCCCTTTTGACCCAAACAAAAAATGGCGACACAAACTGCCGCCATTTTTCACTCCCTTACTTATTAACCTTAAGAATATAAGTACTATACACCTCATCCTGGAACACCACTTCTCCAAGTGACTTCAGCACATCCTCATTCAATGCCTCCCCATATTTCTCCCGTTCCTTCGATCCGACAAAAATATAAGAAACATCATACTCTTCCAGCAGCTCCTTCACATACTCCTCATCCGAAGAAGTATAAATACTCTCAATATCCGCGCTCTTCTCATTCAAGTCCGCAGTATCATCTCTCCACAGCCACTCATGCACATACCATCCCAGCACAGTCGGCAGCCCTGTCATAGCAGAAACACGCTCATAACCACTATAGCTGTCCCCGTTCGCCTCAAGCACAACCGGTGACCCTTTCACATTCTTCTTCAGCCATTTAATACCAGCCACATCCTCTGTGAAATCATTTGACAGGAAAGATGTCGCATTCAATCCTTTATATTCAGAAGGCTCCCATACCTTTCCAAACCACGCATACACACTGTTTCCAAAATAACCAAAGGTCCAGCAAATCAATACCAGGCCGATCACTGGCACAACCTTAAACACTTTCTTACGTGCAGCCACCAGCATACGGAAAATACCATATCCCATGGTCATCCCAAACAGCATATACGCCTGATAAGTCAGCTTAAACATAGTATTCGCCCTAGCGTTTCCATTTTCGTAAATATCTCTTACATAAACCAACTCCGGAATCACGATCAGCCCGATTGCACAGAGTCCCATGACAATCGCAAACAGATCCGGCACAGAAATTGCTTTCATCAGTCTATACAGACTTCTGTTCGCACCACCATAAAGCTTCTCCCAGATAATACAGATGATCAGCAGAACTGTCAGAACCACAGGCAGTCCCCACAAAATCAGCAGCTGATGGATCATAGAATGATTCTGCGCAATTCCCACACCTTTAAACATGCTGTCAAACTGCAAAGTAAACGGCAGAGAAACAACGTATGAGATCACAATGATCTCCACTTCCTGAACCGCAGTCACTGCCAGAATCCTCTTCACTTTACCATCAAACTGAACGATATTGGTAAACAGCACCACTCCACCGGTCACCACGAAATAAATAATAAAATCCCAGAAATTCGTAAACCGGAACATACCGATCATCACTGCAGCCAGCAGGATATGCGGAATCAACAGCTGTTTTTCCAGAACTGTTTCCGGCCCGGCTTCATGATCACTGCTTCTCTCATCCGCACACTTCGCATCCACGCATAAAGAAGTCCCACCAGAAACAGCACAAACATTACATTTACCACATGGGCATGGAGATCTCCCAGCACAAAGGAATAACATGGAAATTCATGGATTGTCTTGTCCGGCACATCCGGATTGTATCCAATATAACGGGTCGCATCCGGGAACCAGTAGCTGTCCGCTTCTTTTCCCTGCAGCTTCTGGAGCCATGGAATGATCTTACTGTAAACCACATAATGCATATTTCCCGCAATTGATACAGAAAGTCCTGCTATGATCCCGGCCACTGCCGGCACACAACGTTTCTTTCCTGTCAGGCTTCCTTTAAGCCTGTCCACAGACATCTGACGAACCAGTGAAAACGGAAGCACAAACGCAAATGCGGCCACAAAAGTACGCATCAGATTGTAAGTGAGTTCTACTTTACTGCCAGTCAGCTTCGTCAGAAATACTGCAAAATACTGTCCGCCATAATAATAGTTGATTGTACCTTCTGAATACCACAGATCTCTTGCAGGAAGTGTCGTACTTCTCATCATGGCTTCCATAAAACCATAATCCATAAATTTCTCAGTTCCGTATGCCTGCGGACGGAATCCTGCAAAATAAGTCCACATCAGGAAAAATATAAAGAACAGAATTTCCTCTCCGTAAATCAGATTTACCTTTCCGAACGGAAAGCAGTCAATTCCATTTTTTCCCTGAAAATGATATAAAACCCCACAGACAACAGCACATACAATAGACACACCGATACATGTCGCTGCAGTAAATGGCAGTATCTTCGCAGTTACCAGAAACCACGTAAGAAAACCTGTCACAGTAATTGCCAGCACTTTTGAAAACATCCAGCCTTTGTCCTCAAATCCGGCAAACAGTCTCCCTGTCACAGGCATGGCAACCATTCCCATCAGAAATGCCAACAGCCACCAGTCCATAATGTCCATACATCTCCCTTTAACAGAAATGCAGACAGCCCTGCAAGAACTGCTGCAAGAAGCACTCTCGGTGCCCATTTCTTCATCCGTACGTCCTCCTTAATCATTTATAAAATTATTGTGGTTACTATAATCTTACACATTCTCTCTTATCTCTGTAAATCTGTGATCACCCGGCTCATAATCATAAATCCGGAGTAATCCCCGTAATAATGCATTTGAGGATTATTCTGTTGTTTTATAGATCCGTATCCGTCCATCCTGAGTCTCATAAACCTTTTCATATGCTGCAGCAATTGTCTCCTCACGACATTCCTGCTGTTCAAATTCCGAACCTTCTTCAAACAGGATATATGTTATTTTTTCCTGTTGTACTGTTTTTTTCAATGTTCCACTGTCAGATGTGGTGTATATCGTTACAGCCTGTGCAGCCCTGTAATTCGTATCATAGCCTGCAGACCATGCGTAATATGGCCATCCACAGTAAAGCATAGCTCCGGACATCGTCACTTCATTCATGCTGTACTCAGGAGTAAGTAAAAGATCGTTTTTCTCCAGATTCTCCTCCAGCCATTGGGTCAGCTCGCTGTTCATATTTACAGTCACACGTCTGCCCGGACCATTTCCCTTTATGATCACCACAAAGTCATAAATCCCGGTCACACTCAGAGATATCACCAATACTATTGCCAGTATCTTTCCCATAGTTTTCTGTATCCCGGACTGCCCATTTCTCCCTTTCCAAAGACTGCATACTGCCCATGCCCAGAAAATCGTCAGAAACGCATATGATATCATGATATATTTATGGTTTACATTAATATCCGGTGTCATCAGAAGCACAAAAGCAAAAATCACCGGAAACAGGAAACTCACAAGGATTGCTCTCTCCCGTCTTCTCATAAACCATACCATTAGTACCAGCCAAGGAAAAAAACTCCACTCATCCAGAACAGATATTTCACAACTCCCGGGACAGTCTTATCCTCTGCCAGAAATCCCAGATAAATCTGAGAACTCATAGCACTTCCAACAATAAAAATCTTTGACTGAAGCCAGGAAAAGAAGATGGATACCCCCGCCATGACAGCGTAATCCACTTTTCCATCCGAGAAAATCGCAAAGCCGCACAAAATCAGCAGACCACCGATCACTGCTGCCCCATTCCAGAACGCACACAGACCCAGAAACATTCCCATAAGCAGTGCCTGATCCAGATTTCTGCTTTTCCATCCTTCCTTCGAAAAGATTCTGTTTTTTATCCAGAGTATTCCTTTCTCTTCATGTGCCGTCCCGGCTTCCAGCCAGTCCATAAACAGATATAGTGCCAAAGTCACCATCAGAAGTCCAAATGCCAGATGCCTCTGATTAAGATAAACATTAAGTTCCACAATCCCCAGTTCTCATTGACAGTATATCCGATAAAGGAAGTATTTTCTTCCAGGGTTTCCACAAGATTCCCTGCCTGGATATGCTCCCATGCAAATCTAAAAAAAGCCATTCCGCTTCTGAAAAAGAACAGAAACAATGCCAGTACACCGCAGCACATTTTGCCTGTGATCCTAAGTGCAAGCTGATATA
>ENA-OQCS01001041-OQCS01001041.1-human-gut-metagenome-genome-assembly--contig:-NODE-1041-length-14958-cov-4.060144_pt1 | contig 14958 bp, 15 predicted proteins | sample MGYA00242757_ERZ504575 | MGnify/ENA primary metagenome ERZ504575 (study PRJEB26092, sample SAMD00036297) | human gut metagenome | host: Homo sapiens | study: EMG produced TPA metagenomics assembly of...
CACAGACGGGACAGGTTCCGCGAGTCGAAACGCCAACCGTGCCGCCGACTGCCCATCCAGCCTATGCAGACAGGCCACGTCCGCAGATTCCTCCGCTGGTCGTTCCTCAGCTGACACAGTCATCGCAGCCGTTGTTGCGCGAGCCGGATACTTCAGACTTGGGCAGCTGCCCGAGCCGATTCAGCAGTCGCAACCAATCCAGCAGCCCCAGCAGCAGTCGCAGCCAATCCAGCAGCCGGCTAACCCGCTTCCGCCCAGCTTCGAGCCCAAACCGATCACTGCGGAGATTTCGCTTATCGCCGACCCGGCTACCGGGAGGTGCGCTGATGATGTGATGATCTGTCTGTTCGGCGGTCTGGGCGCCATGGCCCGTTACGTGCTCGACGTGTCAATTCAACGAGGCTGGAATCGCGAGAATCGGAGAACGAACCGCAACTTCCCGCTATCCACGCTCGTCATCAACGGCGTCGCCTCGCTATGCGCGGGCATCGCATGATGTCCTACTATTCGCAATCGGTGGATATGGACACGGTCATGATGTTCGTTGTCGGATTTCTCGGTGGTTTCTCAACATTCTCCACGGCGCTCAACGAAGTGGTTTCATTGATTCGCCAGCGTCGTTTTACGCTGGCTCTGGGCTATGGAATAGCAACCGTCGCGGTGCCTCTCATTTGCGTGGCCACCGGTTTCGGCATTGCGCTGCTCGCCAATCCGGCGTATTTTCACGTTACACGGACGGTCGCTGAGTAACATGAAAGAAATCTGAGCGCAACCGCCATCAAGGCCGCCAGCCGGATGCGACGCTGGTGATTGCATTCGACCAGACCAAGCCGCTGCTGAAGGATGGCAAGGATATCCAGTACCAGGGCCAGACCGGTATCGGACCGTTCAATAAGAACAATGATCCGAGCTCCGCGAACATCGGCGTCTACACCTTCGACAAAGACAACAAGCCGGTCTTCGACCACACCCAGTCCGGCGACGTGCCGACCGACTGATCGCAATGTAGGTCATCATCAATACAAGAAGACGGCGCAAAGTGAGTGTGGATATCGCAAGCTTTGCGCCGTTTCTTTTGTTGTGCTGTGCTGCCGTTTTCCGTGTCGTGGGCAGCATACGAAAATCAATATTGAAAATCAAGTAAAGGGGTAACCCCGTTAAGCGATATGCACGCCGGACTGTCGAACAGGTTCGAGAGAATGTAAATGAATGTAATATCTCGCGAGAAGCGCACGGAAAGCGCGCGGCAAGCACGTGAGAATACAACGATGGAACAGTGATAACGGGGAAGGTGCGATCATGGTCGGCATGCGCGATGTGGCGAAGAAGGCCGGGGTGTCTCTGAGCACCGTCTCGCTGGTGGTGAACGGCAACGGGTATGTATCCAACGACATGCGCGACCGCGTGCGTAAGGCCATGCAGGCCCTCAATTACGTGCCGAACGAGCTTGCCCGCAACCTGTACCACGATCGCACGAATCTGGTCGGCGTCATCGTGCCCACCATCCGTCACCCGTTCTTTGCAACGTTTACCGCGCACCTGCAGCATGCGCTCGCCGCGCAGGGGCTGCGCACCATGCTGTGCTCCACCACCGACGAGACGGACGGCGAAATCCAATACGTCGATATGCTGCGCAGGCACATGATGGACGGCATCGTCATGTGCGCTCACACCTCGCATCCCGGCGATTATTGGACGTCCATCCACCGCCCGATCGTCGCATTCGATCGCGTGCTTGGAAATGGTATTTCGTCGATCGGATCTGACCACGAGCAGGGTGGGCGACTGATTGCGCAGATGCTGATTCGCAATGGCGCGCGCCATGTGGTGATGATTGGCGGTCCGCGCGATCAGTTCTTCGATCTGGCGGTCCGCGGCGAAGTCGAGGAGGGGTCGTTCGATTTGGGAAAGACCACGTTCCCGACGGTGCGCTACTACCTCACGTTGGAACAGGAATTGACCTCCGCGGGCGTGAAGTATGAGTATATCGAGGCCGGTGAGGTGATGGATTTCGCCGGCTATCATCGTGCGGTCAGCCGTGCGCTTGATGGGGTGGCGACCGACGGCGTCGATGCCGTGGTCAGCTCCGATATTGGCGCGGCGTTCTGCGTGCGTGAGGCGTTGAGCCGCGGAATTTCCATTCCCGACGAGCTGCAGGTCGTCGCCTATGATGGTACGTATTTGACCGATTTGGCCGGTATGAAGCTGACCGCGGTCGCACAGGATTTCTCGGCGATCGCGCAGTCGGCGGCCGACCATATGGTGCAGGCGATCGCCAATGAAGAGGCGGCTGCGGCCAACGCCTCGCGCAAGAACATACCCAAGCCGTTCGAGCCGAACGTGCTTATTCCCATGACGCTGGTGCCAGGCGATACCACGCGTTGATGCTGCGCGTTGGAACGCTGGGTTGGGGTCGGACAGGCTGGGCTGCATAGAACACCGCATCAAACCGGTTCGACACGCGCATTCCGCTGTGTGACTGGACATCGACGCCCCTCTCGAGGTAATATCGAACCGGTTCGATACATACGTGAGTATGCAAATACGTAAACAACAAACAGGCAGACGCGCACACATTGCACCCGCACCCATGAACCAAGGGAGGTCCCATGAAAAACAAAGTGCAGCTCATCACCTACGCCGATCGCCTCGGCGACGGCACCCTCAGCTCGATGACCGACATCCTGCGCACCCGTTTCGACGGCGTGTATGACGGCGTGCATATCCTGCCGTTCTTCACTCCATTCGACGGCGCGGATGCAGCTTCGACCCATCGACCACACCAAGGTCGACCCGCGCCTCGGCGGCTGGGACGATGTCGCCGAACTTCCAAGACCCACGGCATCATGTCGACGCATCGTCAACCACATGAGCTGGGAATCCAAGCAGTTCCAAGACGTGCTTGAAAAGGGCGAGGAATCCGAGTATTACCCGATGTTCCTGACCATGAGTTCCGTCTTTCCGAACGGCGCGACCGAAGAGGATCTGGCCGGCATCTACCGTCCGCGCCCGGGTCTGCCGTTCACCCACTACAAGTTCGCGGGCAAGACTCGCCTGGTCTGGGTCAGCTTCACCCCGCAGCAGGTCGATATCGACACGGATTCCGACAAAGGCTGGGAATACCTGATGTCGATTTTCGACCAGATGGCCGCATCCCACGTCAGCTACATTCGTCTTGACGCCGTCGGCTACGGTGCCAAGGAAGCCGGTACCAGCTGCTTCATGACGTCGAAAACGTTCAAGCTCATCTCCCGCCTGCGCGAGGAGGGCGTCAAGCGCGGCTTGGAAATCCTCATCGAAGTGCATTCCTACTACAAGAAGCAGGTCGAGATCGCGTCGAAGGTCGATCGCGTCTACGATTTCGCCCTTCCGCCGCTGCTGCTGCATTCGCTGAATACCGGTCATGTCGAGCCGGTCGCGCATTGGACCGACATCCGTCCGAACAATGCCGTCACCGTACTTGACACGCATGATGGCATCGGCGTGATCGACATCGGTTCCGATCAGCTGGACCGTTCGCTCAAGGGCTCGTGCCGGATGAGGATGTCGACAATCTCGTCAACGCCATTCATGCGAACACTCACGGCGAATCGCAGGCCGCTACCGGTGCCGCCGCATCCAATCTTGACCTGTATCAGGTCAACAGCACCTACTATTCGGCGCTGGGATGCAACGATCAGCACTATATTGCGGCTCGCGCGGTGCAGTTCTTCCTGCCGGGCGTTCCGCAGGTCTACTATGTCGGCGCGCTTGCCGGCAAGAATGACATGGAGCTGCTGCGCAAGACCAACAATGGCCGCGATATCAATCGCCATTACTATTCCACGGCTGAGATCGAGAGAATCTGCAGCGTCCGGTGGTGAAGGCACTGAACGCGCTTGCCAAGTTCCGCAACGAGCTTGATGCGTTCGATGGCACCTTCTCGTACAGCGCCGACGGCGATACGTCCATCAGCTTCACGTGGGAGGGCACGACCACTCAGGCCACGCTCACGTTTGAGCCGGGCCGTGGTCTTGGTGTGGAGAACACCGCGTCCGTCGCCACGCTCGAATGGCGTGATGCCGCCGGTGAGCACCGCACGGACGATCTGATCGCCAATCCGCCGGTCGTGGCCTGATTCAGCCTCGCCTGATCCGGTCGCTGCCTGACCGCGCATAATCCATAAATCTGTAATCGTCCTTCCTGTCACCTCTCCTTCAGGAAGGACGATTCGCATTTTCGTTTTTCGAGAAATCGTCTTATCGGGAAAACAATTCCCGGGAATCAGCTGAAATCCCAGCAAAAACGGGTAAGGTGAGCTTATGTCAAAGATGTCAAAGCTTTTCGATCAAGACAACATGTTTTTCGCCATTATGGGCGTGCTGTTCGATCTGATTATTCTCAACGTGCTCACGCTGTTGTGCTGCCTGCCGGTCGTCACGGCCGGCGCATCGTTCACTGCGATGCACAGTGTGCTCTGGCGCATGGTCCGCCATGAGGAAACGTATGTGGCGCGCCAGTTTTTCGACTCGTTCAAGCGCAATCTCAAGCAGTCGCTGCTGCCGTGGCTTGCGTTCCTGCTGGCGGCGATTGTGCTGGTGGTCGACGCATGCTCGCCCGGTCCATGGGGTCGATGCGCGGGCCGCTGATGGCGTGCGTCGCGTTCATGGGATTGGTGATTATTGCGATTGCGCAGTACTTCTTCCCGCTGCTTTCTCGCTATGAGAATCCGACTTCCGAAACGTTGAAGAATGCGACGAAACTTGCGCTCGGCTTTTTCCCGCGCACCTTGTGCATGCTGGTGATTTTGGCCGCGTTCGCCGTGCTGTATGCGCAGTTTTTCATATATATGATTCCGCTGCTGATTTTGATGGGCGTCACGTTGCCGCAATACTGTTGCGCGTGGATCTACAACTGGATTTTCCGCCGTATCGACGGTGAGATCGACGCCAAGGGGCGCAAGGTAGCGCAGTCCTGAAATTGTTTGCTCGTAAAGGCGTTCCGCAGATTGCAAGTTCCGCGGAACGGCCTTTACGCGTTTTCGTCGCCTTGAGTGTCCGATTCTGGAGAATCGGACAACCGTGGGTCTGTTTTGGTGTTCCGGTTATCCGTTTCTGGTGAATCGGACAACCGGAACATGTTTGAGGCGCTTGGATGTCCGATTCTCCAGAATCGGACACGCTGGGGGCAGGATTAGCAGGGGAGGATGGTGGCGCTGCGGGCTGGGACGTGCAGTTGGGTGCCGTCGAAGCGTGCGGGGTTGCCGATGCTCAGCAGTACTGTTTTCTCCGCTGGTTCTTGCGTTGGTTTTTCCGCTGGTTCTTGCGATATTTCCTGCGCTAAGCCGCCAGACAGCAGTTTCACATAGTCGCTCGGCAGTGTGCAGCTTGCGTCGGTGTTTGACGGATTGATGGCGACGATGATGCGCTCGCCACCTGCTTCGCGATTAATCTTGCTGCAGGTTTCACAAGGTGTTTCACAGCTGGTTTCGTGTGCTGTTCCGCTGCGTTCGCCGTCAGTTGCGTCGCGTTCGGCTTCGCCGGCCTCGGAGCTTCTCGCGTACACCAGCGGATACGCGTGATCTTCCGCGTAGAGGAACTCGATGCCTCCGTCGGCCTGCAGTGCGGGATGTGCCAGGCGTAGCGTGTTCAGTGCGCGTACGGTTTCCAGCAGCGAGTCGCTGCGTCCGGTCTGCGAAGCCACGTTTGGGCGCTCGCTGTCGGCATCGATCGGCAGATACAGATCATCGGGCCGGGCTGCGGAGAATCCTGCGTTGGTTGCGCAGCTCCATTGCATTGGTGTGCGCGATCCGGTGCGCTCGTATCCGCCTTCCTTGGATTTGAGCCCGTGCATGTAGCGCATGCCGATTTCGTCGCCGTAGTAGATGAACGGGCAGCCGGGCATGGTCAGCAGGAATGTGAACGCGAGCTTCATTTCATCGGTGGTCAAGGTGTCGCGCATGCGGATCATGTCGTGATTGCCCGACGGAATGCAGATGTATCCAGGCGTTCCGGCGGTGCTGGCAAGCATGGCCGTATATGTGTCCACAAACGCCTTGATGTCGCCGCTCGCATTGCCGACATTGTCGTTATTACAATTTGGATTGTTTCCGTCGACGACTGAATTGCCGTTGCTGTCGCACCCGCTGCTGCCCGCGCCGTCGCATTCGCTGCGTTCGCCGTCGTGTTCCGTTTCGGCAGTTTCGGCGCTGCCCGTAGTTTCGGAAGATCCGGCCGAAAAATACGGATTCTCGCGGAACAGGTCAAGATAATGAGACGGTCCGAAATGCAGCAGGAAGTCCATGTCGAATCCGGCGTGCAACGCCTCTTCGGGGTCACCCCATTCCGATACGAGCACCGCTTCCGGGTAGGTTTCGTCCAGATGCGCTCGCACTTGCTGCCACAAGAGTTTCGTCCAATAGTGGTCGGGGTCTTCCTTGACGAGGCTGCCTGCCATGTCCACGCGGAAGCCGTCCGCCCCCAGCCCGAGCCAGAAGTCCATGATGTCTTGGATGAGCAGCCGGCCCTGCACCGCTTCGGGGGAGTCGGCGGCGAACTGCCAGTCTTCGGTGACGGTGCCGAATCCGTAGTTGAGGCATGCCTGCGTGGAGAAGCAGTTCACGGCCGCCGCGTCGGGACGTTCCGCAATGCCTCCGAGGAATCCGCGGATCGATTCGTAGGGCGAGTTCAGATTCGGCGATTGCGTCATCGGTCGCCAGATGTAGCGGTCGGTCCATGCGTTGCGTTCGTCCTTGCCGGATTCGAGGAACCACGGATTGTCGACTGCGGAATGCCCCGGCACGAGGTCAAGCAGCACGTGCATGCCCAGTTCGTGCGCGCACTCGAAGAGCCGCTGCAGGTCCGCGTTGCTGCCGTAGCGTTCAGCGGTTATGTAGTAGTCGCGCACGTCGTAGCCGGCATCGTAGAACGACGAGTCGAAGCATGGGTTGATCCAGATCGCATTGCACCCCAGATCGCGCACGTATTGCAGTTTGTCGATGATGCTTGGAAGTCACCGATGCCGTCGCCGTTCGAGTCGTTGAATGATTGCGGATAGATTTCATAAAAGATTGCGTTGTTGAGCCAGCTTGCCATAAATCCTCCTGTTTTCGCGTCTTTGCCGTTGGTCTACCGATGTATCGCAACGTTGGAAACGTCGGTAATCGCTTTTCCGTCATTATAGCCCGTGAAGACACTTTTTAGGGGTGTATGGAATGCCAATGTTTGCAATACGTCAATCGATTGACGCGACACGCCGACGGATGGCACTGCACACAAGGTTTCTCGAACCGGTTTGACAACTCTCGAACCGGTTTGATATCCTGTATACCAAGGACGGAGAGATTCCGACAACACGAGTCGGGGATTCACCTTCCTTTATCACCTCATTGGGCAGGGCTGCTCGGTGAATAGTGGATAGAAAGGGATTGGAAAATGAGCAAGTTCTCTTCTTGGAAGAAGGCTGGCACCGCTATTGTTGCAACGCTGATGACCGTTGGCATGCTGGAGCATGCGGATCGTCATCCAGCTCCAGCGGCACCAAGATCACCATCTTCAACTCCAAGGTTGAAATCGAAAGCCAAATGGAAGACATGGCTGCGAAGTACTCCAAGGAAAAGGGCGTAGACGTTGAGTCTACTACTCCAACGACACCGTCGCAGCGCATCTCGCCACCAAGTACGCATCCAAGGATCCGTACACCATCTCCATGGTCGACGCAAGGACATCTACTCCTTGGCTGAAGAGCACGCCGTCGATCTGTCCGATCAGGATTGGGTCAAGGACACTGACTACGCCATCAGCATCGACGGCAAGACCTACGGCTTCCCGGTTTCCGTCGAAGCCCGTGGCCTGATCTACAATGCTGACGCCATCAAGAAGGTCACCGGTAAGGAATTCAAGCCTGAGAACTACAAGACCCTTGACGAGTTCAAGGATCTCATCGACGAGCTCAAGCCGGCGGCATGGAATCCCCGACCGGTGTCATGAAGGAAGACTGGTCCCTCGCCGGGCACCTCCTGCCGGAAGTCTACGAGGAGCAGGAAGATCCGGACGCCTTCTGCCATGAGCTCAAGGACGGCAAGGTTGACCTCAGCTCCAACGCCAAGTGGAACTCCCTGATGGACTTCTTCGACGTGATGAAGGACAACAACTACGCCAAGTCCTCCGCTATCTCCGCCGAGCGTGAGGTGACTGAGCAGAAGCTGGCCGAGGGCGAAATTGCTTTCATGTTCGGCGGCAACTGGGATTGGTCCGTGCTTAACCAGTACGATTACACCGAGAACATGGGCCTCATGCCGGTTCCGCAGAACACCGATGACGGCTCCAATGAGAAGCTTGTCGGCGGCGGCTCCAAGTACTTCTTCATCGACTCCTCCGACAACACCTCTGACGAGCAGCGTAAGGCCGCCAAGGACTTCCTGAACTGGCTTGCCGAAGACAAGGAAGGTCAGGAGTTCATCTCCAAGGATGCCGCTCTGATTTCCCCGTTCAAGAACAACAGTATCGAAGCGGCCGATCCGCTGGGCAAGTCCGTGAAGTCCTATGCCGACGAAGGCAAGCTTATCGACAACTACAACTACCTGCCGGATGATCATTACTCCGTGTTGGGTGCCAAGTTCCAGAAGTGGCTTGCCGGTGATGAGGATCGTGCAACCCTCGCCAAGGACGTCGAGACCTACTGGAAGTCCGCCAAGTTTACTGGCGCAACCGCCTGAACCCACTAATAAGGCAACATGATGCAAAGGTCCGCAGTTAACATCGACTGCGGGCCTTACATCCCCGTCAAGAATGGGATCCATCATGAAACAAAACAAGCTTTCTTATAAGATCAGCCAGTTTCTGATGTTCGGTGGTCCGGCGACGGTACTGTTCTTCGCCGTTGTGGTTCTACCGTTCTTCTATGGCCTCTACCTCACATTCACCAGCTGGGATGGCGTTTCGACAAAGAAGCCGTTCGTCGGTCTCACCAACTATCAGGCAGCCATCGCCGACACCGCTTACTGGCAGTCGCTTGGCCGCACATTCGTCTATTCCGTCATCGCCGTCATCCTGACCAACATCGTCGCCTTCCTGCTCGCCTATCTGGTGACCAGCGGCATCAAGGGCCAGAACTTCTTCCGTGCGGGTTTCTTCATTCCGAACCTCATCGGCGGCATCGTTCTGGGCTACGTGTGGAAGTTCGTCTTCAACCGTGCATTCGTGGCTATCGCCGAAGCAGCGACGCAAACAGATCACGCATCACTGCTCTCCACGCCAAACGGCGCAATGCTCTGCTTGATCCTCGTTTCGGTCTGGCAGTACGCAGGCTACATGATGCTGATTTACGTGGCAGGCTTCATGAGCGTCGACCAGAGTTTGAAGGAAGCGGCCATGATCGATGGCTGCAACAAGGGCAAGGCGATGTGGCACGTGGTCATCCCGCTGATGCGCTCCTCCTTCGTACAGTGCATCTTCCTGAGCACCACCCGCTGCTTCATGGTCTACGACCTGAACCTCTCACTTACCAAGGGTGAACCGTTCAACCAGTCGGTGCTTGCGGCAATGCATGTCTACAACCAGGCGTTCGTGTACAAGAACTACGGCACAGGCCAAGCCGAGGCGTTGGTCCTCTTCATCGTTTGTGCGGTGATCGGCCTGCTGCAGGTGTACGTCGGTAAGAAGGGTGAGGTGGAAGCATAATGAAGGGTCAAACCAGCACTCGCACCAAGGTTCTGCATGCACTGATGATCGTCGTTCTGACGATTCTGCTGCTGCTGTTCATCGCGCCGTTCATTCTGGTCGTGATCAACGTCTTCAAGACGAAGGCGGATATCAACACCGCTCCGATGGACTTGATTGGCAAGCATGGCTTCACTCTGGAAAACTTCCCGAGGGCCATGGACAAGATGAACTTTCTCACCGTGTTCGGCAACTCGACCATCGTCACCGTCAGCGCCACCATCCTGACTATTCTGGTTTCCGCGATGTGCGCATACGTGATTGTGCGTAACCCGTCGTGGAAGTTCTGCGGCATCGTGTTCGCGCTCATGGTGGCCTCTATGGTCATTCCGTTCCAGGTGCTCATGGTTCCGTTGGTCTCCGTCTATGGCGGTCTGTTCAACGTGCTCAATAGCCGTGTCACATTGATCCTCATGCACGTCGGCTTCTCGGTCTCCCTGGCTGTGTTCATGTTCCATGGCGCCATCAAGACGAACATTCCGAACGAGCTTGAGGAAGCCGCCAGCATTGACGGCTGCTCTAAGTGGCGCACCTTCTGGACGATCGTGTTCCCACTGCTCAAGCCGACCGTGGCCACCGTGGCCATCATTGATGCTATGGCCTTCTGGAACGACTACCTGCTGCCGTCCCTGGTCTTGGGTCGCCGCGAGCTGTACACCATCCCGATCGCAACCCAGATTTTCTACGGCACATACTCCAACGACATCGGCCTGATCATGGCGGCCCTGCTGCTGGCCATGCTGCCGATCCTCATCCTGTACCTGTTCCTGCAGCGCTACATCGTCGAAGGCGTCACCTCCGGCGCAGTCAAGGGCTGATCGAACGGTACAGAATCCGCAATCATAACTGAACAGACTCACACAACCGGCCCGGATACGAAGCGATAATCGCATCCGGGCTTTTCTTATGCGATATCGATTCTTATGCGATATTGATATTGAGATTGCCATCGCATGTTTCTGCTGTCTGACAGGACGTATTGATATGGTTGATTTCGCCGAAAGAATCGCTCGAATGCACTGGTGCAGTGTGTCCGGGCGATTTTCATATGTGCTGAATATCGTGTGACATTTCGAAACGAGCAACGAAATAGAAGCAAGAACGAGAAGCGACGATACAAAACAGGAAAAACAGGAATAGAAATAAGAGATGACTGAAGACAATCAACATAATGCAGGTGAGCAGCAGACTCCAATGCAGCCGCAGCCGCTGCCGGGCCAGGTGTTCGTGCGCCCCGGTATCGATGACCGTCCCGATTACGAAAAAACGCTGACCGAAGAGACCAAAGCGGCCCTGAAGCGCTTGGCCGTACAGCAGAATCCGCGCGTGCCCGAGGCTTCCAACGAGCGTCCGGAAGTGCAGCAGACCCTCATCAACACGGAAGGCGGCTCCCCGCTGACCGCGTTCGCCCATCTCGACGCCGCTGTGCCGAACCTCGAATCGTCGTTCCTTGACCTGCGCGATCCGATGACCGCGCCCGACGGCACCACGCCCACCAAACCGCAGGTGCATCGTCTCACCGCCGGCTTCGCGCTTGGTGCGCTGCTGTTCACCGCGCCGATGGCCGCGCTCAACTCTGTGCTCATTCCGCAGACCATCAGCCGTCTTTCCGGCACCGACCGCGTCACCGATCTGGCGCTGCTCAGCGTCGTCGGCACGTTGTTGACGTTCCTGATGAACGCGTGGATTTCCGTCGGATCCGACCATTCGTACTGCCCGCTGGGCCGCCGCACCCCGTGGATCATCGCCGGCACGGTACTGACCGCCACGTCGGTGGCGATTCTTTCCGCATGCGATTTCATGCCGTTGGTCATCGTGTTCTGGCTGTTTACGCTGATCGGACATGCGATGGTATCGATGCCGCTGGCGGCCGCTTTCGGTGAGCGCGTGCCTGACAAGTTCCGTGATCGTGCGGACGCGTGGCGTGGCGTTGGCCAAGCGTTCGGCCAGGTGTTGGGCATTATCGCGGCCGTTTCGATTACGTGGGCTGCCGACGATTCCGGTTGGGATGGCACCACGCGTTTCGCATGATGGTGTTTGCGTTGTGCCTGGTGGTGGCTGGTGTGGCTACGTTGCTGGTGTTGCCGTTTGAGGGTTCCAGCAGCTATTTGCCTCGTGAGGGTGTGAAGAAGGGCGATTATTTTTCGCAGTATCGTCCGCCGAAGGCGCTCCGAAGTTCTTCATTGCGTTTGCCGCGCGCATGTTTGCCATCGCAGCCACTTCCGGCATTGCGATTTACCAGTGGTATCTTGCGCAGGATGGTTTGGGTGATGTTTCGCAGGTCACCATGTTTGGTTTGTCCGGAGCGGCTGCGGTTATGTCGATGATGGCCGTTGCCGCGTTCGTCGGCTCGCTGTTGGCTGCGCTGCTGCTTGGCCGCATCGCCCGCGCTTTCAAGGATTCCCGTATTCCCGCGATTGCCGCCTGCGTGTTGTTTGTGGTTGCCGTGGTGCTTCCGTTGACGCCGATCGATAGTGCGATGGCAGTCGCGCTGTATGCGCTGTTTGCAGGTTTCGCGTATGTGGTGTATGACGCGTGAGCCAAGGGTTGAATCTTGCGACGTTGCCGGATGTACGTTCCGTTGGTCGTTCGTTGGCTGCGTTCAGTTTGGCGAATACGTTCGGTTCGTTGATTGGCGCTGTCGTTTGCGCGATTGCAATTGCGGTGACTGGCGAGTATCTGCTGATTTTTGCTGTTGCCGCCGGTTGCATGGCTGTTGCGGGCGTGCTGACGTTGTTGCTGAAATGATTTGGATGATCTGAGATAATCCAAAAAACGAATATCAAATTCAAAATTGCGCGTCCACATAGTGAACCTTTAGTAGAAAGGGTATGTGGACGCGCTTATCTTTACGGCTTAGTTCGAGCGGATAATCCGCCGAATACAAGATTTTGCGAAAGGAGGTTCGCCACGATGAACGGAATGGTTGCATGCGTACTGCTGTCCGCACGAATTATTATTCCGCTTTCGTTGGCGGACTGATTCGAGCAATGCAGCTTCAATCCCTCGCCAACGGAGGCAGGGTTTGAAGCGCGCAAAACACGCACGTTGATGGCCCTGCATGCTGCGGGGTCTTTTTGTTGCCGCCCACAAGGCGTAAGGCAACGAAATGAAGACTGCAAACAAGAGAACAGAAGAAAGACGTTATCGACGCAAGCTGGGAGCCGGTAACGCGTGACAGACGTAACAGGAGTAATCCAATGAGTGCAGTCGAAGCAGCCGCTGGCAAAGCGCAGGCAATGGTGCGCGATTCGGTGAAAACCGTGATCGCCGCTTCCATGGTCGGCACCGCCATCGAGTTCTACGACTTCTACGCATACGGCACCGCCGCTGCGAACTATTTCCCGAAGGTGTTCTTCGGAGACACCACCAATCCGACCGTCGCGCTGCTGGCCAGCCTGCTGACCTTCGCCATCGCGTTCATCGCACGCCCGCTCGGATCCTTGGTGTTCGGCCATTTCGGCGACCGCATGGGCCGCAAGACCACGTTGGTGGTTTCGCTGTTGACCATGGGCATCGCAACGTTCCTGATCGGCTGCCTGCCGACTTACAGCCAGTGGGGCATTGTGGCCGTCGCCGCGCTGTGCCTGTGCCGTTTCGTGCAGGGCATCGGTCTGGGCGGCGAATGGTCGGGTGCCGCTTTGGTGGCCACCGAGAACGCTCCGGAAGACAAGCGCGCGCTGTATGGCTCCTTCCCGGAATTGGGCGCTCCGATCGGTTTCTTCCTGTCGAACGGTACCTACTTCCTGTTGGAAACGTTCAACGATAACGATGCGATGCTGGCATGGGGTTGGCGTGTGCCGTTCCTGCTGTCCTCGATTCTGGTGATCGTCGGTCTTGTGGTGCGAGTGCAGATGGAGGAGACCCCGATCTTCCGCATGGCCCAGGAACAGAAGAAGGTCGTCAAGTCTCCGCTGACCGAAGTGTTCAAGAAGAGCTGGAAGGAAGTCATGCAGGCCACGTTCCTGGTGGCCGTCACCTACACGCTGTTCTACACGTTGGCCACATGGTCGCTCGCTTGGGGCACCAAGAGCGTGGAAGACGGCGGTGGCAACCTCGGCTTCACCAACCGCGAGTATCTGCTGATGCTCATGATCGCCGTGTGCGTGTTCGCCGCATTCATCATCATCTCGTGCGTGAACGCCGACAGGTTCGGACGTCGTCGCGTGATCACCATCTCGTCGGTGCTGCTGGTGGTGTTCGCCCTGCTGTTCCCGTATCTGCTTGATTCGGGTGTGGTGGGCCAGCGCAATTTCGCGGCAACCTGCTGTTCCTGTGCATCGGTTTCGCCTTGATGGGCACTGCGTTTGGTCCGATCGGCGCATTCCTTCCGGAACTGTTCGACGCCAACGTGCGCTACTCCGCTCCGGCATCGGCTACAACCTGGCTGCCATCGTCGGCGCTGCGTTCGTGCCGACCATCGCCACTTGGCTGTCGCACCATTGGGTGTGCATTCCGTGGGTCTGTATCTGGGCGTGATGGCGGTCTGCTGCCTCATCTCGGTGATCACCTGCAAGGAAACCAAGGACGTCGACTTCACCAAGTGAGTCGCATTCGATACTCCCGAGTGCCGAACTTGGTACTCCCGTGTACCACTACGAAAAAACGTTTGACGCAAAACATAACCACTATGTGAACGCCAGCAACCAATATAAAGAAAGCGGGACTAGAACGGTTCCGCAGGAGAGGCGGGAGTGATTCCTCGGACACAATCCGGGGGGAGCAACATCCTAGGAATCACAAGCCGCTGCAACAACCGAACAAGTAACAGAAATCGAAAGATTTTTCGGAAAAGTACAATCCCGAAGCGATAAAAGAAAATAAAAGGAGCGCCAATCATGGCAGCAACTATCTGGTACGAAAAGGACGCTGACCTGTCTGTGTTTGAAGGCAAGAAGGTGGCCATCCTCGGTTACGGTTCTCAGGGTCACGCCCATGCGCTGAACCTGCGCGATTCCGGTGTGGACGTCGTCGTCGGCCTGCGTCCTACCTCTAAGTCCGTGGAATACGCCAAGGAGCAGGGCCTCGAGGTCAAGCCTGTTGCCGAGGCCGTTGCCGAAGCCGACGTTGTGATGATCCTGCTGCCTGACCAGTACCAGGCCGCCGTATACAAGAAGGACGTTGAGCCGAACCTGAAGCCGGGCGCTGCTCTGGCTTTCGCCCACGGTTCAACATCCACTACGGCTACATCAAGCCGTCCGAGGATCATCCGGTGTTCAGGCCGCCCGAATCCGGGGCCACATCGTTCGTCGTGAGTACG
>ENA-OQCS01001042-OQCS01001042.1-human-gut-metagenome-genome-assembly--contig:-NODE-1042-length-14953-cov-1.777553_pt1 | contig 14953 bp, 18 predicted proteins | sample MGYA00242757_ERZ504575 | MGnify/ENA primary metagenome ERZ504575 (study PRJEB26092, sample SAMD00036297) | human gut metagenome | host: Homo sapiens | study: EMG produced TPA metagenomics assembly of...
CATATCATGTTCAAGGGATTTGATGTTCATTGTATTGCAATGATAATGAAAGATGTAGTTTCAGAATAAAGTTTCTTCGTTTCATCAAACAGTTTGTCGTTGATCTCAAAAAGATCAAGTTTGTGCAGAAGTCCGTAATATATAATTGCATCACGTTTCAGCTTGGGATATAATTGGGCTTTTCCGCAACGTTTCAATAATTCCTGAGTTTCTTCTACGCTTGCATCCAGACCGTAACACAGACACAGCAGACGGTTTCGGGAAGGATTTCGGCGACCGGCAAAAATCTGGTGCAGATAGATTTCGCTCATGCCTGACTGTTTGGCAAGAGCCGCTTTTGAGATATTTTTCTTTTCAAACAGATGGTTTAATAATTCTGCCACATTTTTATTTACAAACTGTTCCTGGTTTTGTGACAGAAACTGAGTCAGATCTGGTGAATCCATAAGTTCCTGCTGTAAACCATCTGTATTTTTCTTTTTTCATAATCCGCGCCTTTTACTCATCGTTATTTTTGAACAATATATTGCTATTCGTGCTGCTTTACGAATAGTATCAATAGTAATACAAATATTCTATTTGTTATATTACTTGCTGAATAATTACTAATAAGTTATAATATTTTAAATAGTATACATAAATTAAAATATACTATAAACAGTTCTGAAAAACAATATGCAGACCGCATAGTAAAAAGGAATATCAGTTACAACAGTAACGAGTAAGGATGAGAAATATGAATATTTACGACAGTCTTTTGGGTGCAGTTCATAGCGAATATGATGTGCTCATGCTGATCAAAAAAGTGAACGGGGAGAGGTCTCACTTGTACGTCACAGAGACAGCGGCACCCGTTATATTTTCCGGCATTTTTATGGAAACAGTGAAGTTTATCAGAAACTTCTGAATGTTTCTGTCCAAATCTGCCGCAAATAATGGAAGTCGGAGAAAAAGATGGAAAGACAGCTCTGCTGGAAGAATATGTGCAGGGTGATACGCTTAGCGAGATCCTTGAAGGCGGTCTTCTGACAACTGCGGAGTCGAAACAGATTGCAAGACAGCTTTGTTCTGCATTGTGGGTATTTCATTCTATGGGTGTGGTGCACAGAGATGTGAAGCCAGATAATGTTATTATACGTGGAAAAGAAGCTGTTTTGATCGATTTTGATGCATCCAGAATATATAAAAGCACAATTCAGGAAGATACACAGATTCTGGGAACGACCGGATTTGCAGCACCGGAGCAGTATGGCCTTTCGCAGTCAGATGGACGGGCAGATATCTATGCGCTTGGTGTGTTGCTTAATATTATGCTGACCGGCGAACATCCTTCCAGGAAACTTGCAGGTGGCAGAATGGGAAGAATCGTTCAACGCTGTACGATGGTAAATCCAGCAAAGAGATACAAGAATATTCTTCATCTGATGGAAGTTCTGTAGTAAATTTTCTATAAAAATAGAGAAGAAAATAAAAAGAGATAAGGGGGAAATCAATGAGCAAAAAGTGTATAAAATGTGGGGAGATACTGCCGGATGACGCGTCTTTCTGCCCGCACTGTACAACAGTTCAGACAGAAAAGAAAGAGATAAAGACGCCAAGAAAGTGGAGAAAGAAGGCAGTGATAGGAGTGGCAGTTCTGGCCGTAGCTGCGGTTATCGGAATAGCTTTTTCTATCTATCACAGACCAAAAACATATGAAGGCGGTGCTCAGATCACTTATACAGGAATAAGGGAAAATCATACAAAGTTCTGCTTGAGTTTTTCTGAGGAAGGCGGTATGACCGTGGACATGCCCAGGGTGAGCGCACAGATACGCTGTCGGAAGGCATGAACAGTGCACTTCCATGTCAGCTGTATGTATTAAACAAAGATACAGGAGAACTGGCTGGAGAAGAATTTTCCAAAGAGGTAGAGTCCTGCAAAGTAGATACAAATCCATCAGAAGGTTCGCAGAAAATGGAATATGTAGAACCGGTGTACAATGAAGTTTCCCAGATGCAGCGTATGTTTCTGATATCAATTATGTATCTGACAGTGGAACGAATGATATCCAGTGGACACTTACCATGAAGAATGGAGATACAATTTTTCTCAGTACGAGACTTACGATTGAAAAACAGCCGGCAGTCAGCTATTATCCGGAAGATACACCGATGGAGACCACCGAAGAGTTGAATGCCCTGCTTGCTTCCATTGAAGAAGAGGTATCCTCAGATACTCCGGTATATCTGCATCTTCCGGCAGTGATCTATGACGGAGATATCACTTTTGGCGATCATGTCTGGGGCATTTCAGGAAGCAAAGACGGTGATGCGGTGACTACTTTTACCGGAACTGTCAGTATAAAGGGACATGATGGCAACTATGCAGATCTGTCGGGGATTAATTTTGAAGGTGAGGGTGGAATCGGACTGGATGCGTATTGTCTGGTGCTTCTTACAGATTGCAACTTCACAGGCTGGGATACGGCTGCTGTTTCACAGAACGGTGCATGGGTCAATGCAATGGAATGTACTTTTGCAAATAATACGGTTGGTTTGAAATTTAATACCTCTATGCTTACGGTACTGCGCCAAACTATGTGAATAATACATTTACGGATAATGGAACTGCTGTCTGTATTGACAGCCTGCCGGGAAATGAGGTTATTGATTTTGCGGAAGCGTGTTCTCGGGAAATGATACAGATATTGAGAATAAAGCAGATCATGCAGTAGATACAGCGAAAGCGACATTTGAATAAAGAACAGTCTGAAAGCTTCTGCGATATAATTTGCAGGAGCTTTTTTGTAAATAAAAACATAAACTATGCTGCGAGGTAATGGGTTTTGTTCTTTTTCATTTTATAATGATTTATCAGTCTGTTTACAGACAATAAAAAAGAAGGGAATGGGGTTTATATGAAAAGAAACAAAATCGCAATGCTTCTGGACAATGGCACTTACTGTTACACAGAGTGTAGCCGTACCGGTAGCAGCAGAGGAACTGACAGCAGATGCCAGTCAGGAAGTGGAAATGGCTCAGGATGATGCTGATGCAGAAGCAGCAGTAGAATCAGAAGGGGCTGCTTCAGAGGATGCAGAAGTAAATATTCAGGAGGATGAGTTTTCCGTAGGAGACGGTGAGGATGCAGAAATCCAGGAAGAAGCGGAAGAAACGCAGAATGTGGATTTTACAGCCGGAGATGAAAGCATAGAGGCTGTAGGGGAAGAAGAATCCAAATATAGTCTGATGTATGATTTTATGGACGGGCATACAGGAAATGGTACTATGCTTCCAAACAGCCGGATGACGATTTCAACCAGCGTGTATCATTCTGATGAAGATGGCGATGAGACAATTTCAGAAGCATACAAATTAGAACTTAAACCAATGGAAGATGATTGGACTATACCGGAAAGGTAGATGTCTCTGTAGATGATAATAATATTGTTATAAATTCTCATGGGGTAACAGGAGCTTTGGTATTTATGTGACAGTCAGCTCAGATGCTTTTAAAACATTTACCAGTAAGTTTATTTTGAAATCAGTGAATATGTGATCATGCCGGAAAATGCCACGGATGCAGATGGAAATGTACTTAATCCTAAGGTGGGAGAACAGATTGATATTGCCAAAGATATGCAACCACAGCTTTTCCGTTATGAAAAAGATACGAAGAAGCTTAGTCCTGTAACAGGAGATAATTATAAGATTATTATTTATAGAGGGACAGATGAGGAAACAGGTGAACCTGATAATGACTACGATACAGAAGGATGGAAATGGATTGAAGTTTCCGGGCAGGAACTTCCGATATTGGAGAGAATAACGGAAAACGGTACCAGCTTTGCTCTGACAGCTCTGGAGAAAGATGAAGACGGAAGATGGAATTATATCGCAAGACGTGATTATCAGGTAGATTCTTTACATGATGATGGAGATGACGGGGATGATGGAGATAACGGAGACCATGGTAATAATACACCGATGCTGGGACCGGATGCTCTTACAGACGCAAATGGAAATAAACTGAATCCACAGGTTGGAGAAGTAATTGATTATGCGAAGAAGGGCGTTGCTCTGTATCATTATGTAGGGGGAAAATTAACAGGTGTTGGAGATCCGGAGACATTAAAAATTGAAACTGTGTATGACAAGAATGACTGGAGCGTACAGTATACAGAAGGCTGGGATGTTCCGACCATGACCCGAAAGACAAAAGATGCTACATGGATCTTTTTTAAGGCATGGGAGAAAAAACTGGAGACAGGAAGATGGGAAATAATTGATACAAAGAGATATGAATTTGATGCCACAGATAAAGTACACAGCCACAGCTGGGTGACTAAAAATGTTGTAAAAGAAGCTACCTGTACAGAAGCAGGAAGTAAGGTTGAAAATTGTGCTTCCTGTGATGCAGTGCAGACTGTGTCAATCCCTGTAAAAGGCCATACTGTAATGAAAGATGCAGCAGTAGCTCCGACTGTATTTGCAGACGGAAAGACCGAAGGAAGTCATTGTTCTGTATGTGGTACAGTCCTTGAGAAGCAGAATACAATAGCAAAAGTTCCAGGTACCATTTATCTGACAGCTTCTTCATTGAAAATGAAAACAGGTCAGTCCACAACTGCATTCAAAGCAACGGGATTTTCAGAAGGAGACTATGTTACAGCAGTTACTTCAAATAAACCGAGAACTGTAAAAGTAACAAATGTAAACAAAAATGGAACATTCAAGCTGACTGCCGGCAAGAAGAAGGGAAGTGCTGTAGTCACTGTTACTCTTGCAAGCAAAAAGACAGCAAGCTTCAAGGTAACTGTTCAGAAGGCAGCAGTAAAAACTACAAAGATCACAACAACGACGAAATCACTGACACTTGCAAAAGGAGCTACCTACAAGAAATTGGCTTCTTCTATTGCAGTTACACCAGTAACAAGCAAAGAGAAAGTTACATATTCTTCTTCAAATAAGAAGGTAGCTACCGTCAGCTCCAAAGGTGTGATCAAAGCGAAAAAAGCCGGCACAGCAAAGATCACTGTCAAATCAGGAAGTAAGAAAGTTGTTGTAACTGTAAAGGTTACCGGCGTAAAAACAACAAATCTTTCCGGTGTTCCGGCAGCAAAAAGTGTTTCCAAGGGAAAATCTTTCAAGATTAAAGCCATAGCAACACCAAAGAACACAGATGAAAAAATTACTTTTTAAATCATCCAACAAAAAAGTGGCAACTGTAACATCCAAGGGCGTAGTCAAAGGTCTGAAAAAGGGAACAGCAACGATCACAGTTCAGAGTGGTTCTAAGAAAATGACATGCAAAGTGACTGTGAAATAATAAAATGAAGGTTACTGTTCGCAGCAACAAATAAAGTGTAAGAGGCGATCTCCGTGAGCAATTGCGGAGATCGTTTTTGTTTGAAATGCGAGATTTCTGCCAGGTACCAGAGGCTTTTGCCTGAGTATGAAAAAGATTATTTATAGACGATACTGCTTAAAAAGTGTTATAATAAAACAACTTAAAATACAAAAAGGGGACTGAGCAGATAGATGGAACCTGAGAAACTGATAGAAACATTAGCTGTGGCGGAGCGTCTGAAAGATGCCACCAGGCACTGTTATACATCCAGAGGCCGCAGGGAAAGTGTGGCGGAGCATTCCTGGAGAATTACGTTGATGGCATATCTTGTCAGTGATGAGTTTCCGGAAGCAAATCTGGAAAAATTAATGAAAATGTGCTTGATCCATGACCTTGGAGAGGCATTTACCGGGGACATACCAACCTTTGAAAAGTCAGAAAAAGATGAAGAAAAAGAAGCATCACTTTTAAACGAATGGATGATGCAGCTGCCGGAACCTTTTGTCAGTGAAATGCAGGAGCTTTACAGAGAAATGGAAGAGCGGAAGACGCTGGAAGCCAGAATCTATAAGGCACTGGATAATCTGGAAGCTCTGATCCAGCATAATGAGTCGGATATCAGTACATGGATTCCGCTGGAATATGATCTGCAGATGACTTACGGAAATGATAAAGTGCAGTTTTCGGAGTATCTGACACGTCTCCGTGATGAAGTGCGGAATGACAGTAAGAAAAAGATTGCGGAGAGTATAAAAAAATCTGATTAAAAAAGATCCCCGGGCATATGCCCTGGGGATCAGCTGTTTCATATAAAATTTAAAATTTTATTCTCCGAAATATCTCTTAAGCAGACCAGCGAATGCTTTTCCGTGTCTTGCTTCGTCTCTTGCCATTTCATGAACTGTGTCATGGATTGCATCGAGGTTAGCAGCTTTTGCACGTTTAGCAAGATCGAATTTACCAGCTGTAGCGCCGTTCTCAGCTTCTACACGCATTTCGAGGTTTTTCTTTGTGCTGTCAGTAACAACTTCGCCGAGAAGTTCTGCGAATTTAGCAGCATGTTCTGCTTCTTCGTAAGCAGCTTTTTCCCAGTAAAGACCGATTTCCGGATAACCTTCTCTGTGAGCAACTCTTGCCATTGCAAGGTACATACCAACTTCGGAGCATTCACCCTGGAAGTTTGCTCTCAGATCTTCAAGAATGTCTTCGCTGACACCCTGAGCTACACCAACAACATGTTCAGCAGCCCATGTCAGGTTCTCATCCTGTTTTGTGAATTTGGAAGCAGGTGCTTTACATACTGGACAGACTTCCGGAGCCTCGTCACCTTCATGAACATAACCACATACATTACATACCCATTTTGCCATAATCTTAATCTCCTTTACATAATTGAAAATTGTTTTATTTAATAATAGTAATCGTTATTGTTTCTTGCTGTGACTATACTGTACCATAATGGTCCAGCTTTGTCAACAGAGAAATTATATTTTTTTGAAGAGTTTTTATATATTATTTGCTATAATAGGATACCAATGGACAACTTCGTTTAATATCATAAGAAAATCTTAATATTTTACCTCATGGATATTAATTCTTAACAGGTATAGTAAAAGCATGAAAAACAGGAGGCAGGGGAAATGGCAGAGATACTGGTATGCGATGACGACAAGGAAATCGTAGAGGCAATAGAGATTTATCTGACGCAGGAGGGACATCATATCCTGAAAGCATATGACGGTGAACAGGCAATAAGAGTTTTGCAGAATCATCCGGTGGATCTTCTGATCATTGATGTGATGATGCCGAAGCTGGATGGAATACGGGCAACATTGAAGATCCGTGAAAAAAACGCTCTTCCTATTATAATTTTATCTGCAAAATCAGAAGATGCGGACAAATTCTTGGGTTGAATGTCGGGGCAGATGATTATGTGACAAAGCCTTTTAATCCGTTGGAACTGGTGGATAGGGTGAAATCTCAGCTTCGCAGATATACACAGCTGGGGGCAATGACCGAGAAAAAGAGAATATTTACGAAACGGGCGGACTTATGATCGATGATGACCGTAAAGAAGTTACTGTTGATGGAGAAAGTGTGAAGCTGACTCCGATTGAATATCGTATTCTCCTTTTTCTTGTGCAAATCAGGGCAGAGTTTTTTCTATTAATCAGATTTATGAGAACATTTGGAATGAAGAAGCAATCGCAGCAGATAACACGGTAGCTGTTCATATTCGCCATATCAGAGAAAAGATTGAGATCAATCCCAAAGAGCCACGCTACCTCAAAGTAGTATGGGGACTTGGGTATAAAGTGGAAAAATCTGAATTTCTGCTATGGAAAGTGGATAATCCCGGCACTTCCGGAAGGGCATTTATACAGAAAGGAAATGGGGTAAAATGAAAAAAGATGGTATAAAAAAGTGGACTGAAAGGCCTGATGGTTTGTCTGACGATAGTTGCTCTGGTCGTAGGCTGTGTCTGCGGTGGCGCATCGATATTGCTTATGAGCAAGGGCATTCGTCCGCTGGACAGCCGTAAATATGTAGACTCTGAGAGATTTACGGAAAACATGTACGAAACATCGCATACGATCCTGGAAGCACTTGGCGAAACGGAGATTTTAAATGAAAGCAGTAAGGAAGATCTGGTCGATCTTACAGAGCTGAAAGAAGGTAAAAGTCTCTCAAATAAAAATACATCCGGGCTTGCATATAAAGCCGGTGACCTGACAGAGTGGTCAAAGGGTTCCTGGGACAGAAGTGTGAATGTCCTGATCTGCAGAAGACCGGACAGCAGTGATTATTATATGTACTATAATGATTTTGCGGATAAGATCATCAGTGGAGAGCTGAAGTTTGTCTGGGGAAGTGATGAAGAAAAGCTAAGCCAGGAATATACAAAGGATATATTATCGATGCTTTCCGGAGAAGAATATGCTTACTATGATGATGGATATAACTATTCCGGAATTCGCATGGATGATGTAGAGTATGTAGAAGATGCAGATGGAAATGTTGTTTATACAAATATCTGGAATTATGAACCAAGTGGAAACAATGATGCGGCACTGAAAGAGGAATACAAACCAGACGGGGCAGACAGTATCCTTGATATTGTGAATAACAATAAAGAATGGAACGGAAATCTTCAAAAAGCATATCAGTATTTGTATGCAGCACTGGTAAAATACAATAATGCTGTGGATTCTAAAGATGTATTGGATGCGTATGCGCAGGGAAATACAAATTATAAGTATCTTTATGTAGATACAAAAACGAAAAAAAGTATATAGCAATATAAAGTCAGTGACTTTCTCCAACTATAAGAAGATAATGACCGATATTGTGGACAGCAATGAGCGTTCATGGTTATTGAACCGAAACAGCAGGACTGCATGGTGGGAATGGAAAACACTTTAGATCAAACGCTGGCATATTGGCAGCAAATGATCGAAAATTCTGGCCCGGCAGGAGAAAATTATATTTACTGTATTTCAGCGGATTCTGCGTTTCCTGTACTGGACTATGTTGCACAGGAGAAAACATATTACGATAAATTTGAACCATGGATCATGCCACTGCTCATTTTGACTGGTGTGGGATTTATTCTGGCACTTATCGGTCTGGTAATCCTGACGATCGCAGCAGGAAAGACAAATAAAGATCAGGAAGTGCATCTGAATTTCTTTGACCGGTGGTATACAGAAATCGCGGCATTGCTAGTATTTGGAATCTGGATCTATGGAGTTGCGATCATGATGCAGATGATGGATTCGGGAGATATGCGAATGGCAGGTTATCTGGTCGGAATGGGAATCTTGGGCATCTGGAGCGGCGCATGGTTCCTCATGGGATGGCTCAGTCTGGTACGTCGTATTAAGGCGAGATCAATCTGGCGGGACAGCGTACTCAGACATGTCCTGCTTTTTATCAGAAAGATTTTTTCGAAATTTGCGGATATGATTGTTTTTCTGAGTAATAATACGGTCAGCAGAATAAAGACGATCGTGGCATTTGGTGTATTTGTATTTTTGCTATTTATGGCGACAGGATTATTTGTTGGCGCAGATATTCCATTTTTCCTTCTGGTGTTTGTAGTGACCTGCTGGGTAGCTCTTTATTATCTGCTCAAAAAAAGCCTGGGGAAGAGAACAGATTCTTGATGGTCTGAAAAAAATCACCGACGGAGATCTTCAATATAAGATTCCGACAGAGAAACTTTTCGGTGAACAGAAGAAGATAGCGGATTATATCAACCATATCGGAGAAGGACTGGATGCAGCAGTGGAAAACAGTCTGAAAAACGAACGAATGAAAACAGAGCTGATCACAAATGTTTCTCATGATATTAAGACTCCGCTGACTTCGATCATAAATTACATTGATCTTCTCAAACGAGAAAATCCTGAAGATCCTAAAATCAGAGGATATCTGGATGTTTTAGAGAATAAAGCACAGCGCCTCAAAGTACTGACAGAAGATGTCGTAGAAGCTTCTAAGGCAAGTACCGGAAATATCTCCCTGGAAATGACAGAACTCAATTTTGTTGAACTTGTAAACCAGGTGATTGGAGAATTTGAAGAAAAATTTGAAGAAAGAAACCTGAAGATGGTGGTCCATTTCGATGAAGAAGAAGCAATCATCTGTGCAGACGGACGCAGACTCTGGCGAGTACTGGAGAATGTTTTTGGAAACGTATCGAAATATGCAATGGAAAATACGAGAGTCTATGTGGATGTAAAAGTTGATCGACCGAATGTGCAGCTTTCCCTCAAAAACATTTCCGCACAGCCACTGAATATCTCGGCAGATGAACTGACGGAGCGGTTTATCCGCGGTGATGTTTCACGAAATACCGAAGGAAGCGGCTTGGGACTGTCGATCGCGAAGGATCTGGTACAGCTCCAGGGTGGAGAGTTCAGATTGTATCTCGATGGGGATCTGTTTAAGGTGACGATTGAATTTAAGATGAAATAATAATAAAAGACCTTGTTCTGAATGATGTCAGAAGGAGGTCTTTTGTCGATTTTCAGATCAGCATATACTCCACATTATGTGTTTTGAGGCAGTCGGAGATCAGGTTCAGGGTTTTGCGCTGAGGATCTTTCTGGAGTTCAATTTCTTTGGACTTTTCGGACAGATGTCGGGTATTTAACATTGTTTTATACCTGTATCCGGTCTGCTACTTCATTTCCAACTGCCAGCCGGCGGTTATTGCTTCCGATGATCAGCCAGTCGCGGCATTTCTGAATAACCTGGATGGTGCTGCCTTCTTTGATGTCCATGTTTCTCATAGTTTCAAGGATTTCCGGAACACCGAACATCCATTTAATGGTACAGGTATCGCCTGTGTTTGTCTGTGATAAAGCTTGCATAAAAATCCCTCCTTTTGGGAAAAATAGAAATAGTTAGTGTCAGATAATTTAAGGACTGTTTCTTGAATTTATAATACAACTCAGAATATATGTTCGTCAATTGGAACATCAGGTAGTCAATTCTCATGTTAGATAGAGGATGCTGACAGGAGGTAGTGTGTGCTAAATATGTAGGATTATGCATATTTATGGCATCGAAATTCACAGTTTACAAATATAGGCAAATATGCTACTATTTCTAAAGAAGCGGAAACATGAATTTCCGCAGAATATAAGCAAACTCAACGAACAAGAGAGTACATTTGCTGACCACATTACAGAGAATTCCCCGGAGGAAATCTTAGATTTCGTGCTGAGAGGGAAGTGCAGGTGCAGATGGAAGATGGCTTGGGAGAGGTGCAGTCGAGATGAGCATCGATGTCAATGAGGCAATCATGTGATATGTTGGAATGATAGTTCGGCAATTATTCAGACTGCAACAGGACCGCCTGTTATAGCGGAAGGGTATCATGACAGCGACAGATCATCATAGAAATGATTGGAATGTCAGACTGGAATCGCACCCGATGAGGTTTCTGACCGCGAGGCAGGAACGAACAGAAGTGGTAACACGGGCAGGACTCGTCTTCTCTATATAGAATAGAGAGGGCGTTTTTTTATACCCAAGGACTGCGGAAGCAGCGTGCTGCGCAGCAATCCGTTGAGTATTATTAAATTTCATATTCAGGAGGAGATAAAATGGACAAGCAGAAGTATTATATTACAACCGCGACTGCCTATACATCCGGTAAACCGCATATCGGCAATACCTATGAGGTCGTATTGGCAGATGCGATCGCACGTTACAAGAGACAGGAAGGATACGATGTATTTTTCCAGACAGGAACTGACGAGCATGGTCAGAAGATCGAGCTCAAAGCAGAAGAAGCAGGAATCACACCAAAGGAATTCGTAGATAACGTATCCGGTGAGATCAAGAGAATCTGGGATCTGATGAATACATCTTATGACAAATTCATCCGTACCACAGACGCTGACCACGAGAAACAGGTTCAGAAGATCTTTAAGAAAATGTACGCAAAAGGAGATATCTATAAGGGACATTACGAAGGAATGTACTGTACACCTTGTGAATCTTTCTTTACAGAGTCACAGCTTGTAGACGGCAAATGTCCGGACTGCGGACGTCCATGCGTTCCTGCAAAAGAAGAAGCATACTTCTTCAAAATGAGCAAATATGCAGACCGCCTGATCGATTACATTAATACACATCCGGATTTCATCCAGCCGGAATCACGTAAAAACGAGATGATGAACAACTTCCTTCTTCCGGGACTTCAGGATCTCTGCGTATCCAGAACTTCCTTCAAATGGGGTATTCCGGTAGATTTCGATCCGAAACACGTTGTTTATGTATGGCTGGATGCTCTGACAAACTATATCACAGGAATCGGATATGACTGCGACGGCGAAAGCTCCGAACAGTTCAACAAACTGTGGCCGGCAGACCTTCATCTGATCGGTAAAGATATCATCCGTTTCCATACTATTTACTGGCCGATTTTCCTGATGTCACTGGATCTGCCACTTCCAAAACAGGTATTCGGACATCCGTGGCTGCTTCAGGGCGATGGCAAGATGAGTAAATCCAAAGGAAATGTTATTTATGCAGATGAACTTGTAGATTTCTTTGGTGTAGATGCTGTCCGTTATTTCGTACTTCATGAAATGCCGTTTGAAAATGATGGTGTGATCACATGGGAACTGATGGTAGAAAGACTGAATTCCGAGCTTGCAAACACTCTCGGAAACCTTGTAAACCGTACCATCTCCATGTCAAATAAATACTTTGGCGGCGTGGTAGAAAACAAAGGTGTCGTTGAACCGGTTGATGAAGACCTCAAAGCATTTGCACTGGCTGTTCCGGGCAAAGTTGCTGAGAAGATGGACAAACTGCGTGTTGCAGATGCAATGACAGAAGTATTTACGCTGTTTAAACGTCTGAACAAATATATCGACGAGACAATGCCGTGGGCACTTGCAAAAGACGAAGCAAAGAAAGACCGTCTTGCAACTGTTCTTTATAATCTGGTTGAGGGAATCACAATGGGAGCAACTCTTCTGGAATCATTCATGCCAGAGACAACAGAACGCATCCTTGCTCAGTTAAATGCGCAGAAACGTACACTTGAAGACCTCAAGACTTTTGGCCTGTATCCGTCAGGAAACAAAGTAACCGAAAAACCGGAAATCCTGTTTGCACGTCTTGACCTTAAAGAAGTACTTGCAAAAGTAGAAGAACTTCATCCGAAGAAAGAGGAACCGGTTGAGGAGAAAAAAGAAGAAAACGTGATCGACATTGAAGCAAAACCGGAGATCACATTTGATGATTTTGGTAAACTTCAGTTCCAGGTTGGTGAGATCATTGCCTGTGAGGAAGTCAAAAAATCCCGCAAACTTCTCTGTTCTCAGGTGAAGATCGGAAGCCAGGTACGCCAGATCGTATCCGGAATCAAAGCTCATTACAGCGCGGAAGAAATGGTAGGAAAGAAAGTTATGGTCGTTACAAACCTGAAACCGGCCAAACTTGCAGGAATTCTCAGTGAGGGAATGATTCTCTGTGCAGAAGATGCAGATGGAAGCTGTCTCTGATGGTACCGGAGAAAGAAATGCCGGCAGGAGCAGAAATTTGCTAAATGTAAGATAGTATTTGAATAATTGGTGTAAATAAAATTATAGTAACTGAAGTCTGATCCCCTGTGTATCGTGAAAGCGAACACGGGGGATTTGTTTTTGTATTATACTTGCGAAGCAATATGGTTTATGGGTATACTGTAGATAATTAATATTGCAGATAACAGTCAGACGTAAGATCAGACATGCGACCAAAATAATCTGCGTAAGATTTCAGGGAGGAAAAAGCCATGGAAAATGGACTTACACATTTTGATAAAGAAGGAAATGCAGTGATGGTGGATGTTTCCGGAAAGAATGTTACTTATCGGACTGCACTGGCAACCGGATATATTGCGGTAGGTCCGGAAATCATGGCATGCGTTACGGAGGGAAATGTCAAAAAAGGCGATGTCCTTGGCGTGGCGAGGGTGGCTGGAATCATGGGCGTGAAAAAAACATCTGAACTGATTCCCATGTGTCATCCGCTTCCGATTCAGAAATGTGCGATCGATTATGAACTGGATCAGGAAAAGAACCGGATCCATGTTTCTGTACAGTAAAGACAGAAGGTAAAACAGGTGTGGAGATGGAAGCACTGACTGGTGTGCAGGTGACGCTTCTGACAATTTATGATATGTGCAAAGCAATTGACAAGCATATGGTGATGTCAGAAATCCATCTGATAGAAAAAACAGGAGGCAAAAGCGGAGATTTTCGTTTTGAAGAAAAAAATGATTGATCGTTGTGGAAGAAAGATAGATTATCTGAGAATTTCTGTGACAGACCGCTGTAATCTTCGCTGTATCTACTGCATGCCTGAAGATGGTATCCGATTAACTGAACGTGAAAAAATATTGCAGGAGCCGGAAATCCTTCGCATATGCAGAGTAATGTCAGAACTTGGAATCACAAAAATTAAGATTACCGGAGGGGAACCATTAGTGCGTTCGCGGATTCCGGAACTGATTTACCAGATAAAGGAAATCTCAGGGATTGAGAAGGTCACACTGACGACAAATGGAATCCTTCTGAAAGGACAGATGAAGCACTCGCAGAATCCGGCTGGACAGTCTGAACATCAGCTTGATACTCTGGACAGAGAATGTTTCTGCAAAATTACCCGAAGGATCTTTTGGATGGAACACTCGATGGAATCAAAGAGGCAATGAAATATCCGGAAGTACAGTTAAAGATCAATTGTGTTCCACTGGGATTGGAAGAACAGGATCTTTGTGGGATAGCAGAGTTTGCACGTAAAAATCCGGTTCATGTACGTTTTATTGAAATGATGCCGATTGGATATGGAAGTTCTTTTGCAGGAATGCCACAGGAAAAGATTATGAATTTGGTGGAACAGAAATTTGGAAAAATGATTCCATATAATGGAAAACCTCTTGGAAATGGGCCATGTACGTATTATACTGTTGATGGATTTGAGGGAAAAATTGGGTTTATCAGCGCAATCAGCCATAAATTCTGCAACCAGTGTAATCGTATACGGCTTACGTCACAGGGATATCTGAAAACCTGTCTGCAATATACGGCGGGACGTGATCTGCGTGCCGTTC
>ENA-OQCS01001043-OQCS01001043.1-human-gut-metagenome-genome-assembly--contig:-NODE-1043-length-14952-cov-2.633120_pt1 | contig 14952 bp, 21 predicted proteins | sample MGYA00242757_ERZ504575 | MGnify/ENA primary metagenome ERZ504575 (study PRJEB26092, sample SAMD00036297) | human gut metagenome | host: Homo sapiens | study: EMG produced TPA metagenomics assembly of...
GCACGGTGGCCACGTCCATGACCTGCGATACCACGTCGGGGAGTGATGATTGGCCGTTTCGCACCTTTTTTGCGTGCTTTGTCTCCGGTAAGCGCCCCGCGGCGGCTTCAAGGATCGTCAGTGTTTTTCGCGCGTCGCTCCGCCATGACGCACGATTTCGTCAACGGCTTCGTCGTTGATTTTGACTTCGTTTTTAAGTCCACGCTCGCTTTCGATGGCCCTGTTGATGAGCGTTTTCAGTCGTCGGGTTCCAGCGATTCGAGTTTGACGACCACGGATCGGCTTAACAACGGTTTGATGATGGAAAAGCTTGGATTTTCCGTGGTGGCCGCAATGAAAGTGACGTCACGGTTTTCCACGCTTGGCAGCAATGCATCCTGCTGCGATTTGGAGAATCGGTGCACCTCGTCGATGAACAGTACCGTTTCTTGCCCTCCGCGACAAGACGATCATGGGCGCGCCTGAGTACATCCCGCACGTCCTTGACGCCGGAGGTGACTGCGGAAAGCTCTTCGAAGACTCGACCGGACTGTTTGGCCACAATATAGGCAAGCGTGGTTTTGCCGACTCCGGGAGGTCCAAACAGAATAATGGAGCTCGGCGCGGTCAGCGAGCCTTTGGACGCCGGATTGGCGAGTCTGCGCAGAGGAGAGCCCTGTCCCAGCACCCGCGATTGGCCCACCACTTCGTCCACGCTCGACGGACGCATGCGCACAGCCAGCGGGCGTGTCATATCTTCGGGAGCGTCCATCGCGCCAAACAAATCCTCAGTCATAATTTCTACTGTACCGCAACATACGCAATAATTCGAACACACGTTCGACATTTGAGTTCATGCCAGCCGCTAGACTGGCAATCATGGCTGACGATACGAATTACGGTTCTTTGGGCGCATTGGCGCCGAACTGGAGCGATGGCGAGCGCAACATCGACACGGACGAGATCTACGAACGCTTTTTCGAGTGGGTGGCGGACGTCAAAGGTGTTGAGCCGTGGCCCCATCAGGAAGAGGCCATCATGGACCTGCTCGCGGGCGATCATGTCATTTTGAACACGCCCACCGGCTCCGGCAAATCACTGGTGGCGTTGGGTATGCATTTCGCTGCGTTGTGCACGGGCCTCGCTCGTATTACACGGCTCCGATCAAGGCGTTGGTGTCTGAGAAATTCTTTGATTTGGTGGAGGTGTTCGGTCGTGAGAACGTCGGCATGATCACCGGAGACACGCACATCAACGCCGATGCGCCGATCATCTGCTGCACTGCGGAGATTCTTGCGAACCAGGCATTGCGTGAGGGCCGTCATGCCGATGTCGGCTGTGTGGCGATGGATGAATTCCATTATTATGGCGATTCGGAGCGTGGTTGGGCTTGGCAGGTTCCGCTGCTGACATTGCCGAACACGCAGTTTGCTGATGAGCGCCACATTGGCAACGTCGATGCAATCGCCGACAAATTGGAGGACATGACGGACACGGACGTCGACATCATCGCCGATGCGCCGCGTCCGGTACCGTTGACGTACGAGTACACGCTTGATCCGTTGGAGAAGACCGTCGAATTGGCCTTCGGCAGAGGGGAAACGCCGATCTATGTGGTGCATTTCTCTCAGGATGCCGCATTGGAGACGGCGAACGCTCTGGCGAGCACGGGAGTGTCCAGCAAGGAGCAACGTGCGGCCATTGCGGAGGCGATCAAGGCACGAAGTTCACCACGCGTTCGGTAAGATTCTGCAGCGTCTGCTGCGTACCGGCGTGGGTATTCACCATGCGGGCATGCTTCCCCGCTATCGCCGTCTGGTCGAGCAACTCGCCCAGCAGGGTCTTCTTCCGGTGATCTGCGGCACGACACGTTGGGTGTCGGCATCAACGTGCCCATTCATTCCGTGGTGTTGACCGCATTGACCAAGTTCGATGGCACGAAGATGCGCAAGCTGCGTGCCCGCGAATTCCATCAGATCGCGGGGCGTGCGGGACGTATGGGCTTCGACACGGAGGGCTTGGTCATCGCCGAGGGTCCGGAATTCGAGATCGAGAACGCCAAGGCCCTCGCCAAAGCGGGCAACGACCCGAAGAAGCTCAAGAAAGTCAAGCGCAAGAAGGCGCCTGAGGGCTTCGTCACGTGGAATGAGAACACGTTCGATAAGCTGATCGACGCGGACCCTGAAACTTTGGTGCCGCATATGAAGGTCACGCATTCCATGGTGTTGAACGAAGTGGCGCAGGGCGGCGACGCACGCTACCGCATCGATCGCCTGATCGACGATTCGGCGCAGACTCCGGAACAGAAGGAGCGTCTTCATGATCGTGCCGACGAGATCTTCCAGACCTTGTTCGATACGAATGTGATCGAAACGGAAGACCGCGATGATGGTGGCAAGGACTATTTCATGACCGTCGACATGCCGGATGATTTCGCGCTTGACCAGCCGTTGAGCCCGTTCCTGCTGGCCGCGTTGGAACTGCTTGATCCGGAATCGGAGAACTATGCGCTTGACGTGATTTCCATGGTGGAAGCCACGTTGGAGGATCCGAAGCAGGTGTTGCGCGCGCAGGAACGTCAAGCCCGCGACGCGGCGATGATCCGCATGAAGGAAGACGGTCTTGACTATGACGAACGTATGGACCGCTTGCAGGAGATCACGTATCCGAAACCATTGGAAGACATGCTTCAGGCTGCGTTCGACGAATACCGTCACGATGTGCCTTGGGCCAATGATTATTGGTTGAGCCCGAAATCGGTGATCCGGGACATGGTCGAAACGGCCTCCGATTTCACCGGTTACATAGCGCGCTACAATATCGCCCGCTCCGAAGGCACGCTGCTGCGCTATCTGTCTGACGCATATCGCGCGCTGGCACGTACCGTTCCTTTGGAGAAGCGCAACGAACAGTTGCGGGACATCATCTCCTGGCTGCGCGTGGTAGTTCGTTCCATCGACTCCTCGCTGGTCGACGAATGGGAGAACGCGGGAGCCGGCACCGACGCTTCCGAAGCCGCCGCGAACCTGGCCGCACCAGGTACAAAGCAGGCCGTGGTGGAGGATCCGTCGAGGCCTCACCGTGCTCGTACGCAATGCCATGTTCGCCGTGTGCAGCTTATGGATCTCGACAAGCCCGATGAGCTCGGCGCGCTGGACAAAGACTGGGGCTATGGCGTGCACGAATGGGAGGATGCGCTCGACGACTTCTACGATGAGCACGAATACGTCAACACGGATGCGAAAGCCCGTAGCGGCGAACTGTTCATTCTGGATGATTCCAAGGAGAACAGCGAACACAGTTGGAAGGTGCGTCAGATCATCGACGATTCCGATGGCGACCATGATTGGGCCATTACCGGAACCGTCGATTTGGACACCACACAGTCGAGCGGCGAAGTCGTGTTCTTCGACTACAGCGTTTCCAACTGACGCCGCATTTCATCGGCATCGACTTCCAAGGGCGGCCAGATCATGTTCATGTTCTTCAATACGTTACGGAGCAGTTCAGACACAACCGCCCTTGAATACCAACGATTGTCGGCAGGCACCAAGTACCAGGGTGCCTGCTCGGTGCTCGTACGCACGAACACGTCCTGCCATGCTGCCATGTAGTCATCCCAACGCACGCGCTTCAAGGTCACTCGTCGAACTTCCAATATTTGGTCGGATCTTCCAGCCTGCTAAGAAAATGCTCCTTCTGCTCTTCTTTGCTCACCACAAGGAATATTTTGATGATGGAACATCCGTCCGCAACCAATTGCGATTCGAATCGGTTGATTTCGTCATATCGCGCCTGCCATACCTCTTCCGGATAGGTTTTGTAAATGCGCGGCATGACGATATCTTCATAGTGCGATCTATCGAAAATGGAGATCCAACCATTCTGCGGCAGTTCCCGTTTGATGCGCCACAAATAATCGTGGTCCTTTTCCTCGCCTTTGGGAGCACCGAAACCGTGATAATGCATGCCCATCGGATCGCCCTGGCTGAATACGTGACGCACGATGCCGCCTTTGCCGGAAGCATCCATGCCCTGCAGAATAATCAACAGACGACGGCGGGAACCTTTCACTCCATTGGCGTACATAAGCCGCTGATATCGTGCGATTTCAGAAGAACTGATCGCAATGAATCGTTCCGCATCATCTTTGTTGCCGTCGAAACCCGGCGTGGAATCGCCATCGATTGCAGCGACCCTCGTATCATGATGGAATCGCAATAACTGACTGGGCGGAAGCGTCCACACGGAACTGAGCAACTCGCTGGCCTTGGCAACATTCGCAAGCCCTTCGGCAACGGAACTGCAGTTCTCCCCCTTCTCAAGCCTGTCCTCAACCTTGTTCAACGTCTTCGCAATGGACGACGTCTTCGCATCCTTGTCTTTGTCTGACATGTCAAGCCTCCTCGCTTGTCCCCTATGATAGACGATGCGGCGATTGAACCGTGGCATCGCCGCACCCACGCCGCATCCCGCTTTCTGACGTTTTGTCTGACTTCTTTCACGCAATAGGGCGCTGATTCCTCGCTCTTTGCAAGAAACCAGCGCCCTATCGGTCTTCTCAGATCAAATGACGTCACTGCTTGGGCTTATCACCCTTTGATTTGTCTGACTTCGGCTTGTCGAATCTCAGCTTGTCCTGCTTGGACGTATCTTTGATCGGCCTGCCGTTCTTATCGAACTCGACTTGGCTTTCCGGATGCGTCTCATCGAATCCCTGAACATAGCGGGTCTGACGCCAATGGCGAATCGACGCGTTGGAACCACGATGGTGCACATGGTACAGGCGCTGGGCACCGCCAAGCGGCACACCTTCCCTAGCCACGGCGATCTGGTTCACGTTCGACGGATCCATAATGGCGATCGGAGCGACCGGTTCCGGTTCGGCAGGTGCCGCAGTGTGCTTCTGCATGCGTTCCGGCAGCCATTCCGCAAGACGGCTCAGCAGCAGCATGCGATGAAGTAGATGACGGCAGCCACAACCAATGTCTGCAGAATATTGAAGTACATCGAACCAAGTCGACGCGATTCCTGCAGCAAATCGGTGTACATGATGATCGAGCCGAGAGCGGTATCCTTCAGTACCACCACCAACTGCGTCACGGCGGCAGGAAGCATGGCGTAGATGGCCTGTGGCACTTCGATTTCCATCAGCGACTGCGTGCGGGTCAAGCCCAAGGCGAGCGACGCCTCACGCTGGCCGTTCGGCAGGTTGCCGACACCGGAACGAACCAGCTCGGCCACCACGGAACCGTTGTAGATCACCAAGCGAGCACCACAGCCAGTATGCGGGCTTGACATGCCTGCGAAAGCGAACCAACGCCAGAAGAAGATCATCAGCAGCAGCACAGGGACCGCACGTGCGAACTCAACGATGGCGCCGGAAATCGCACGAATCACGATATTCGGCAGCAGACGGCCGATACCGAAAATCAGACCGAACAGCACTGCGCCGATCACTGCCAACACGGAAGCTCGAATCGTGGCACCACAATCGCAGATAGAAATCGGTCCATGCTTCAGCGTCAAGCGCCGGCTTCCACAACTCCCAGCTCAGCTGTTCTCGCCATCCGGCGGATTGTGAAGCTCATGAGAATGAGCACAACTACGATTGCGAAGACAATGCCGGCAATCCAGTTGACGATACGAATGGTTTTACGGGTCTTAGGACCGGGCTGGTCGAACAGCACCGCGCTTTCATCGCTTGCATGGTGCGTCACCTCCTCACCGCGAGCTTGTTGGACAGATACGTGGTCAGCATGCCGATCGGAATGATCAGAATCACATAACCGAATGCGAAGATCAGGAAGATCGGAACAATCACGTCGGAACGGTATTCGATCATTTCGCTCATCAACGACGAGGTTTCGGTGGCGACGGAAGCCGCGGCCGCAACCGTGGAATTCTTCAGCAATGCGATCAACGTGTTGCCCAGCGGTGCCACGGAGCACGGAACGCCTGAGGCAGAATGACCTGGGTGGCGGACTGCATGAAGTTCAATCCCAGCGCACGGCAGGCTTCAGCCTGGCCAAGCGGCACGGTGTTGATGCCGGATCGCAGCGATTCGCACACGAAGGCCGCCGTATACAGCTCAAACCGGTGACGGCAAGCCAGAAGAAGTTGGTGGCGAACGTGTCGGAGAAGCTGAGCTTCAGCTGCGCGTAGGCACCCAGCACCATGAACACCATGATGATGGTCAACGGCAGGTTCTTGAACAGCTCGACGTAAGCACCGAGACCATACGCAGCGACGCGACCGGCGAGATGCGCATCATCACGAGGATGACGCCAAGAATCGTGGAGAACAACGCCGACCACAGGGTCAGTTCAATGTTCACCAAAAACGCAGCCGGCACATTGTACTGGCTGAACAATGAGATGAACGCTTCCATTATCTCTCCCCCTCAGTCGGCTCCGGCGGATTGTACTTCGCGTTCGGCGTGTATGCGGTGCCCTTCGTGTTGTCGGAAATGGCACGCTGCCAAGAACCATCCTGGATCATATCGGCGATGGCGTTGTTGATCTGGGTGGCCAGCTTCGTATCGCCCTTCTTGATGCCGACGCCGTAATACTCCTGGGTGAACGGCTTGCCGACCACGCGCAGACGGCCGCGGGACGCGGAGGCAAGACCAGCCAAAATAATGTCGTCGGTGGTCACCGCATCAACAATGCCAGAGAACAGTGCGGTAGCGCACTCCGCGTAACCAGGCTGCTCCATGAGCTGCACTTCGTTGGCGAACTTCTCCTTGACGGTGACCGCGGAAGTGGAACCGGTTACGGAGCACAGACGCTTGCCGTTCAGATCCTCAGGTCCCTTGATGGAGGTTTCGTCTTTACGAACGAGCAGATCCTGACCCGCCACGAAATACGGTCCGGCGAAGGAGACGACCTTCTTGCGTTCGTCGGTGATGGAGTACGTGGCGACGATGTAATCGACGTCACCGTTCTGCAGCATGGCTTCACGCTGCTTCGACGGTGCTTCCTTCCACACGATCTGGTCTTCGGAATAGCCGAGTTTCTTGGCGATGTACTTGGCTACGTCACGTCGAAGCGACATACGTGCCGGACTTTTTGAAGCCCAGACCAGGCTGGTCGAATTTGATACCGACGCGAATCTTGCCATCGGCGTCGTCCGCGCCACAGGCGGACACTGCGAACACGCATGCGCATGCGCAGAAAGTCGCTATAACCCTGCGTAGCATACGCTTCGCCCTCATAGAAAGTTTCATATCGAAAATCCTTCTTCTGTCTTATTCCCGTCAGTCATTTCAGTGGGTGAGAATCTTCGACAGGAAGTCCTTGGCACGATCGGTCTTCGGATTTTCAAAGAAGTCCTCCGGCGTGCTCTGCTCAAGAATCTGGCCGTCGGACATGAACACGACCTTGTCGGCCACCTTGCGTGCGAAGCCCATTTCGTGGGTCACGCACAGCATGGTCATGCTTCGTGAGCCAGCTCCACCATGACGTCAAGCACTTCGTTGACCATTTCCGGATCAAGTGCGGACGTCGGTTCGTCGAACAGCATGACCTTCGGCTGCATGGCGAGCGCTCGGGCGATGGCGACACGCTGCTGCTGACCGCCGGAAAGCTGTGACGGCATCTTGGAGGCTTGGGAAGCCACGCCCACGCGGGCAAGCAAATCCATGGCGAGATCCTCGGCCGCCTTCTTATCCATATGGCGCACCTTGATCGGAGCAAGCGTCACGTTTTCAAGAATGGTCTTGTTGGCGAACAGGTTGAACGACTGGAACACCATGCCGACCTCGGCACGCAGGCTGGCGAGCTCCTTGCCTTCCTGGGGCAATGGCTTTCCATCAATGCGAATATCACCGGAATCAATGGTTTCCAAACGGTTGATGGTGCGGCACATCGTGGACTTGCCGGAACCGGATGGACCGACGATGACCAGCACCTCGCCCTTCTTGACGGTGAGGTTGATGTCCTTAAGCACATGCAAGTCACCGTAATGCTTTTCAACGTGGGTCAATTCGACCAACGGTCGGTCGCTGTCTTCCGTACCCGGCATGATCGGGCGCGTCTCTTGCGTTTCTTTGATATCTGTCATACGGATAGTATATGAAAGCCATGTTTCCGCGGCCGTCACCACCCCCTGACGTGCTCGAAATATGAGACAACGTTGTCCCAAAATGCATCATAGCGCGTTATCGACCGCAATACCGATATCTTGAGCGCCGTACGTGGCAGCTACCACCATCGTGGCAATTCGATAGCCAGCACCGCTATTACGAACAATACAACCACCGCACCGAACACCACTCGTTCGGGCACCTTGGATTTGAAACCATCCACAACGCGACGCCACGTATCACCAATGCTCATGCATACCAACGTAGGAACGCCAAGCAACGAGAAAGAGCCGAACAGGCGAACGCAAGATGAATTTCACCCTACATTCGCCTGTCTTTTACATGCAGATTCGTATGACCATCCGTCACACGATCGCAGCATTTCATCCGCGATCAGCATTAAGCAATCGCCGGGGCCAAGAGAGCACTCAGAGCACTTTGGAAAGGAACGTCTTCAATCGTTCGCTCTTTGGATGGTTGAAGATCTCGTCCGGAGTGCCTTCCTCCTCGATCACGCCGGCGTCGGTGAAGATCACGCGGGTGGCCACTTCGCGGGCGAAACCCATCTCGTGGGTCACCAGCACCATGGTCATGCCGTCTTCGGCCAGCTCACGAATGACTTCGAGCACATCACCGACCATCTCCGGGTCAAGCGCCGACGTGGCCTCGTCGAACAGCATGACCTTCGGACGCATGGCCAAGGATCGTGCGATGGCAACACGCTGCTTTTGACCGCCAGACAACGAGCGAGGCATGACATCGGCCTTTTCGGCCAATCCCACGGTTTTCAGCAATGCCATCGCATGTTCACGCGCCTGCTCGTCGGTTTCCTTGTGCACCAGTTTCGGCGCAAGCGTGATGTTGTCAATCACGCTCATGTTGTTGAACAGGTTGAAATGCTGGAACACCATGCCAACCTGCTCTCGAACCTGGTCGATGTTCACATGCGGATCACCCAGATCATGACCGTTGACCACGATCTGGCCGCTGGATGCCTGTTCAAGTCCGTTCAGGCAACGCAACATGGTGGATTTGCCGGCACCAGACGGTCCGATGATACAGATCACCTCGCCCTTGCGTACCGTAAGATCGACGCCTTTGATGACTTCCGTATGGCCATAGTTTTTATGCAGATTCTTGACGTCGATGATCACTTCACCATCATTGTTGCCATGATTGCCGTTCTCGCTCATCGATTCACCTTCCTGTCAACGATATTGGCCAGCCATGTGAGGATGGTGATGGCCACGAAGTACATCACACCGACGATCAGCAACGTTTCGGTAACGCGGAAGTTCGCCGCATACAATTGCTGCGCCTGGTACAGCAATCACCGAAGCCGATGGCCAGTAGCAGCGAGGAATCCTTGATCATAATGACCAACTGGTTGATGATCGACGGCATGGCAATCGCAGTGGCCTGAGGCATGATCACGCGCGCCATGGCTGATGATGGTTGAGGCCAAGCGAACGTGCGCCCTCCATCTGACCAGAGTCAACGGACTGCACGGCGCCACGCACGATTTCCGCCAGATATGCGCCGGAATTGAGCGACAGCGTCAACGCGCCCGCAACCCAAATGTTCACACTGTGTCCGATCAGCTGCGGCACACCAAAATAGAAGAAGAACGCCCATACCAGAATCGGCGTACCACGAAACACTGCAATGTAAACCTTAGCTATACCCTCCAGAATCTTGTTTTCAGACACCTTCATCAAACCAAACGCGACACCCAGAACCAGCGCGATCGCAAACGACAGCAAGGTGATCAGCAACGTGTTCTTCAGACCAGTCAGCAAAGCCGGCATCGACTGTTTGACCAGACCAAAGAAACCGACCTTCTTCTGAGCCGCATCATCGGCACCATTATCGGTGACCTTGCCGGAAATCGCCTCGGCCTGTTCCTTCGCGCCGGATTCGCCCAAATACTGCGCGACGATCGTCTCATATTCGCCCGAAGCGATGAGCTTGTTCAAACCATCGTCGATGGCGGCCAGCAGATCGGCATTCTTGCCTTTATTCACGGCCATACCATATTCGCCGTGCGGCACCTTCGGTGTCACGATCTTCAAACCGTTATTTTGGGAAACACCGTAGGCAAGCACCGGATAGTCGTCAAATACCGCGTCCGCATTGCCGGATTTGACCATCTCGTACATGGTTGACGACTGGTCCACAGAAGTCACGGTGTAGCCATACTCGCTCGCATGCTGCTTGGCGTAGGATTCACCTTCTGATCCGGTTTTCGCAACAACGGTTTTACCGTCAAGATCCTTGTAGCTGGTAATACTATCGTTGTTTTCAGCGATGGCCATTTGAATACCGGACTGGAAGTAAGGATTGGAAAAATCGTAGGTCGCCTTGCGTTCGTCGGTGATTGACATGCCTGCGATCACCACATCCACCTGATTGGAGCTCAAAGCCTGCAATGCTGCATTGAAACCCAATGATTGGATGGTGACTTCGAATCCTTCTTCTTGGGCGATGGCACGGATCAGTTCCATATCGATACCGGTCATCTTGCCGTTCTCGCGATATTCGAACGGTGCGAATGTGGTATCGGTGCCGACCGCGTAGGTTTTGCCCTTGACCGCGGATGGATCTCCGACTTCGGCGGCGTTAGCACTAACTGGGGATGCGATGAGCGCACTCACTGCCACAATCAGTATCATCGCCAACGCGAGAAGTCGCATCCAGACACCATGAAAATCATGTTTTTCCAACGATTGCTTCAAATTCATACTACAGATTCAGTTCTTTCTCATAATATTTCAGATACTCATCTTTGCTCCACCATACCGGCAGCAAGAGAAAATAGACAACGTAAACAATAAAACAGGCTGTCCTTGCACGGTCTCTCATGCAAAGACAGCCTGTTATCTCAAAGCGAAAACACTATTAGTCTTCGTCTTCTTCCGGATCATAATCAACGCCGGTTTCCGCACGCTGTTCGTCGGAAATCGGAGCCGGGGCGCCGGTCAGCGGATCACGACCGCCGCCAGCCTTCGGGAAGGCGATGAGTCGCGGATGGAGTCGGCGCCAGCAGGATGGCGGCGGTACGATCCCAACCGAGAGCGATGCCAGCGTGCGGCGGAGCGCCGTACTTGAAGGCTTCAAGCAGGAAGCCGAACTTGTCGGCAGCCTCTTCAGGAGTGATGCCGAGCACATCGAGCACACGATCCTGAATGTCATCACGGTGGATACGCACGGAACCGCCGCCCATTTCGTTACCGTTGCACACGATGTCGTAGGAATCAGACATGGCGTGTTCCGGATCCTTGTCGAAGGTGTCGATCCAATCCTTGGACGGCATGGTGAACGGGTGGTGCATGGAAGTCCACTTGGAGTGGCCGACTGCCACATCGTCGTCATCCGGATCGTCGGTGGGCTTGAACAGCGGGAAGTCCACAACCCAAGTGAAAGCGAAATCGTCGGGCTTGAGCAGACCGGCACGATCGGCGAGTTCCACACGCACGGCACCCAGCAGCTCCTGAGCGGAGGTGCGACGGCCTGCTGCGAAGAACACGGCATCGCCGTCTTCTGCGCCAACGGCTTCCTTCAGGCCAGCGCGCTCCTCTTCAGACAGGTTCTTGGCAACAGGTCCCTTGAGCTCGCCGTTCTCAGCGAACACCACGTAGGCGAGGCCCTTGGCGCCGCGCTGCTTGGCCCAATCCTGCCAAGCGTCGAACTGGCGGCGAGGCGTGGCCGCGCCACCCTTGAAGAGCACCGCACCAACGTACGGAGCCTGGAACACGCGGAACGGAGTGTTCTTGAAGTAGTCGGTCAGCTCGATCAGCGGGTTGCCGAAACGCAGATCCGGCTTGTCGGAGCCGTACTTATCCATGGCTTCCTGCCAAGTGATGCGCTGAATCGGCAGCTGGATCTCATAGCCTGCGGACTTCCAGATGGCAGCGATGACCTTTTCGGCCATGGCCATCACGTCTTCCTGATCCACGAACGCCATTTCCATATCGAGCTGGGTGAACTCCGGCTGACGATCTGCACGGAAATCCTCGTCACGGTAGCAGCGGGCCAGCTGGTAGTAGCGTTCCACGCCGGAAACCATCAGCAGCTGCTTGAGAAGCTGCGGGGACTGCGGCAACGCGTACCAAGAACCTGGCACCAAGCGGGCCGGCACCACAAAATCGCGAGCGCCTTCCGGAGTGGACTTGATCATGGTCGGGGTTTCGACCTCTTCGAAGCCCATCTCTTCCAGAGCGTGGCGAGCAGCCTTCGACATCTGGGAACGCAGCTTCAGATTGCGCTGCATGGACGGGCGGCGCAGGTCGAGATAACGGTACTTGAGGCGAACTTCCTCGCCCGGCAGCTTGTTCTCGGACTCGTTTTCCAACGCGGTGGACACCTGGAACGGCAGCGCGTCAGACTTGGCGAGCACCTCGATGTTTTCCGCCACAACCTCGATCTTGCCGGTGGCAGATGATCATTCTCGTTACCGTCCGGACGCAGGCGGACCTCGCCCACCACCTGAATCACAAACTCGGAGCGCAGCGGACGTGCCATGTCTTCGTCGTAGATAACTACCTGCACAAGACCGGTGTTGTCACGAAGATCGATAAAGGCCACGCCACCGTGGTCACGACGACGATCGACCCAACCGGAGAGCGTCACCTTCTGACCGACGAGTTCCTCGGTCACTTCGGTTGCATGATGTGTTCTATAAGCCGTCTGGCTCATGCTTCCCCTATTCCTTGTTCTCTAATGATTGAAGTCTTGCGATTTCAGGCTTCTACGGTAACGGTTTGCTGGGCATACACAGTATCCGGCTCCCAAGACTGTGCGTTGGCCGGCTGCTGGTCGCTGTGATAATGTTCTTGACCTCGTCCGAAGCGTCTTGCGCGAATCGTCTGCGGGGAACCACACGTACGGAATGCCGAGCTTGTCGGCATACTTGATCTGCTTGCCAAGCTTGGCCGCGGTCGGAGCCACGTCAGCGGCGATGCCACGGGCGCGCAGCTGGTTGGCAATCAGGTTGGACGCAGAACGGTCCTCCTCGTTCCACACGGCCACAAGCACGGAAGCCGGGGACACACGATTCGCGTGGGCACCGGCGGTGTGCAGCATGTACGAAACCAAGCGGGACAGGCCAATGGACAAGCCCACGCCCGGATACTTCCTGTTGCCCTGCGATGCGAGATTGTCGTAACGACCGCCGGAACAGATGGATCCGAGCGAGGCAGCACCGTCAAGGAACGTCTCATACACGGAACCGGTGTAGTAATCCAGACCACGCGCGAATCTTCAAATCAGCGATCACGGACGCCCGGGCGAATAACGAGCGGCCTCGTCAACAATCATCGCCAACGTGTCAAGACCCTGACGTGCGAGCACGTACGCCTCGGAATCATTGGCAATGCCATGCTTCTCGCACAGCGTGTCGAACTTGCCGGACAGTTCAGCGCCGTCAGCTGCGGTCAGTTCAGCCAACTCAAGCACGCACGCGCCTGATTCTCGTCGCTCCACAGCCTTCGACCAGCAACTTGGCCACTTCGTCGGCACCGATCTTGTCGAGTTTATCGATCTCACGGAGCACGCCCTCGACATCGGTCAAGCCAAGACCACGGTAGAAACCTTCAGAAAGCTTACGGTTGTTCGCATGCACGGTGGCCTTCGGCAAACCGAACTCACGCAGACGTTCCAATGCCGATACCATGACCAGCGGCAGTTCGACCTCGTAATGATCGGGCAGATCACCGTTGCCGATCACATCGATATCGGCCTGCACGAACTCGCGGAAACGACCTTCCTGCGGGCGTTCGCCACGCCAGACCTTCTGAATCTGCCAACGCTTGAAAGGAAATGCCAAATCGCCGGAATGTTCGACCACATAACGGCTCAGCGGAACAGTCAAATCGAAGTGCAGACCAAGGCGGTCCTCAATCGGAGTGTCGGACTCATGACCGACCTCCTGAAGGCGGCTCAGCAGGTAAATTTCCTTGCTGGTTTCGCCCTTCTTGAGCAGACTCGAACCCTGCTCAACAGCACGAGTTTCAATGCCAATGAAGCCATTGAGCTCGAAAACTTCACGGAGCGTGTCGATAACACGCTGCTCCACAACACGTTCAGAGGGGAGCCACTCTGGAAATCCTGAAATAGATGCGCCTTTTGCCACGATTCCCTATAATAAATGAGGTTGCGGAAAATGCAGCGCGTTTTTCAGGCTTTGAAAGCACGTTCGCACGATCCGCATCCCCTGCACTACATGAAGCTTACTTAAAGGAGCTGGCCATGGCCGACGAGAATGTCACCGCGTCCGAGAACACCAATGAAACCACCGAGCAGGCAACGACGCCCGCAGTCAAGGCCAGCAAACCGGCCGTTCCGAGCCCGGCTTCGATGAAGCCCCATGCTCCGAGCCCCGCGGTTCGCCAAGAAACGCTCCACAGCACACCGCCTCCGGCTGCCGCATCCACCGGCTTCTCTGATGCCGATGTGAAGACCGCCGAAGCATTCGGCCGTGTCGCCGACGATGGTACTGTGTTCGTCAAGGACGGCGAAGGAGAACGTGAGGTCGGTCAGTTCCCTGATGCCTCCAAGGAAGAGGCGCTGGCTCTGTATGCCCGCCGTTACCTTGATTTGAAGGCCAAGTTGGACCTGTTCGCGAACAAGCTCAAGTCCAACAATGTGAAGTCCCGCGAAATCGACGAGACCATCAAGACGCTGTCCGCGGAAACCGAACAGCCGGCAGTGGTGGGTGATCTGGCCGCTCTCAAGGCCCAGTTCGAGGCGCTGAAGGAGGAAGGCGCAGCCAAGAAGACCGCGTTGACCGAGGCACGCAAGGCCGCTATCGCCAAGCCGTCGAGGAGCGCACCGCCATTGTGGAGAAGGCCGAGGCGCTGGCTGATTCCCTCGACGAGAACACCAACTGG
>ENA-OQCS01001044-OQCS01001044.1-human-gut-metagenome-genome-assembly--contig:-NODE-1044-length-14949-cov-5.963500_pt1 | contig 14949 bp, 12 predicted proteins | sample MGYA00242757_ERZ504575 | MGnify/ENA primary metagenome ERZ504575 (study PRJEB26092, sample SAMD00036297) | human gut metagenome | host: Homo sapiens | study: EMG produced TPA metagenomics assembly of...
TAAGAAAAGGTTCTTACAGGTTACGACATTCTATCTGGCAAAAAGGTCTGGAATTTGATCAGGTATTGCAGTATTTCCGCAGAAAGACCAGAGCCCGCTTGTGCGTCAGGCGAGATATATCGCTGCAACAAGAGCCCTTCATGAACTGCATATGTATGAAGTGGAAAAATAAAAAAGTAATCGTTACTGTTCACTCCGTTCACAGTAACAAGTAATCTCTCAGTTACAGAGAAAAAAAGATAAATGGTATGATGAAGCAGAAAAATGGCGTTATGACAGACTATGCAAATCGCAGAAGGCTGAGAAATCGACATTGACATCTATGTAATGAAATTGTAAAATATATAATGTTAGGGGCAAAATATCTTTTGACCCTGACATCATATTTTATAAAGTACGGAACAGTTATAATAATATCAGAGAGAGGTTTCCTCTCCTGACCTGATATCAAATATTACCTGAAGACTATATATCTATTCTAAGGAGGATATTATGAAAAATAAAAGAGTACTAATGTTATTGGCCTTAACAGCTGTATTATCTGTTTCCATGACTGCATGTAACTTTGGAGGCGGCAGTGACGAGGATTCAAGTGTGGTACAGGTAACTCCTACACCGGAGCCAACCAAAGCAGCGAAAGCAACTCCTACCCCTGCACCGGCCAATGCCCAGAATACTACCTATACATCTAAGAACAAAGCAGTATCCATTAAACTTCCGGATGCGACATGGGCGAATAAATCAGATTCTGACGATATGTTAAGCTTCGAGTCACCGAAACAGGGCAAACTCCTGATCCTGCATGGTTCCGGTGAGGAGGATATGTCTGTGGCGATCATTCCAAGCTCACAGGATACAGCCTCTGCACTTGTAAAGGCAGATAATCTTGTAGAAGGTACAGATTTTGAGATCCAGGATTATAAATCAGAGGAAGTCAGTGGTGTAAATGTTTACAGCTATACAGTTCATTACCTTACTGACAAGAGTGACTATAAATATGTTGTAAATAAATATTTCACAGATAATACAACAGAATTTTACAGTGTTGCAGGTTCTGTAAAGGATGAGAAAGCACTGGCAGGAATCAAGACTTCTGTTGATTCATTCACTATTTCCGGTGATTCTGTACTGAAAGCAGCAGCAACAGGAAAAACTTCAGGAACTACAGCAGGTACAATTGCGGACGGCACTTCAGGAACTACAGGAACAGCGGCTGCAGGTACAGACGGAACAGCATCCGGCAGTTCATCAGACGGAAGCTCTTCAGCAGGTACAGACGGTTCTTACAGTGATACTTCATCGGACGGTTCATCAGATTACAGTTCTTCAGACTATACTTCTGATGGCAGCAGCGATGGATCTTATGATTATGACGATGGTTCCTCCAATGGATATTATGCAGACGGAACACCTGTAGGAACAGATGATCCGGACTATGATACAGATCAGACAAGAACTATTTACAGAAACTCCGACGGATATCCGCTTGTAATTTATCCGAACGGTGACGGTACATGGTGTGATGATGACGGAAATACCTATGATTTTGCTAATGGTGAGGACGTTTATGATGAGAATGGCGTTGACTATTACTATCATGGAGAACCGGCGTATGTCCGCTATATGCCTAAGAATCAGTAACAGAAAAGTTGAAAAGGACGGCTGCTGTAAAAAACAGTCGTCCTTTTTTGCACTGACAGAGACCAACCTGTTATTTACATAAGAACGGATGTTGTGGTAGAATAGCAGGGAAAATATGTGTTGCTGTGAACGGAGTGAACAGTAACACAGGTAGATAATGAGGGCTGATGAATGGAATCATATGGAAGATTTGCCGGTGTTTATGATGTTTTCATGGATAATGTAAACTATCGTGAATGGGCAGACTATATTATAGAAACACTGGCTCAGGACGGGATCAGGGATGGTCTGGTTCTGGAGCTGGGATGTGGAACAGGTACTGTGACAGAGATGCTTGCAGATGCCGGATATGACATGATCGGTATCGATAATTCTGAGGAGATGCTTGCAGAGGCTATGGAGAAGCGGGCAGAATCCGGTCATGATATTCTGTATCTTTTGCAGGATATGCAGGATTTTGAGTTATATGGTACGGTTCGTGCTGTGATCAGTGTCTGTGACAGTATGAATTATCTGACGGACGAGGAAGATCTGGAGTATCTTTTTGCGCTGGTAAATAATTATCTGGATCCGGGCGGGCTGTTCATTTTTGATATGAATACGGTCCATAAATACCGGGATGTGATCGGCGATACGACTATTGCTGAGGACAGAGAGGACGGAAGCTTTATCTGGGAGAACAGTTATGACAGGGAAAATGCCCTGAATGTATATGAACTGGCACTTTTTCTTCCAAGAGAAGACGGATTGTATGAGAAGTGTGAGGAGGAACATGTACAGAAAGCATATTCCATAGAAGCAATCAAGGCTATGATCGTGAAAGCAGGAATGGAACTGGTGGCAGTCTGTGATGCATATATCATAATCCGGGTGATGAGAATTGTGAACGTCTGACTTTTGTTGCAAGAGAGCATGGAAAAAGTGCACAGAACGGATATCATGGAAGGATTCCGGAGAAACCTGAGACACATCGCGCGGATTGATGCGATTATAGCAGGCCTCTTAATTAATGCATTATTTACGGGAATTGCTATTGATTTGACCTAAAGCGTGTCTGAAAAATCATTCCCGCAATCTGCACGCCCCACTTTGCGGGATATTTCACCCGAATTCAGTTGCCGTAGCCTACTACGCGCCCTCATCCGGGCAAAATATCCCACAAATTGTGACGCACATCTTGCAGAAAGCCTTTTTCAGACACGCTTTAATGTTAAGCCATGGACAAAATGAAAATAATATGAAAGAAATAACAGGAGTAATAAACGAATGAACGATTATATTATCAGAGCAATTGCAGCGAATGATCAGATTCGGGCATTTGCGGCAGTTACTACAGAAACAGTAGAAACAGCGAGACAGGATCACAATACAAGCCCGGTAGCCACAGCAGCACTGGACGTCTTCTTACAGCAGGTGCCATGATGGGTACCATGATGAAGGGGGATAAGGACATCCTCACACTTCAGATTAAGGCAGGAGGTCCTCTGGAAGGAATTACTGTGACAGCAGATTCCAAAGGTCGTGTAAAGGGATACGTGGGAAATCCTGGTGTATGTATCCCGGCAAACAGCAAGGGAAAACTGGATGTTGCAGGTGCTGTCGGTGTAGGATTTATGAACGTGATCAAGGATATGGGATTGAAAGAGCCTTATGTTGGACAGGTTGCGCTTCAGACCAGCGAGATCGCAGAAGATCTTACCTATTATTTTGCTACAAGTGAACAGGTACCATCAGCAGTTGGTCTTGGAGTTCTTATGAATAAAGATAATACAGTACGTCAGGCTGGCGGATTTATCGTGCAGCTGATGCCGTTTGCGGAAGAAAGCACAATTGCGAAGCTTGAGGAAAATGTGCAGAAAATCACATCTGTCACAAATCTTCTGGAAGAGGGGCATACTCCTGAGAGTCTGCTTGAGAAAGTTCTGGAGGGCTTTGATATGGAGATCAATGAGAAAGTTCCTACGGAATTTTACTGTAACTGCAGCAGAGAAAGAGTGGAGAAAGCTCTGATCAGCATTGGAAGAAAAGAACTCAATGAAATGATCCAGGAAGGTAAGTCCATTGAGATGAACTGCCATTTCTGTAATAAGAATTATGAATTTACAGTGGAAGAACTGAAAGAAATCCTGCGTAAATGTAAATAAGAGATGCCAATGTACTGACAGATGGATCTGCCGGAGCACAGAGAAGAAGAGGTAGAAAATGAAAAACGGTTATATCAAAACAGCAGCCGCAACACCTTATATCACAGTTGCAGACTGCAATGCCAATGGAAGTGAGATATCAGACTGATCCATGAGATGGAGAAAGAACATGTGAAGGTTATGACTTTTCCGGAGCTTTGTATCACAGGCTATACCTGTCAGGATCTTTTCCTGCAGAGACGTCTTCTCGACAGCGCCTGGGAAACTTTGCTGAAAATCACAAAGGAAACTGCTGATGTGGATGCCCTTGTTTTTGTAGGTGTGCCTTTCAGAAATCATGGAAAATTATATAATGTGGCAGCAGTTTTAAACAGAGGCGAGATCATTGGCTGGTTCCGAAAACTTATCTTCCAAACTATGGAGAATTTTATGAGCAGCGCCATTTTGCATCAGGTCTTGGCTGTCTGGAATATGTGGATATTGAGGGAAAGAGAGTTCCTTTTGGAACAGATATTCTTTTTATCTGTGAGGAGGAGCCGGAGCTTGTGGCAGCAGCGGAGATCTGTGAGGATTTATGGGTGACACTGCCGCCAAGCGTTCTTCATGCACAGGCAGGAGCGAATCTGATCGTGAATCTGTCAGCCAGCAATGAGATGGTCGGAAAGGACAGCTACCGCAGAGATCTTGTTTCCGGACAGTCTGCACGTCTGGTGTGCGGATATGTATATGCAAATGCAGGAGAAGGTGAGTCTACACAGGATCTGGTCTTTGGCGGTCAGAATATGATCGCAGAGAATGGAGTGATCCTTGCGGAAGGAAAACGTTTCCACAATGGTATTGTATGCAGTGAGATTGATGTGCAGAGGCTGAACGATGAGAGAAGAAGACTGACTACTTATCAGCCGGCTGACGACAGTGATCATATTAAAGTGTGCTTCCATCTGAATGTGGAAGAGACAAAACTGACCAGAAAATATTCGCAGTATCCTTTTGTACCTTCACGAAAAGAAGAAAGGGATATGCGTTGTGATGAAATCCTGAATATCCAGGCAATGGGACTTAAGAAACGTATGGATCATATCCATTGCCATAAGGCAACAGTGGGACTTTCCGGAGGTCTGGATTCCACACTGGCACTGCTTGTGATCGCAAGAGCCTTTGACCTTTCCGGTGCGGACAGAAAGGATATCCACTGTATTACCATGCCATGCTTTGGAACCACAGACAGAACTTATCAGAATGCCTGCAAATTAAGTCAGTGTCTGGGTGCGACTTTAAGTGAGATCAATATCAAAGAAGCAGTAAATGTACATTTCCGGGATATTGCTCATGATCCGTCTGTGCATGATGTGACTTATGAGAACAGCCAGGCAAGAGAGAGAACGCAGATCCTGATGGACAGTGCAAATCAGGATGGCTCGATTCTGGTGGGAACAGGAGATCTGTCTGAGCTGGCTCTGGGATGGGCAACCTACAATGGTGACCATATGTCCATGTACGGCGTGAATGCTTCAGTGCCGAAAACTCTGGTGCGTCATCTTGTACGTTATTATGCGGATACCTGCAAAGATGAGAAGCTGACAGAGGTTCTTCTTGATATTCTGGATACACCGGTAAGTCCGGAGCTTCTGCCGCCTAAGGATGGCAAGATCGCACAGAAGACAGAAGATCTGGTGGGACCTTATGAACTTCACGATTTCTATCTGTACTATATGCTTCGTGCAGGATTTGAACCGGAGAAAATTTACAGGCTGGCATGTGAGACTTTTGAAGGAATGTATGATAAGGAGACAATCTTCAAATGGCTGAAAACCTTCTATTGGAGATTTTTTGCACAGCAGTTTAAACGTTCCTGCCTTCCGGATGGCCCGAAGGTGGGAAGCGTTGCGGTTTCACCGAGAGGTGATCTGAGAATGCCAAGTGATGCAAGTGCAGGAGTATGGTTGGAGCAGCTTGAAAATATGGATATTTAGAATCGCATAGCGGAGTGGATGATTTTATCCGCGTGATTTTGCATGGCGAAGCGGAGAACGATCAGTTGTTCTCCGCTTTTTTCAGTGCTGTTTCAATTGCATTCAAAAGAATCATGGAAGTATACTTCTGATCCTCGGAATATTGGATATTTTCCAGCGACTGGGAGGTATAGATCTGGCTGGCCAGTGATTCCAGAGCCGGTTCCATGAGAGGAAACATGGCTGCGGTGCTTTCGCTTAAATTTACCAGACGGATGGAAGTTACCCTGTCAGAGTCAACGGTTACTTCCAGGTCAAAGGTGTTTTCATTCAGGTCGATGGAGGAAGTATAAATTCCCGGTTTGTACAGGCTTTTGGCATCGGCTGAGCATTCTGACCGGGTCCAAACATGAAAAAAGTACAATAGCCAGGATGACAGCAAGAAGAAGGAAAATGCCGGTGTATATAACTTCCTTCATATGTAGGACTATGATTTTTGTTTTTGCACTCATGGTACACGCCTCCTGGATGGTTTTGTATATTCTATTACAGAAGTGCTTAAATTATGATATACTGAAACAACGAATGTGAGTAACCGACAGTAAGGAGAGAAGAATGTCATTACAGTTTATTATCGGCAGTTCCGGTGCCGGAAAGTCTTATTTTGCATATGAGAGAGTAATCCGGGAGTCCATGGAACACCCGGAGAGAAATTACTATATTATTGTTCCGGAGCAGTTTACCATGCAGACACAGAAGACGCTGGTGGAAATGCATCCGGGAAAAGGAATCCTGAATATTGACATCCTGAGCTTTGAACGTCTTGCGTACCGTGTATTTGAAGAAACCGGCGGAGATAACAGAAAGGTTCTGGAAGATACGGGAAAAAGCATGGTGCTGCAGAAAATGGTGCAGCAGCACAGAAAGGAACTTGCCTATCTGGGAAGTCAGATGAATAAGCCGGGATATCTGGATGAGGTGAAGTCTCTGGTTTCAGAATTTATGCAGTATGATATCAGAGAAGAGAATCTGGCAGAAATGAAAGAGAAGGCCAAAGATCAGCCATTACTTGAAATGAAGCTTAAGGATGTGGGAATCCTTTATCAGTCATTCAGGGAATTCCTGAAGGGGCATTATATGACAGGGGAAGAGGTGATGGATGTCCTGCTTAAACAGCTTCCTTTTTCCGAGAAACTTAAGGGAGCGGAATTTCTCTTTGATGGATTTACCGGATTCACGCCAATTCAGGTCAATGTGCTCAGGGAACTTCTGGTCATTGCTGACCGCATAAGTGTTACTGTGACTATGGACGAACGGGAGGATGCTTTTTCTCCGGGAAAACCTTATCAGCTTTTCTTTATGAGCAAGCAGATGATACGGACACTTGCAGGGCTGACCAGAGATCTGGAGGACCCGGTGTATCTGAAACCATCCGGACAGTCCCGGTTTGCACATGCACCTGCCTTACAGTTTCTGGAGAAAAATATCTTCCGCTACAGAAAGGGCGTATATTCCAAAGAGCAGCAGGAGATAAAGATATTTACTGCTCCATCCCCCCTGGAAGAAATGCGGGAGGCTGCCCGAAAGGTGTCAGAACTTGTGCGTACCTGCGGATACCGTTATGGTGAGATTGCAGTGATCACAGGAAATCTGGAAGAATATGCAAGACTTGCAGCACAGGTATTTGAGGAAGCGGATATTCCATATTTTATTGACGAGAAGCATTCGGTACTGATGAATCCTTTTGTGGAGTATCTGCGTGCTGCCATGGAGATGGCGGTACAGGGCTTTCCTTATGAGAGTGTTTTCCGTTATCTCAGATGCGGGATGTCAGAAGTTACCAGAGAACAGGCTGATAAGCTGGAGAATTACGTGCTGGCGCTGGGAATCCGGGGATATAAGAAATGGTCTGAAAAATGGGTTCGTGTATACAGAGGAATGGAAGCGGAGAAGATACAGGAACTGAATGAGATCAGAGAGATTTTTGCAGAAGAAGTAAAGGAACTTGCACAGGGATTTGGTTCCGGGAAGAAGACAGTGGAAGAGTACTGCCGGATTCTCTATGATTTTATCCAAAAAAGCAATGTCTGGCAGAAACTGAAACGACAGGAGCGAAAGTTTAAAGAGTCAGGCGATAAAGCAATGGAAAAAGAATATAACCAGATTTATGGAATTGTGATGGACCTGCTGGATAAGATGGTTGAGATTCTTGGCGAAGAAACGGTAAACAGACAGGAGTTCCGACAGCTTCTGGAATCAGGACTTTCTCAGGCAAAGGTTGCATTGATCCCGCCGAGCGTAGATCAGGTGATGGTGGGTGATATGGAACGATCCCGTTTAAAGGAGATTAAGGCGTTATTCTTTGTTGGCGTGAATGAGGGTAATATTCCAAAGAGTACACAGACAGGCGGAATCTTATCAGAGCTTGACAGAGATTTCTTTCAGGAACAGGGAGTGGAACTGGCACCGGGACCTAAAGAACTGATGAATATGCAGAGGTTCTATCTGTATCTGAATATGACGAAACCGGGAGAAAAGCTGATCCTCTCCTATAGTGATACCAATGCAAAAGGAGAAGGCATAAGTCCGGCATATCTGATCGGGAGTATACGCAGTCTGTATCCGAAGCTGGAAATTGAGGGTGGAGCCGGGGTCGGAGCCGGGGTCAGACCCCATAAAATTTCTATAAACAATTATTATTATCCGGAAAATCCGGAAGCGGGGATTGATCTGTTTCTGGAGAAGCTGGCACAGGAGACAGAGAAAAATCATGAGGATATTCTGGAGCAGGCAGATGAGACGGATGCAATGTTTGGAGAGCTTTACAGCTGGTATCTGCGGAATCCGGAATACAGAAGCAGAGTACAGAAGCTGGTACAGTCGGCTTTTGCCGGAAAACCAAAGGACATTATCAGCCAGAGTGTGGCGAAGGCATTATACGGAGAGGTTTCGCCTTACAGTGCTACCAGACTGGAACGTTTTGCAGCCTGTGCATTTGCACATTTCCTTCAGTATGGAATGAAGCTTACCGAGCGTGTGGAATATGAGTTTAAACCTATGGATATGGGAAATGTTATGCATGAAGCACTGGAAAGCTTTGCAGAAGAAGTACGAAAAAGAGGCATGAAATGGACAGAGCTGACAGAACAGGAACGGAATGAGATTGCGGACCGGTGTCTGGATAATATTGTGGCAGATTATGGAAATACGGTGCTCAAAAGCAGTGCCAGAAATGAATATATGATCGAGAGAACAAGGAGAATCCTCAGAAGGACGGTATGGGCACTTCAGAAACAACTGGAACAGGGAGAATTTCAGCCGGAAGGCTTTGAGGTAACCTCGGGGGAGGAAGAATTGACAGAGTAGATATTATGGAAGATCAGAATAAGGTGTATGTGAAGGTGATTGATTATAAAACCGGAAATACATCCTTTGACCTGGTTTATCTGTATCATGGCCTGCAGTTACAGTTAATGATCTATCTGGATGGTGCCTTGCGTGTAGAGCAGAAGAAATATCCGGATAAGGAGATTATTCCTGCGGGAGTTTTCTATTACAATATCAAGGATCCTATGATCCAGGAGAAGATAGATGCGGATGTGGAAGCAGTCAGTGCAGGTCTTATGAAAGAACTGAAGATGAATGGGCTGGTTCAGGCAGATCCGGAGCTTGTGTACAGGATGGACAGCAGTCTTGGCTCCATTCCTGTCGCATTTAATAAGGACGGAGCTTTCGCAAAAATTCTTCTGTGGCAGACAGAACGCAGTTTGCAGTGCTTGGACGGTATGTAAGGACGAAGATTGAGAAGATAAGAAGTTCTATTCTGGAGGGAGATGCAGAGGTTTCTCCCTATGAGCTCGGAAAAAAGAATGCGTGTACTTATTGTCCGTATATGACGGTATGTGGATTTGACCGCAGGCTGTCAGGATATGAATTCCGCAGACTGAAAAACTTCTCTGATGAGGAATTATGGAAAGCATTTGACAGGGAGGCAGAATAAGATGGGCGTACAGTGGACAAAGGAGCAGCAGGAGGTTATACGGCTGCGGGACAGAAATATTCTGGTCAGTGCGGCAGCCGGGTCCGGGAAAACGGCAGTACTGGTAGAACGTATCCTGAGTAAGATCACAGATAAAGAACACCCTGTGGATATTGACAGACTGCTGATCATGACATTTACAAGAGCGGCAGCAGGTGAAATGAAAGAGAGGATCTCGGCAGCTATTGAAAAAGCACTCTGTGAAGATCCCGATAATGAGCATCTTCAGAGACAGACAACCCTGCTTCATACTGCACAGATTACAACTATTGATGGTTTCTGTGCCTATATTATCCGGAATTACTTTCATCTGATCGGACTGGATCCGGGATATCGGACGGCAGATGAGGGGGAACTGAAGCTTCTGCGGGGAGATGTTGTGAAAGCGTTGCTTGAAGAATATTATGCCAGGAAAGATGAAAAGTTTCAGAAATTCGTGGAATGCTTTGCAACGGGAAAGTCAGATGAAAATCTGGGAAACCTGATACAGAAATTATATGAAATGGCTATGAGCAATCCTTTTCCGCAGGAATGGCTGTCCGGCTGTATGGATGATTACAGGATTGATTCTCTGGAAGAGTTAAGAGAGACTGAGTGGATGAAAATGCTCTGGGATGCAGTGAAGGATGAACTGCAGGAAGCGAAGCTTCTGGTGCAGGAGGCTCGAAGAATATGCTCAGAGCCGGATGGTCCGTATCTGTATGATGAGGCACTGAGCAGTGATCTGCTTCTTATAAGAAGTCTGCAGGAACTGGCAGAGAAAAGAGATTATAATGGAACTGCAGAAATCCTTATGAAACCCTCATTTGCCCGGCTGAGCACAAAGAAGGCTTCGGATGTAGATGAACAGAAGAAACAGAGAGTGAAAGATCTCCGGGATGAGGAAAAGGGGATTCTGAAGGAACTGGGGCAGCGATATTTCCAGAGTACAGAGAAGGAACTTCTGGAGGTAATCAGATATATCAGAGGTCCAATAGAGATGTTAGTCGAGCTGACAGCAGAATTTAAAGAGCAGTTCGGAGAGGCAAAGAGAGAAAAGAATATTCTGGATTTTACGGATATGGAACATTTTGCCCTGCAGATACTGATGACGAAAGAAGGGGAAGAAATCCATATGTCCCAGGCTGCGAGAGAACTTTCCGCAAAGTATGATGAAGTCCTGGTGGATGAATATCAGGACAGTAACTTAGTGCAGGAGCTTCTGACAACAGCAGTATCCGGGTGGATCAACCAGAAGAAAAATATCTTCATGGTAGGAGATGTAAAGCAGAGTATCTATCGTTTCCGTCTGGCAAGGCCAGAGCTTTTCATGGAAAAATATAAAAGCTATTCCACAGAAGAAGCACAGGAGCAGAGAATTGACCTGCACAAAAATTTCCGGAGCAGGGAACAGGTTCTGGAAAGTGTAAACTTTATTTTCCGGCAGATCATGGGGGAAGACCTGGGAGGGATTACCTATGACAAAGATGCGGCCCTTTATCCCGGAGCTTCTTTTCCGGAAGGAGAGTCAGAGGAATTTGTAAAGACAGAGGTTCTTCTGGTCGAGAGAGACGGAGAAGAACTGTCTGATGTACAGGACTATGAAGACGCAGGTGCATCGGGAAACCGCAGGGAAATGGAAAATCAGACCGGGCAGGAACTGGAGGCGCTGGCCATTGCACAGAGAATTAAAGAAATTGTGGGAAAAGAACATATCGTAGATAAAGAGACGAAGGAATACCGGCCTGTGGAATACGGGGATATTGTAATCCTGCTGCGCACTGCCTATGGATGGGCAGAAACCTTCAGGGAAGTGCTCGCATCTCAGGGGATTCCTGTATATTGTACATCAAGAACCGGATATTTCTCTGCAACCGAGATTGTGACTGTATTGAATTATCTGAAGGTGTGTGACAATCCGCTACAGGATATTCCGCTTATGGGAGTGCTTCGTTCACCGATCGTCGGATGCACTTCACAGGAACTGGCAGAGCTTAGAATACAGTATCCTGATGGTCTGCTCTATGAGAGTGTTTCGGCATATGCAGGAGAAAATGAAATCCCCGAAAAAGAACTGGATCCGGATAAGCTGAAATCTGAATTGTTAAACAGTAATCTGCGAACAGATGAAAAGAACTCTCTGAATATTAAATTAAAAGGATTTCTGAGTCTCCTTGAAAAGGTAAGAAATATGGCTGCATATACGCCGGTCCACGAATTGATCCTTTATGTGCTGAAAGAAACCGGGTATGGAGATTATGCAAGGGCACTTCCGGGAGGGGAGCAGCGTTTTGCAAATCTTACCATGCTTGTGGAGAAAGCTATGGACTATGAGAAGACAAGCTACAGGGGTCTGTTTAACTTTGTTCGTTATATCGAACAGCTACAGGCATATCAGGTAGACTATGGAGAAGTCAATCTGACAGGAGCGGGCAATACCGCAGTGGAGATCATGACGATCCACAAGAGTAAGGGACTTGAATTTCCGGTAGTATTTGTGGCCGGTATGGGAAAACAGTTTAATTTTCAGGATATGAATGCAGGTCTTTTGCTTCATCCGGAACTGGGAATAGGGGCTGATGCTATCATACCGGAGAAACGGGTGATCGCATCTTCGCTGAATAAGCAGGTGATCAGAAGACAGCTTCTGAAGGAGAGTCTGGGAGAGGAACTGAGGGTACTTTACGTTGCCATGACAAGAGCAAAAGAGAAACTGATCCTTACAGGAACAGTCGGAAAGCTGGAAAAGCAGATGCTGTCGCTGTCGCGTTTTCTGGATGAGGAAGAAGAACTGCTCCCACTGGGAACCAGAATGAAAGCAAAGAATTACTGGGCTTTTGTACTGCCTGCGCTGGTGCGGCATCGGGCAATGAGTGAACTTTTGTGGGAATATGGAATCCTCATGAAGAAACAGCCGGGGATTTACGATGATATCTCTGAGTTTGTGATAAAAAAGATCACTGTCCGTCAGATGACAGAAAAAGCAGTTCTCATCCAGGCAGGAAACCAGATGCAGGAGGAATATCTGAAGAACTGGGATGAAAATAAAGTGTATGATGAGGTTGTGAAGGAAGAGATAGAGAAGAGATTTTCCTTTGCATATCCGTATAAATATCTGGAAGATATTCCGGTTAAAGTCAGTGTTTCGGATCTGAAAAAGAGAAGCTGGCATGATGAAAGTGAACTGGAAGAGAATATCAGTGTGTCTGCCGAAGAGCAGGATGAAGAACAGGAAGCGCCGGTTCCTGCATTTATGGCAGAGAAGCAGGAAGAGTATAAGGGGGCTGCCAGAGGTACTGCTTACCACAGAGTAATGGAATGTCTGGATTATGCAGAAGCAGATACAGAGGAACAGCTTCGGGCTCAGTTAAAGAGACTTCTGGAGAGCCAGAAAATGACAGAGCAGGAAGCAGAATGTATCCGGATCCGGGATATCAGGAGGTTTGTGGAGTCCGGGCTGGGGCAGAGGATGAAGAAGGCTGCCATGAAAAAACATCTTTACAGAGAACAGCCTTTTGTGATTCAGAGAAGTGCTTCTATGCTCGATGATGGGTGGAAGAACGAAACAGTGCTGGTGCAGGGAATTATCGATGCCTATTTTATGGAAGAGGATGAGATTGTTCTTGTGGACTATAAAACGGATAGAGTGAAGAGAGGACAGGAACAGAAGCTGATCGATCTGTATCATGTGCAGCTTGAGGATTATGCCGGGCATTGGAACGGATGACGGGGAAAAGAGTGAAGGAGAAGATCATTTATTCGTTTACATTGCACAAAGAGATATTGCTGTGAGCGGAATAAATATTATTATTGTGAATTCAAATATCCGGCAGGGATAAGCGCGTGTTATACGCGCCACCCTGCCGGATATTTGTTTTTCAGGATCTGGTTGACCAGTTTACCGAAGCCAATGGGATATCCATCTGCACAGAGGAGATGCCAGCCTTTTTTGTGAGCTGCTTCTTCGGGTTCGATATTTAAGGTTTCGCCCTTTAAATATCTGGTGATCCTTTCGTCAGAAGCGGAGAGAGAGATGACTGCTTCTGCTTCATTTTGCGGATCGCCAGTGCAAGTGGCTGAGACGGCTCGAAGCGGTTTTCTTCAGTCACCGAGATAGAGACCGTTTCTTAAGAAGGTGATGCCGCGGAAGTTGTGGGCAACCGGGGGAAGATAGTAGGCTTTATCACCGCGGATTTCCACACGTTCCCAGTCAAATGGCTGGCCGCAGAGGTTTTCAGACCGATTTCGTTCAGAAATTCCGCAATCAGTGGAAATGCGTTTTTGTCCGGTTTTGTGTGAGGACGGGAGATTTCCTTGATTGCCTGTCCTTTTTTACGGAAGAGCGCAAGGAAGTGTCCCTCTCCATTCATTTTGTGTGGGAAAATCCGGATGCATTTGGTAAGCTCAGGATTTCCGTTTCCCCATTCAGGAACTCCATGGGAGAAGCCTTCATAATCTTCCATTTCTGCCAGTTCCATGTCAGGACGGTTTTCCAGAAGCCAGGAAACAGTTTGTTCGTCTTCTGCAGGCGCGAATGTGCAGGTAGAGTAAAGCATCAGCCGCCGGGACGGAGCATATCGGCTGCCTGGAGGATAAGCTCTTTCTGGATTTCGGAAAGCTCCATGGATTTTTCGGGAGTCCAGTCTTTGGCAAGTGCTTCTTCCTTACGGAACATTCCTTCTCCGGAGCATGGAGCATCCAGGATGATCTTATCGAAGAATTCGGGGAATGCTTTGGTTAACTTTGCAGGTGTTTCGTTTGCTACGAAGACATTTGGGATGCCGAAGAGTTCCAGGTTGCGAAGGAGGGCTCTGGCGCGGGAAGTGCTGATATCGTTTGCTACCAGAAGTCCCTGTCCCTGAAGTGCTGCGCCTGCTGCAGTTGCCTTGCCGCCCGGGGCTGCGCAGAGGTCCAGGACTCTGTCACCTGGCTCGATGGGGATGCGGGAGGCGGGGGTCATGGCGCTGGGTTCCTGAAGGTAGTAGAGGCCGGCCTGGTAGTATGGGCATCTGGATGGACGGATGTCTTCATCGTAGAAATAGCCGTTTTTGACCATGGGTCTGACGGATTGGAAATGGAGACAGGTTTTCGAAGTTCTTCGCAGGTGATTTGGAGGTGTTTATGCGCAGGCCGTAGGTTCGGGGGGCATTGAAGCTGGAGAGGAAGGAGGGGTATTCGTTGCCGAGCATTTCGT
>ENA-OQCS01001045-OQCS01001045.1-human-gut-metagenome-genome-assembly--contig:-NODE-1045-length-14931-cov-5.183937_pt1 | contig 14931 bp, 10 predicted proteins | sample MGYA00242757_ERZ504575 | MGnify/ENA primary metagenome ERZ504575 (study PRJEB26092, sample SAMD00036297) | human gut metagenome | host: Homo sapiens | study: EMG produced TPA metagenomics assembly of...
CCGTACAAGAGAGAGGTTAACACTGTTGTTTCAGAAGTATTGCTCTTTTCCTCATTTAAATGTGGCGGAGAACATCGGTTTCGGGCTGAATCTGAAGAAGGTCGATAAAACTGTCATCGCCAGAAGGTGGAGCGTATGCTGAAGATGGTTGGTCTGGAAGGCTTTGGGAAAAGAGATGTAACTCTGCTCTCCGGTGGACAGCAGCAGCGAGTGGCCATTGCCAGAGCCCTGGTAAATGAGCCGAAGGTTCTGCTTTTAGATGAGCCCCTGGGTGCACTGGATGCAAAGATCCGTAAACAGATGCAGGTAGAATTAAAGAAGATTCAGCAGGAAGTCGGCATCACTTTCATTTATGTTACCCATGACCAGGAAGAAGCCCTGTCCATGTCAGATACGGTTGTTGTTATGAATAACGGTGAGATTCAGCAGATCGGTTCGCCTACAGACATCTACAATGAGCCGGAAAACCGTTTTGTTGCAGGCTTTATCGGTGAATCCAATATTATCGAGGGAACCATGATCCGTGATTATCTGGTTGCTTTTGACGGATTTGAGTTTGAATGTGTGGATAAGGGATTTGAAGATAATGAAGAGATTGAAGTTGTATTAAGACCTGAGGATCTGGATATCGTAGATCCCGGTCAGGCAAAGATCAGGGGAATCGTGCGCAATATTACCTTCAAGGGCGTGCATTATGAGATCCTGATTGAGACAGAGCTTCGTACTTATATGGTTCATACCACAGATTATGCGGAAGTCGGAAGGGAAGTGGGACTGAAATTCGGGCCTGAAGACATCCATGTTATGTGTAAGATGGGAAGCTACTGATGAAACAGTACAGAAATCTTATCAAACCATATCTTGTGTGGGCATTTGTGGTCATTGTCATCCCGCTGATACTGATCGCATTATATGCATTTACAGAAGACGGAAACGAGGTGCTGACGTTCTCCTTTACCCTGGAGATTTCCGCAAATTCCTGGAAGCTACGTATATGAGCGTTATTTTCAAGTCCTTTAAGCTTGGAATCCTGACGACGGTTATCTGTCTGGGGCTTGGCTATCCGCTGGCATATATTATTTCCAAATGTCCGGAGAAATCCCAGAGTCTTCTGATCCTGCTGGTAACTATTCCGGAATGGATCAATATGCTTCTGCGTACCTATGCATGGATGAACCTGCTGTCAGACAATGGTATCATCAACCATTTGCTTGGATTACTGGGGATTTCCCCGGTGACAATGATGTATACGGACTTTTCCGTAGTGGTTGGTCTGGTCTGTAACTTTATGCCATTTATGATCATCCCGATCCACACATCCCTGAGCAAGATGGATAAATCCTTTATCGAGGCTGCCTATGATCTGGGGGCAAATAAATTCCAGACCTTTACAAAGGTTATCTGGAAATTGTCCATCCCCGGTGTGCTCAATGGAATCATGATGGTATTCCTGCTGTCTATTTCCACATTCGTTATTCCGAAACTTCTCGGAGGCGGACAGTACATGCTGATCGGTAATCTGATCGAATCTCAGTTTATCTCTGTTGGCGACTGGAACTTCGGAAGTGCGATTTCTCTGATTCTGGCTGTGCTCATTCTGATCTTTATGAGCCTGATGAAGAAGATGGATAAAGATGAATAAGGGAGGACGGCATGAAACGTAATAATAAATTTTTCTCAATGTTATATGTAGTACTCTGCCTTGCTTTCTTTTACCTGCCGATCCTGGTGACGATGATCTTTTCCTTTAACTCATCCAAGTCACTGACCAGATTTACAGGCTTTTCCCTGCGCTGGTATCAGGAACTTCTCGGTAACGGGGAAGTAATTAAGGCAGTTTATGTATCTGTTACCATTGCGATCATTGCGACCATTGTTTCTACAATACTTGGAACCATTACAGCGATCGGTTTATCCAAATCAAAGAAGGTAATCAAGGAACTGCTTTTGAATATTAATAATATCCCTATCCTGAATCCTGAGATCGTAACTGCCATCAGCTGATGCTGTTGTTCTCTTCTCTGGGATTTCGAAAAGGGTATCTGACTATGCTGCTGGCACATATTGCGTTCTGTACCCCGTATGTAATTACCAGCGTTTATCCGAAGGTAAGGGCTCTGGATCCGAATATGGCAAATGCTGCCATGGACCTTGGGGCAACACCTTTTCAGGCTTTGACAAAGGTTATCGTGCCGATGATCAAAGAGGGTATTTTCGCAGGCGCGCTGCTTGCATTTACCATGTCATTTGATGATTTCGTTATTTCCTATTTCGTATCAGGAAATGGTGTAAAGAATATCTCTATTGTTGTATATAATATGACAAAGCGTATCAATCCGACGATCAATGCTTTGTCAACCATCGTGATCGTAGTCATCATCGTGGTACTGCTTTTGTCCAATCTGCTTCCGAAGTTTAAGAATAAAGCCAGAAAGCTGAACAGGAAAGCAGTAAAAATTGTCTCTGTAGTTCTGGTTGTTGCTGTTACGGCAGGGCTGATCAAATGGGGATTCGTGGCACAGTCCACTCATGTGCTGAAAGTTTACAATGCAGGAGAGTACATGGATCTTTCCCTGCTGGAGGATTTTGAAAAAGAATATGATTGTACCATCGTATACGAGACTTTTGAGTCAAATGAGATGATGTACACCAAGCTTTCAAGCGGTGAGACTTATGATGTGCTGATCCCGTCTGATTACATGATTGAGAGACTGATCAAAGAAGAATATCTGCAGGCACTTGACTGGAAAGAAATTCCGAATAAGAAAAATCTGCTGAATGATGTCATGAACCAGAGCTATGATCCGGGCAACCGTTATTCCTGTCCGTATTTCTGGGGAACAGTAGGAATCCTTTATGATAAGACAGTAGTAGATGAGGCTGATCTGAAAGATGGCTGGAATCTTCTGTGTAATCCGAAATATAAAGGAAATATTTACATGTATGATTCTGAGAGAGATTCCTTTATGATAGCATTAAAAGCACTTGGGTATTCCATGAATACTACAAATGAGGCTGAGATCGAGGAGGCTTATCAGTGGCTGATCGATCAGCGTGACACTATGGATCCGATCTATGCAGGCGATGATGTGATCGACAACATGATTTCAGGAAACAAAGCGCTGGCAGTTGTGTACTCCGGAGATGCATCTTACATTATCAGTGAAAATCCGAATCTGGACTACTTCACACCGGAACAGGGAACCAACAGATGGTATGATGCAATGGTTATCACAAAGGACTGCAGCGAAGTACAGCTTGCCCATGAATTTATTGATTTTATGATCAGTGATAAATCTGCTCTTTCCAATACGGAAGAAGTAGGGTATACTTCTACAGTGAAGAGTGCTTTTGAAACCATGAAGGAGGGGGACTATGCCGGGATCAGTCTTATATTCCGGATACAACCAACCCGAATAACGAAATCTTTGCTTATCAGCAGCCAAAGATCAAGCAGAAATTTGCGGAACTCTGGACAAAAGTAAAAGCAAAGTAAAAAAGGATAGCCGCTGTCTGCCGATACGGTGGAAGGCGGACAGTGACTGATATAGACAACAATGCAGAGCATAAGAAGGGAGATCATTTATGAAAAAAAGAGTACTTGCAGTAGTGATGTGTGCATTAATGGCAGGAACAGCATTCACCGGATTCAAGGATGCAGGAGATGATAAAGAACTTGTACTTTTTACATGGGAGGGAATGTTCCCGCAGGAAGTTCTGGATGATTTTGAAAAAGAGACAGGAGTTAAGGTTGTTTATTCAAACTTCGATACAGATGAAACCATGCTTGAGAAGCTTTCCATGGCAAAGGGCGGTGACTATGATATCGTGATCGCAGATGATTATATTCTGGAAACTGCGATCCAGGAAGGACTTGCAGAGAAGCTTGACAAGGATTCTCTGGAGAATATCAAAAATATCAACCCATTATATCAGGGACAGTTCTATGATCCGGATGACGAATACACAGTTCCTTACGGAGCAGGCATCCCGCTGATCGTTTATGATCCGGAACAGGTGGATATTGATATCAAAGGATATAAAGACCTCTGGGATCCGTCTCTTGAGGACAGCATTGCACTGACTGCAAACTATCGTGTGATCAATGGTATCACCCAGCTTTCCATGGGCGAGAGCATGAATGAAGAGGACGTTGACGTGATCAAGAAGACAGGAGAGAAGCTTCTGGAACTTGCTCCGAATGTACGTCTGATCCAGGATGACAATACACAGAATGCACTTCTCAACGGAGAAGCAAGTGTTGCATTTCTTTATACCTCTCAGGTAACAGCTGCTCTGGCTGAGAATCCTGATCTGAAGGTGGTATATCCGGAAGAAGGACTTGGATTTGGTATTATGGGTATGTTTATTCCAAGTGAAGCGCCGGATAAAGATGCGGCATATTCTTTCATGGATTACATCATGCAGCCGGAGGTTGCAGCGAAATGCACAGACTATATCGGCTATTACAGCACAAATAAAGCAGCAGATGAGCTGGTAAATCCGGATCTGGTAGTTCCGGATGATGTTACAAAGGGCGAGATCGTCCAGAATGTAAGCCAGGACGCAGACGCACAGTATCAGAAGAACTGGACTGAATTTAAGGCTGCCTGCGACTAAGGGGTTAATCAACTAAGGAGTTAATATGGATGTTTACAAGGGAACCGGTGCCTTTTCCGGAATTGCCATCGGTAAGATACTGTATTATCATAAAAGCGAATATCAGATGCGCCAGTACGAAATCACAGATGTGAAAACAGAGCTGAATATTTTCCGGCAGGCGCGCACCAGAGTCATGGAACAGCTGGAGGATTTATATGAAAAAAACTGCATAATTCAGGGAACCCAGGCAGAGATTTTTCTCAGACAGAAGAATCTGCTGGAGGGAAAAAGCTTTCAACGTGCCATTGAGAGTGTCATACAGAGTGAAAAAGTAAATTCTGCCTATGCGGTAATGACTACAAGGGATGAGATGCTTAAGACTTTCAGAACTCTGGAAGAGCCTGCGATTAAAGAACGGCTGGATAATATGCGGGAGATTTCCGACCGCCTGATCGGTGAACTGGGAGGTATCTCTCCCAGGATAGATCTTGGGGATGAGCCTGTGATCGTTGTGACGGAGAGTATCACGCCAACAGAACTGATGGAGATGGATAAGGATAAACTGATGGCTATTGTTACCCATCATGGTTCCGACATGTCTCATGCTGCCATTATGGCAAAAACAATGAATATACCGGCTCTGCTGGAAATTGACACAGATTCGGAGTGGGACGGACGGCAGGCTATTGTGGACGGATATACCGGAACTTTGTATATTGATCCGGATGAAGAGGTAAAAAAAGAATATGAGATCCGCAGGCAGGCTGATAAAGAAGAAAGAGAAGAACTTCTGAAATTAAGGAGAGAACCGGATATCACAAAAGATGGCAGAGAAATTGAAATCTATGCCAATATCGGAAATATGGACGACCTGAACAGTGTGCTGTATTACGGAGCTGCCGGGATTGGTCTTCTGCGCAGTGAATTCCAGTATCTTGGAAGAGAAAATTATCCTCGTGAAAATGAGCTGTTTCTTGCATACAAAAAGATTGCGGAGACCATGGGAGAAAAGCTCACTGTGATCCGTACGGCAGATCTCGGAGCAGACAAGCAGGCAGAATATCTGAATATCCCGGACGAGACAAATCCGATCATGGGGAACAGAGGAATCCGTCTCTGCCTTGACAGAAAAAGAATGTTCAAGGCACAGCTTCGGGCAATTTTCAGGGCGAGTGCATATGGAAACCTGGCGCTGATGTATCCGATGATCAGCTCAGAAGAGGAAATGGATGAGATTGAAGAAATTATCCGGGAAGTAAAGATCGGGCTGGATGAAAAAGGAATTCCGTATAAACATATTAAGACAGGAATCATGATCGAGACTCCGGCAGCAGTCATGATCAGCCGGGAGCTTGCCAGAAGAGTGGATTTCCTGAGTCTTGGAACCAATGACCTGAGTCAGTATACACTGGCGATGGACAGACAGAATCCGCTTCTGCGCAAGAAATATAATGACCATCACCCGGCAGTGCTGCGTATGATTCAATGGTGATCGAAGCGGGACATGCAGAAAATAGACGTGTCTGTATCTGCGGGGAACTTGCAGCAGACACTGCCTGACAGAAGAATTTCTGAGGATGGGTGTGGACTGTCTCTCTGTAGTGCCGGCATGTATTTTGCCGGTAAGAAAAGCACTGAGACAGGTGGATCTGTCCGGAGATGATAAAGGTGCGTGAATTTGGTGAAAAGTAAAGTGGTATTACTTCCCTGCCGGGAATATGATGAAGAAAAAATCTATATGCTGCTGAAACAGGGGCTGGATTTTCTGGGTGGAGTGGAGACTCTGATTCCAAAGGATGCGAAGATCCTGCTGAAGCCGAATCTGCTGAAAAAAGCAGAGGTAGAGAAAGCAGTGATCACACATCCGGTTGTAGTAGGAGTTTTTGCGGGAATCCTGCGTGAAAGTGGGTATGAGAATATTGTGCTTGCAGATTCCTGCGGTCATGGAACCACTCAGGCAGTGATTCGCGGAACAGGAATGGATACTTATCTGGAGAAATATCATATTCCGGCTGTTGATTATTCTGAGGGCGTGAAAACTGCTTATCCGCAGGGAGTCCAGGCAAAGGAATTTATCCTGCCAAAAGAACTGTTGGAGCAGGACTGTGTGATTTCCCTGAGCAAGATGAAAACACATGCATTAGAACGTATCACCGGTGCGGTTAAGAACAGCTATGGGTTTGTATATGGATTCCATAAAGCGAAGGGGCACACGCAGTACCCGAGTGCAGACAGCTTTGCCAGAATGCTTATTGATCTGAATAAATGTGTGGCACCGAAGCTGTATGTGATGGATGGGATCGTGGCCATGGAGGGCAACGGACCGGGTTCGGGAGATCCGGTTCCTATGAATGTACTGCTGATGTCCACAGATCCGGTTGCACTGGACAGTGTATTCAGCCGTCTGGTTTATCTGAAACCGGAGATGGTTCCGACGAACTATCATGGCGAGAAAATGGGACTTGGTACATGGAAAGAAGAGGAGATTACCCTTCTGACACCAGACGGGGAGATTTCCATGGCAGAGGCAGTGAAAAAATACGGAAATCCGGCTTTTAATGTAGACCGCACAGAAGTGCGAAAGAATATCTGGACAAGAATGGCGGGAGCGTTAAACATTTTTCAGAAAAAACCATATATAGAAGCTGATAAATGTGTCCGCTGCGGGATCTGTGTGCAGAGCTGTCCGGTTCCGGGGAAAGCTGTGGATTTCAGAAAAGGCAAAGGAAAGCCGCCGGTATATGATTACAGAAAGTGTATCCGCTGTTTCTGCTGCCAGGAGATGTGTCCGAAGAAGGCAATCAAAGTGAAGTAGATGAAAAGCAGATAATAAAAAGCGCAATTGTTTATAGAATTGCCATGGTATTTTCGCAGAATCAGGACAGAGGAAAGCCGGACAATTACCAAAAAGCACATAACAGAGGATGAGAATATCTCGGATTGAGACAGATTCTATCCTAAGTTATGTGCTTTTTTGAGTCATATCCCTCTTTAACCGAATCAGGAAAGTTCCCTGCTTTGGCTGCGAATATTCGTTATTCGTCTGACTATGGCTGTCGAAGATACAAAATCTATCTTCCGAGGCTTCTGCTTATCTCGCGGATGAATTCCGGAGTAGTACCACAGCATCCTCCAACAACAGACGCACCATTTCGATCAGAACCTTCATATGTTCAGCAAAGCTTTTGGCGTCCATACTGTAAATGGCATTTCCCTGATCATCAATCGTCGGCATACCGGCATTAGGTTTGGCAATGACAGGAATGGATACGTTCTCTTTGATATTGCGGACAACGGATACCAGCTGGTCAGGTCCTACAGAACAGTTGATCCCAACTGCCACAGCACCTGCACCCTCAAGGGCAATCGCAGCCTCCACAGCATTTCCTCCGCTGAAAATGCTTCCGTCAGCTTCTACGGTCATTGTACACATTACAGGAAGAGAACTTACGGATGCAGCAGCATCCAGTGCAGCAAGTGTTTCCTCGATATTGATCATGGTTTCCGCAGCAATCAGATCAACACCTGCATCCTCAAGAACCTTAATCTGTTCACAGTATGTTTCATATGCCATCTCATAGGTGAGATCACCGGCAGGCTCCATCATCTTGCCTGTTGTGGTAATATCACCGGCAACATAGACCTTATGTCCTACTGCCTCTCTGGAAATATTTACAAGTGCATGGTTCATTTCCGCAAGCTTATCCTGCAGTCCGTGAAGTCCGAGACTGTAACGGTTTCCGCCGAAAGTAGGTGCGTATACGATCTGGCTTCCTGCTTCAACATAAGCCTTTTGCAGATTCTGCAGAACTTCTTTGTGCTCCATGATCCATGCTTCTGTACAGATTCCTCTTGGCATTCCGGCGGCCATAAGATTGGAACCGGTAGCACCGTCGAGCAGTACAACATCCTGTGTCAGCTTCTGAAATTCTTCTCTAGTCATGGAAATTTCCTCCTGTGTTTTCTATGAAAGTCCTGAGTGGCTGCCATGAATCAGTCATGTCTGCATGGGTAAATTCGTGGATACCGGACAGGATGACTTTCATATACTGTGACATTATAGCACAGCTTCAGGATAAATGGAGAAAATTAATAAATTTTTATTTCATATGATGCAGTAAAAATTTCATCCTTGTCCAGAGTGTTGATATATTTCTTTTCCGGAAGCTCGCCCTTAAATCCAAAATCATCACAGCGTCCCATCCATGGTTCAAGACATACAAAAGGAGAACCCGGGACGGACCAGATGCCAAAGCTTGGAAATCCATGACAGATCAGTTCCACATAAGGAGTTCCGTCAGGGAAAGCGATGCCGGCCTTTTCAATCTGGTCATCAAAAATAAGGGCATCTTTGTCAAACATGTGAGCATCAATAAGGCAGGAACCATTCTCAAGCTCCAGTGTATAAGCTTTATCTGCGACCGCGGTGCCTGATGACATGTCGATCAGCAGATAGGAGAGGGAATCCCTGCGTCGAAAGTAAGATGATATTGCTCCTGGGAGCCAATTCCTCCGGCAGGTACATTGAATGCAGGATGGCCGCCAATTGTAAAATACATGGTTTCATCATTAAGGCTGATCACTTCCCAGCATACACTGACCTGGTTCTTCTCCAGAACATGCTTGATCTTCAGCTCAAAATCATATGGATAATTTTCTCTTGTGGCATCAGAAGATTTCAGCCTATGGGTGATGGAATCAGCAGTCATATCCACGCAGGTAAATTCGCTGTCCCTGGCAAACCCATGCTGACTGGAGGGATATTCGACTCCATTAATACGATAGTGATCCTCAAAATGACGTCCCACATTAGGAAAAAGAACAGGGGCGTGGCGTTTCCAGTAAGCCGGATCTGCCTGCCAGATCACTTCTCTGTTATGTACTTTATCAAAAATGCTGCAAAGCTCAGCACCATGATCGTCTACAGATACTCTAAGATAGTCGTTTTCAATTGTATGGATCATAAATGAATCCTCCTTGATCGATAAATATTGTGTAACTGTTCAGCTGGCAGTATCCTGCAAATCACCGAAGGTGATTTGAAATGCATTTTGGTTCGTAACTGCGAAGGTACCGAATAGTCACGGACATTGATGTCCGGCAATTTTAAAAAAGGTTTTGATTGCTATAAGTTGATGCCGGAATCAATCTGTCTATAAGTATAACACATGGGCCGGATTAATTATAGTTATAAATATACAAAAATAGATCTGAAATGTCGTGGTAAATTGAAAAATACACTGATATAGTGACGAAACACAGAAATCATATGTGTAAAAACCACAATAAATGATTGACGAATAAAAAAATATTTGTTACAATTTACCTCAACGAGTCCTGCGGGACCAGAGCGCGTCTGAAAAATTGTGACGCACATCTTGCGTAAAGCATTTTTCAGACACACTCTAAGACATAATGAACAAAACGTGAAAACAAGGAGGTCATTGCTATGGCGAAAAAAAGAAATATCATTGTTGGACAATCAGGAGGACCTACTGCAGTAATCAATTCCAGTCTTGCCGGAGTTTATAAGAATGCCATTGAACGAGGATTTGACAAAGTATACGGAATGCTTCACGGCATTCAGGGACTGTTGGATGAACAGTATATTGATCTGTCAACACAGATTCATTCAGAACTGGATATCGAATTACTCAAGAGAACACCATCTGCATTTTTAGGTTCCTGTCGTTACAAGCTTCCTGAGATTCACGAAGATAAAGCAATTTATGAGAAAATTTTTGAGATCTTAAATAACTGGATATCTATGCGTTTATCTACATTGGCGGAAATGATTCCATGGATACGATCAAGAAACTGTCTGATTATGCGATTCTTACAGGACAGACTCAGAAGTTCCTTGGTGTTCCGAAAACAATCGACAATGACCTGGCGCTGACAGACCATACACCCGGATTCGGAAGTGCTGCAAAATATATCGGCGCATCCACAAAAGAAGTGATCCGCGATGCATTGGGACTTACTTATAAGAAAAATATGATTACGATCATGGAGATCATGGGACGTAATGCCGGATGGCTTACAGGTGCCACAGCACTGGCAAAATCTGAGGACTGCGACGGACCGGATTTGATCTATCTGCCGGAAGTGCCTTTTGATGTTGAGAAATTCCTTGCAAAAGTAAAAGATCTTCTGAATAAAAAAGCATCTATTGTAATCGCAGTTTCCGAGGGAATCAAGCTGGCAGACGGAAGATATGTATGTGAGCTTGGAAGCGTGGGAGACTATGTGGATGCATTTGGACACAAACAGCTTCAGGGAACAGCCACTTATCTGGCAAACTTCCTGGCAGCGGAGTGCGGATGCAAGACAAGAGCTGTTGAACTTTCCACATTACAGAGAAGTGCTTCCCATATGGCATCCAGAGTGGATATTGATGAAGCATTCATGGTAGGTGGTGCTGCAGTTAAAGCTGCAGATGAAGGTGACACAGGTAAGATGGTTGTTATCGACCGTGTTTCCGATGATCCCTACATGGCAGCTACAGGTATCTACGATGTACACAGAATCGCAAATGAGGAGAAACTTGTTCCGAGAGAATGGATGAATAAAGATGCTACAAACGTAACTAAGGATTTTGTAGACTATATTAAACCTCTGATCCAGGGAGATTATCAGCCTATTATGGTAAATGGTATGCCGAGACATCTGGTACTGAACATGAAAAAAGGCAGAAAGAAATAATTGATAAAAATTATAAACGGGCAGCCGGGCAGATCAACTTATCTGTTTTGCTTCCCGTTTTTTCCTGTTATATATGAGATGTGAGAGAAAAATGCAGATAAAGACCAGAATAAAGGACTGAGAAAACCTTAACAATAATAAGAATAATAAAATAAATCACTTTATGCAGAATGTATAAAAATTTTAGCTAATTTTAGCAGAATAACCTTGACGAAATGACACAAATTCTATAAAATAATTATGTGCGTATAAGAAACATATATTTACTTATGTGCGAAAGGTGTGGCTGTTCAGTTACTTCACAACAGAATGCTGAATAGTTACAAAAGAACAATAATTTAGGAGGAAAATGTAAAATGGCAAAATGGGTTTACATGTTTACAGAAGGTAACGCTAATATGAGAAACCTTCTGGGTGGTAAAGGTGCCAACCTTGCTGAAATGACAAACCTTGGTCTTCCTGTACCTCAGGGCTTCACAATCACAACAGAAGCTTGTACTCAGTACTATGAAGACGGAAGACAGATCAATGATGAGATCATGGCTCAGATCATGGAAGCAATCACCAAAATGGAAGGAGTTACCGGAAAGAAATTCGGTGACAAAGAAAATCCTCTGCTTGTTTCCGTTCGTTCTGGTGCGAGAGCTTCTATGCCAGGTATGATGGATACTATCCTGAACCTTGGTTTAAATGAAGACGTTGTTAACGTACTTGCTGAAAAATCCGGCAATGCTCGTTGGGCATGGGACTGCTACAGAAGATTCATCCAGATGTACTCTGATGTAGTTATGGAAGTCGGAAAGAAATATTTCGAAGAACTTATCGATGAGATGAAAGCTAAAAGAGGTGTTAAGCAGGATGTTGAACTTACTGCAGAAGACCTTCATGAATTAGCTGAACAGTTCAAAGCTGAATATAAAGCAAAAATCGGTGCTGATTTCCCAACTGATCCTAAGGAACAGTTAATGGGTGCTATCAAAGCCGTATTCCGTTCCTGGGACAACCCACGTGCGAACGTATATCGTCGTGACAACGATATCCCGTATTCCTGGGGTACAGCAGTTAACGTACAGATGATGGCATTTGGTAACATGGGTGATGACTGTGGTACAGGTGTTGCCTTCACACGTGACCCTGCTACAGGAGCTAACGGTCTGTTTGGTGAATTCCTTACAAATGCTCAGGGTGAAGACGTTGTTGCCGGTGTTCGTACACCTATGCACATCTCCGAAATGGAACAGAAATTCCCGGAAGCATTCGTACAGTTCAAACAGGTTTGCGAAACACTTGAAAAACACTACAGAGACATGCAGGATATGGAGTTTACTGTAGAGCATGGTAAACTGTATATGCTTCAGACACGTAACGGTAAGAGAACAGCTCAGGCTGCTTTAAAGATCGCTTGTGACCTTGTTGATGAGGGAATGAGAACAGAAGAAGAAGCTGTAGCTATGATCGACCCACGTAACCTTGATACTCTTCTTCACCCACAGTTTGATGCTGCTGCTCTGAAAGCTGCTACACCAATGGGTAAAGGCCTTGGCGCTTCTCCTGGAGCTGCTTGCGGTAAGATCGTATTCACAGCTGATGACGCTGTTGAATGGGCTGAAAGAGGAGAAAAAGTCGTACTTGTACGTCTTGAGACATCTCCGGAAGACATCACAGGTATGAAATCTGCTCAGGGTATCCTGACAGTTCGTGGTGGTATGACATCTCACGCAGCAGTTGTTGCCCGTGGTATGGGTGAGTGCTGTGTATCCGGATGCGGTGATATCGCTATGGACGAAGAAAACAAGAAATTCACACTTGCTGGTAAAGAATTCCACGAAGGAGACTTCATCTCCATCGATGGTACAACCGGTAACATCTACGACGGAATCATCCCGACTGTAGACGCTACAATCGCTGGTGAGTTCGGACGCATCATGGCATGGGCTGACAAGTACAGAACAATGAAAGTTCGTACAAACGCAGATACTCCTGCAGATGCTAAGAAAGCTGTAGAGCTTGGTGCAGAAGGTATCGGTCTTTGCCGTACAGAGCATATGTTCTTCGGTGAGGGACGTATCGATGCATTCCGTGAAATGATCTGCTCCGAAACAGCAGAAGAGAGAGAGAAAGCACTTGCAAAAGTTCTTCCATATCAGCAGGATGACTTCAAAGGTCTCTTTGAAGCTCTGGAAGGTAACCCTGTTACTATCCGTTTCCTGGATCCGCCTCTTCATGAGTTCGTTCCTACAGATGAAGCTGACATCAAGAAACTTGCAGATGCTCAGGGCAAAACTGTAGAGCAGATCAAGACTATCATCGCTTCTCTTCATGAGTTCAACCCGATGATGGGACATCGTGGATGCCGTCTTGCTGTTACTTATCCTGAAATCGCTAAGATGCAGACAACAGCAGTTATCCGCGCAGCAATCGAAGTTAAGAAAGCTCATCCGGACTGGACAATCAAACCGGAAATCATGATCCCACTTGTTGGCGATGTAAAAGAGCTTAAATATGTTAAGAAATTCGTAGTTGAGACAGCTGATGCTGAGATCAAAGCCGCTGGTTCTGACCTTCAGTATGAAGTTGGTACAATGATCGAGATCCCGAGAGCTGCTCTTACAGCTGATGAGATCGCTAAAGAAGCAGACTTCTTCTGCTTCGGTACAAACGACCTTACTCAGATGACATACGGCTTCTCCCGTGATGATGCAGGTAAATTCCTCAATGCATACTATGACGCTAAGATCTTTGAGAACGATCCATTTGCAAAACTGGATCAGGTTGGCGTTGGCAAGCTGATGAAGATGGCTATCGAACTCGGCAAACCGGTTAACCCGAACCTTCACGTAGGTATCTGCGGCGAGCATGGTGGAGATCCGTCTTCTGTAGAATTCTGCCACAAGATCGGTCTTAACTATGTATCCTGCTCACCATTCCGTGTACCGATCGCTCGTCTTGCAGCAGCACAGGCAGCTATCGCAGAGAAGAATGCATAATTAGCATATTGTTAAGGGGCAAAGCGAAATATCCTCTAAAGAGGTAAAATAGCCAACCAGCCTAAAGTGTCCAAACGTAAAATTTGACCTTGGAGAATTGTAGAAATACAGTTCTTCAGGGTCTTTTTTGTTACATTACACAGCGGTATTCTTTTGTTTAACAACCGTAGCAAGAATTCCCTCACCTCTATAGGAAGGCCACTGAAAAAAGTCCTTTTTGCGTATAAATTAACACAAAAATAAGTACATCAATCAACTTTGAGACACTGTATATAGTATGAAAAAACAGTTTTTCAGCGGCGTCCTATAGTGATGGATGAATTGCACATTCAAGCATGTCTGCTCAAATTTATAAAAAATCACAAAACACTTGTTCTGACACAATAAATATATTATAATAGAGAAAAGAACAATATGCTCTTGGAATTTGGACGGTCGAAATAAGCAATAAGTGAGTGTACATAATGAGTTTAGATAATAATTCTCATTCAGTGTTTTTGTTTGATCATAGTTATGAAATATAGCAGAAAGATGCTGGACGATAAGATGTCAGAGAGAACAAAAGAAATCTTTGAAATATAGCACCTGTTGAAACAATCCATCAGTATATAGAGAGTCAGGGTGAGAAAGATAAACC
>ENA-OQCS01001046-OQCS01001046.1-human-gut-metagenome-genome-assembly--contig:-NODE-1046-length-14920-cov-2.269452_pt1 | contig 14920 bp, 25 predicted proteins | sample MGYA00242757_ERZ504575 | MGnify/ENA primary metagenome ERZ504575 (study PRJEB26092, sample SAMD00036297) | human gut metagenome | host: Homo sapiens | study: EMG produced TPA metagenomics assembly of...
GTTTTTACTCATTTCCCGTAACTTTATTTTCTGTAATTTCATTTTCCTTCTCCCTGTTGTCGTTTCTTATAACATCTACCAGTTTTCCCTTATGAGCCATCACGCGTGTCCCCAGAAATCCTTCCACAGGATAAGCGATCTCACTGTACACACCGGTTTCTTCAATCATCTGACCATTCGGTGCATGAACATTTCCGACATTTCCACTCCATACAGATACCGTTCCATCCCGATCTCTCTGCCAGATTTCTACCACCAGATCGGACGTGACATTGTAGATTGTGTAATTCTGTATTTCCACCTGTCCAGAGATCATTCTCCGGTTCTGTGCCATAAAATGATTATCCAGTCCGAGATTTTCTCTCAGTGCATGGCAGTATCTCTCATATGCCTGTTCGGGATCTGTTATGAGTACTTTTTGCGTAATGCCGTATTCTTCGATATCGATGACCGCCGAGGCCAGATTCGACAGTGCCAGGGCATCTTCCATATACATGGCAGATTCTCTGTACAAAGCAACCTGCAGCTGCATACATAGCAGTATTGCCCAAAACAGTATCAGGAACAGTCCAAGCACCCAGGAAACCTGTCCCTGTTCTCTAGTTTTTCGCTGTAGATACTCTTTTTTCATAAATTTCATAAGTTTCCCCCAGCCGGCCATGAATCTGCAATACAACGTCATTTCCGTATCCCGCCGGATTTAATGTACTTCCCTCATAATCAATCCCTGTCATCCCCAGATTCTCCAGTTCTGCGGTCAACTGCATCTGATCCTGAGCCGCCAGATAGCCGACCGTTTCCATCTTGAGCAGATAACATCGTGCCAGCTGACCCACTTCCGCCTTTTTGGCAATCAGCTGTACATTTTCCATATAACTTATCATTAATGCGGTGAGTGCCAGGATGCACAGTCCTATTGTCAGTATTTCTCCTACGTTTCCGGCTTCTTTTTTTCGTCCTGTCATACACTCTCCTGCCTTATACACCGGTGAGAATATCTGCCGCTTTTGTCTGCATTGCCGTCACGATCGTCTGTATAAACGTTGTCAGACTGTCTTTCATGACCACGCACAGCAACAATGCAATAATGCATAGTCCGACTGTCACCAGAATCCCATCGATTCCCGGTTCACTGCTTAAGGCATGTTTTTTAATTCCGCTCACAATCTTTTCCCAATTTCCGTGCTTTTTCTCTTTCATTTTATTTCGTTCCTTTCGTATTTTAATATTTTTATATTTTGTATTTTTGTTTTTTCATTGGCCGGCTGTTTAGAATTTCACTGCCGCACGGAACATATATCCCACACAGGCATACAAGATCACTCCCAAGTCGCGCCCAGCATCCCCAACTGGTAAAATGTAATGCTGCGGTCCAGTGCATTTTTCTGATGATTTAGGACTGTTATCTCCATATCCTTCAGCTGTTCTCCATATCTCCCAGGAGTTCCACAGCTTGTCCGGATTCCCCCGCCTGGATCAGTGTGATGCACAATGCATCAATTTGCCGGTTATCAAAACTTTCCCTGAAAAGCTGACAAAGCCGTCATAAGATCAGACTGCATTACAAGATCCCCCGCCAGCTCTATCAGGGCCTGTTGCAGGCGCCGTCCTTTCACACTCTGACAACATTCCGTCAGAGCATCCGCGACATAAATACCGGCACGGATCTGTACCTCCAATGCCTGATAGATCAGCTTGATCTCCGTCAACATATTGCGATTATCCCTCTCATTCATATATATCAACAGCAGTTCCGGCAGAAAATACAGCACCGTTGCTGCCAAAACAGCGTATCCGCATCCGATTTTCAACAGACTGATCGCCCCCAAAAAAGCCAGTACGATTCTACCTGTTAAGTACTTCATGGGAGTAATCGTTTTTCCAAAATGATATTTTGCTCCGTTACGGATCAATTTTCTCTCTGTCTTTTCCGCCCAGCCGGTATAGCCTTTGCTTTCCCGTATCATTCCCGTAAATTCTTCCATGGTGTGCAGCAGGATTTCCGGTGTTTTGCTCCTTCCCAGACGAAAAACAAACACTCCGCCGAAGACAGCTCCCAATATCTGCGGTATCCAAATAGTTTTCCAGTACATTCTCTCATTCTCCTCACATTTTGGTATCTACACAACATTTGTGTTTATCTTCGAAACCCATATACCTTGCGCAGGAACAATCCAAATATGATCCCATAGATTCCCAATGCCAGGTGTCCGGGTAACGTATCTGTTACGATCTTCCAGACAGATACATCGATCAGACGATCCACTGTCATCAGAGCGAATACTGACATTGCCGCCAGCAGTCCCATATTGATCGCTGCTTCCCTCAGCATTCCTTTTCGTTCCTCCTCTGTCCTAAGATATTCCCGCACAGAACGTCTGCTACTGTCTACCAGTGTTGTCAGATCTGCCATGTAACGTATACTGATCTCCAGATTTCTGGCAAGTTCTTTGAACTTCGGATGTTCCACCTTTTCCGCCATTGCCAGCAGTGCCGTGGAGGAATTTCCCGTCATCTGTGCCTCATAGGCGCATTCCTCCATCACTCCTTTCAGTGGCTCTTCCATATATTTACTCACCTGCCCCAGGACACCGGTGATCTCCCCGGCAGTCAGGCTGTAATTTCCCAGGAAATTCAGGCACTTTAAAATATTGTCATTTACCGACCGGTATTCCAAGAAACGAAAGGTGTTCAGGAGAATCATCTCGACAGCCATTGTGATCATCAGATACATAAGTGAAGTTATCATTTTGCACCCAAGCACCTGTGTCCCTCCGAAGACAGCCGCAATCAGCAGTACATTTCCGGCAACCCATTTTTCTGCTGTAAAATGGGGCATTCTTCTGCGCAATCCGCTGTACCGTAAAACCTCTTCTATCCTGTACCAGACATTATTTTTTTGTTGAAATTCCATCAGACGGTGCCGGTTCTCTACTGCTCTCAGTTGTGACGCACGATCCATTCCTTCCCTGGTCCGGTGCAACAGCTCCCATAGCTTCTCCAGCCACCTCATCCGGCCAAACAGAAGCAAAAAGCCCATAAATAATAAACAGACAATCCATACGTATATGATCATAAGTTCCTCCTGTGTAATGATCAAAACAACCTCTCATATTCCAGATTCTCTTTCTCTGCGTTCCAGCCCAGGCAGGCAAATATTTCCTTGACCCTGTAATGTTCCATGAAGATCAGTGTCTGAAAGCAGTCCATCATTTTCATCAACTCATTGCGTGAGTATCTACTGTCATACATTGCATAATCCACTATTTTCTCCGGAGCTCTGTCAGCGGACGGCGCATGCACTGTAGCGGCACAGATCTGTCCCGTATAAGCTGCATTCAGAAGATACAGTGCCTCTCCGCCCTTCACTTCTCCGATAATGAAAAAATCCACATCCATGGTAAGACCGGCAATGCTGATATGCTTCAGATCATAATTCACTGAACTCTCCGAAGCACCCGGCAGAATGTAGAAACATCATATCCGGATGGAAAAGTGTCGTCAGTTCATCCGCCTGTTGGGCCACCAGTATCGCCATATCATCCGGCAAAGTCTCTTTAAGTGCATTCAGCAGTGTCGTTTTCCCGGAGGAATTGCCTCCGCAGATCAGTGTGGACCCCTGCCGGAACCTTTGCACCAGCAGTTCCGCCGTTGCCCTGTCCATCATATTCTTCTCCACCAGTTGCGCCATCATCGGAAAATTCTTCGGAACTTACGAATACAGAGATAAGGTTCGCTGTATGTATTCACGATCGGCATGGACAGTGTAAAACGAAATATAAAATCCGGATGACTTTCCGTATCCGTAAATCGCTGAATCGCATTCAGATTCGAAATATTCACCTGATTTCTGGTCGCTATATAATCAATAAACTGCCGATATTCCTTCTCGAAGCAAAGGCAATGCCTGCATCCATACGTTTCCCCTCTCTCTTGATCCGAATGCAGTCATGGCTGACTACACGGATATCCGAAATACTCCCATCATCCATGAGCGGTGACAATCTGGAATAGCCGAACACATATTGCTCGAATTCTTTTAAAAGATCCGCCTGTTTTTCCACCGGTAAATGATAATTCTGCTCTATGTGTTTCAAAACTTCCCGTAAAAATTGTTCCTTACTCAGAATTCCTTTTTTCACCTGCACCAAAAGAATCTGCTTTTGCGTAAGGAAATCCTCTACTAATCGCTGTAAATCCTCTTCCATTTTTCCTCCAATCGCATATTTTGTTGTAGCCGTTCCCTGTTATTACTTCTTCTGTAATGTGATGTGTGGTCGAACATGACCGGATAAAAGATGCCGACGCTCTGACTGTCCCGTCGGGTAATATGCAGATTACTCCTTCTGCCATGATATGTCAACGCTTTCAAAACTATTTCCTGATTTTCGGAATAGTGCCCAAACAAAAACCGCAGTCCGGGGATTTTTCACTAAAAATCCAGTCAGACTGCGGTCTCGCACCTTGTATATTTTGTCTTTGTCTATTTTGTCCTATCATACTCACATTCCTGTTGCAACAGCAATGCATCAAACGCCTCCACCGGCATAGGACGGTGAAACAGAAAGCCTTGTGCATCTGTACAACCGCATCCCAAAAGGAAGCTCTTCTGTTCCTCTGTTTCCACTCCCTCAATCACGATATGTACTCCCAGCTGCTGCAGCATGGCAATGGTATTGCGGATAATGATCCGGCTCTTATCCTTTCCAGATCCCGGATAAACTCTCTGTCGATCTTGATCTCATCCAGTGTCTGGTTCTTCAGCATATTCATAGTCGAATAACCGGTTCCGAAATCATCCATGGACACCAGGAAGCCCCGCTCCCGCAGGCTTTCCATGCGGCGATACATACCTGCCTCGTCCTCCAGGAAGGCGCTCTCTGTCAGTTCCAACGGAACATACTCCGGCGGAACATCATATTCCTCCTGAGACGGATCAGTGTCTCTGCCATTTTTTCATCATATGCGTGTAATCGCGATACATTGATGGAAACGGGGACAAGCATCCGGTCTTCCCGGTGCAATTTTCCCAGATAAGCAAACACCTTCTCCCAGATATATTCATCTACATTGATGATAAATCCGTTTTTCTCCAGTACGGGAATGAACTCTCTCGGTGGCACCAGCCCCTTTTCCGGATGCTTCCAGCGCACAAGCGCCTCGCCTCCGATCACTCTTCCGTCCCTCATATCGACCTTGGGCTGCACATACAGCTGTAGTTCTCCGTTCTCCAGTGCGGACACGATATCATTTTCCACCTGGCGTTCTCGCATCTTCTGACTACGCATTTTTTCGTCAAATACTGCATATGTCCGATATACTTTGCCTTTGATACTGTTCATAGCCATCGTGGCGCAATCTTTCAGATAGCTGATGGCAGGGGCTCTCTCCGGTGAGATTCCGATTCCAAAGGATGGTTGTACACGGTAAGCGAACGGAAAGTCAGTTATCTTTTTTCTGATCTCCCGCACAATAATTTCCAGTTCCTCTACTTCCTCATAGCTTGTGCATAAGCAAAAGATATCTGCTCTGATATGGCAGGCATAGCTATCCGGCTGTTATTCTCATACCAGTCAAAGCAAGACGCAATAAATCTTAGCAATCTGTCTCCTTCGTCTCTGCCGCAGAACTCATTCACAGCCTTAAACTGTACAATATCCATAATTATGACACCGTATTTTTTATCCGGCTGCTGCTTGATCATTCACCGCACAGATAGAAAAAAGAATTGATATTATGCAGATTTGTCAGCCCTGTTCTGTTATTTTCTACATTTTCTTCCGCCATTTTTCTAAGAGAATACAGATATAATTCTTCTTTTCCGGCATCTGTTTTCTGCGGAGAAGATTCAATGATTTCCTCTTTTGCTTTCTGATACGTCATAGGCACCCTCCTCAAAACATAAATCAGTCCCGATGAATGCTTTTATTATACTTCATTTTGGTGATTTTTTCTACTATATGCCGATTTTTATTGTTTTTTTTAGGAAAATGATATAATATGGGTGTCTGTAAAGTTATTTCAGAGAGGAGCGTACTTTATGTTTTTACTTTTAGCCGGCGGACTTTTGATCATCCTTTGGCAGTAGTGATCGCCGTAGTATCCTCCGTGGTATCCGCAGTTGCGGCAGCTACTGACGATGCAGAAGACTGACATTCCGGACTTCGGATTGTCAGTTTTCTTCTCCCCGTTCGATTCTCGCCGCCAGGTCTTCCAAGTACATCCAGCGTTCCATCTTTTCTTCCAGCTGCTGTTCCGCAGCCTCTTTTTCCTGTGTTAATTCATTGAGTTTCACGAAATCACTGGCATATTTTGAAAAATCTGCTTCCAAAGTTGCAATTTTATCCTCTAATGCCGCCATTTCGCCTTCAATGGATTCATAGTCTTTCTGTTCCTGGTAAGTGAATTTTAATTTGCGTTTCTGTCCGTTTTTCCAGTTTTTAGAAGTAGTTTCCTCATCGGCGTTCTTCGGCTGGGATGCTGCCGCCGTTCCTGTGCTCTCTGTGTTCCCCTCCGCAGCTTTCCTATTGGCATAATCTGTGTAACCGCCCTCATACTGCACCATGCGGGTATCCTCCAGGGCGAAGATCCTGCGGACCACACGATCCAGAAAATACCGGTCATGGGACACGACGATGACGATGCCTGGGAACGTGTCCAGATAATCCTCCAGTACCTGCAGGGTAGCAATGTCCAGATCGTTAGTCGGCTCATCCAGGATCAAAACATTCGGTGCCCCCATCAGACTTTGCATAACTGCAGTCTGCGCCGCTCTCCACCGGACAGTTTTCCCAGCTGTCCGTACTGGTCCTCCCCGGAAAAAAGAAACCTCTCCAACATTCTCGCTGCCGTGATCTGCCCATCCTCCGTGATGATATATTCTGCCACATCCCGGATGTAATCAATGACTCTCTGCTCCGGATGCATCATAGTGTCGTCGATCTCCTGGGCATAATATCCCAGCTTCACGGTCTGTCCGATCTCGATGTGTCCGCTGTCCGGAGCCACTTCACCCAGAATCATTTTCATTAATGTAGTCTTGCCGCTTCCGTTGGGTCCGATGAATCCTACCCGGTCATCCTTGCCGAACAGATAAGTAAAATCGCGGATCAGGACTTTATCCCCATAACTCTTGGACACATTCTCGATCTCCACGGTGGTCCGTCCCAGTCTTGATGCTGCGGAAGCCAGCTCTACCTTACCGTCTGTCACAGGACCTTTCACATTTTTCAGTTCCTCAAAACGCTGTAATCTCGCCTTCTGCTTCGTGGAGCGGGCTCTGGCACCGCGCTGCACCCAGCAAGCTCATTCCGTAAAATGTTCAGACGCTTTTTCTCACTGGCCTGCGCCATCTCTTCCCGCTGCATTTTCAGTTCCAGATAGCCGGAATAGTTGGCATCATAAGAATAGATCTTCCCCTTGTCCAGCTCCAGGATCCGGTCAGTGACGCTGTCCAGGAAATACCGGTCGTGAGTGACCATGATCATGGCACCTTTTCTGCGGCGCAGCTGCTCCTCCAGCCAGTCGGACATGGAATTGTCCAGATGGTTGGTAGCTCGTCCAATAACAGGATCTCCGCCGGGGACAATAGTACCGATACCAGTGCCAGACGCTTGCGCTGTCCGCCGGACAACTGCCCGCAGGGCTGGTCAAATTCCGTAACACCCAGTTTTGTCAGCATGCTTTGGCATCCGCCTCGATGGTTCCTGCGTTTTCCTCCACGCGGTTGCCCCGCAGCACCGCTTCCAGTACGGTCTCTTCCGGTGCGAACTCCGGATTCTGCGGCAGATAACGCACCAGACAGTGATTTGCCTTGATCACGGTACCGTCATCAGTCTCTTCCAGCCCGGCAATTATTTTTAATAGTGTAGATTTGCCGGTTCCGTTAATACCAATGATTCCGGCCTTTTCCCCTTCCTGTAGGAAAAAGGAGGCTCCGTCAAAAATCTTGCGTACTCCATAACTTTTGGTAATATTGTCAACAGTCAATATATTCATCTGTACTACCTCATTTTTTCAGAATTAATTCTCTGGATGGCTTATCTAAACTTTTTTCTCAAAGAATCGTATCATTTTTCATGTGCTATACTTCCAAATGTAGTATACTATAAATAATCTATTTTAGGAAAGAAGGTTTTCGCATGAACTTAAAAGATGCTGCTGCGAATCTGAATCAGGCACACCCGGAGGATACCCTGCATCCCCTCTATACTCTGGGGGGAATTACTGATGCGATCCGGTTCTATGATGATATCCTGTCCGAATATCCCCGGCCGCAGATGAGACGTACAGATTATCATATGCTGAACGGTCTTTGGGAATATGCCTTTGTGCCCGCAGATGGGAGCAGTTCCTCGGAGGATCCTGCACATTTTACCGCTCAGGGTATCATCCGGGTTCCTTTTTCTCCGGAAGCCCTGCTTTCCAGAGTTCACAGACGACTGGAGCCCACGGAGTACCTGTGGTACCACCGGGAACTTTCTTTTTCCACGGAAGAGCTTTCCCAAAAAGAGGAAAACATGCACTGCATTCTGCATTTTGACGCGGTAGATCAGGAGGCAACCGTTTTCCTCGGCACAAAGCAGCTTGGCATCCACAGTGGCGGCTACCTTCCTTTTTCCTTAGACATCACGGAGTATGTAAATGAGGATCCTGTATCCCTCTACGTAAAAGTCCGGGATCTGACCGACACCGGTTACGCCACCAGGGGAAAGCAGACCCTGAACCGCGGCGGCATGTTCTACACTGCCCAGAGCGGCATCTGGCAGAGTGTCTGGTACGAATGGTTCCGGAAAACTATGTGATCAATTATAAGATCACTCCGGAGTACAACAAGGCTTCCGTAACCTTCGTTCTGTGTTCTCCGAAGCCGTTCAACCATTTGGAATTCCGGGTGAACATTCCCTCCTGCGACGGAACCCTCGCGCAGGAAAATACCGGTTCACTCACGCGGATGCGTGTACGTAAAATTTCTGAGCAACAGGATTCCTTTGGGCTCACGCATACCACGGTAGTACTTTCTTTTCCCGCCAGCGTCACCTATTCCGCAGCAGATCCCGCTGATGCACCGGAGCCTGTGAATTTCAAGCCCTGGAGTCCGGAACACCCCTGGCTGTATCCCTTTACTCTGACTGCCGATGGTGATACCGTGAAGGGTATTTTGCCATGCGCTGCTACTCCGTAGAGCGAGATTCTAAGGGTATCCCCCGCTTCTGCCTGAATCACAAGCCCTATTTTCTCCATGGGATCCTGGATCAGGGCTACTGGTCCGACGGACTGATGACCGCTCCCTGCGATGAGGCCTTTGTCTATGATATTAACCTTGCAAAAGGCCTGGGCTTCAACATGCTCCGGAAACATATCAAGATCGAGTCTCTGCGCTGGTATTACCACTGCGATCGTCTGGGAATGATCGTATGGCAGGATATGGTCAGCGGTGGCTCTACCTATCATATGCCCTGGGTGTGTTATATGCCAACATTGTTCCCCCACATGTCCGCCCACACGAAGGACAATCATTACGAACTGTTCTCCCGTAGCTCCGAGGAAGGCCGGAAAAGCTGGGAGCAGGAATGTTTAGACACCATAGATCATCTGTACAATGTGCCTTCCATTGCCGTGTGGGTGCCTTTCAACGAGGGCTGGGGGCAGTTCGATGCCGCCCGTATCGCGAACATGGTGGCAAAAAAGACCCCACCCGTCCGGTAGACCATGCCAGCGGCTGGTTTGACCAGAAAGGCGGGGATTTCCGCAGTATTCATAACTACTTCCGTCCATTACAGGTAAAATTGGATGGAAAAAGGGCTTTCGTTATCTCGGAATATGGTGGCTACGCCTGCCATATCGCTGGGCATTCCAGTGTGAACCGCGTCTATGGATATCAAAAGTACGACACCCCGGAAGAAATGGCTGCTGCCTGAAGCAGTTATTTTCCAGACAGTTATTTCCTCTGATCTCAAAGGGCTTGAGCGGTGCGGTATACACGCAGCTCTCCGATGTGGAGGAAGAAGTCAACGGTCTGGTGACTTACGACCGTCGTGTTGTCAAACTGCCTGTGGGACATCCGTTCGCGGCACCATCCTCTTTTGCAGCACCTTACTCACATGGAAATAAGCCGGAATAAGGAAGGCATCTGCCATCAGCCATGCAATGGGGCTGCCCAGGCATACCCCGGTGAAGCCGATGATGGGCACCAGTCCAAAGCCTGCTAATGATCTTGCTATCATTTCGAAGACACCCGCTAAAATGGCGAATTTCGGGAAACCCATGCCCTGGATCAGGAAGCGGACAATATTCACCAAGTGCAAGGCGAATATAGAATGCTGTATTCCATAACAGAAAAGCACGCACGTTGGCATGATCTCTGCCTCGCCGCCGTCCACGAATAGCTGCGCCAGCGGACCGCCGAAAAATACGGCGATCAGAAAAGCAATGACAGAATATCCCACACCCAGTGTTACACAGGCTTTCAGTCCCTTGCCGAGACGATCCAGTTTACCGGCGCCACATTCTGTCCACCATAGGTTGCCATGGTGGAACCCATGGCATCAAAAGGACAGGCTAAGAAGTTACCGATTTTGCCGCCTGCGGTCATGGCCGCAACTGCCGCAGAACCTAAGGTGTTGGCTGCAGTCTGTAAGATTACGCTGCCAATGGCGGTAATGGAATATTGTAATCCCATGGGAACGCCCATGCCGCACAGCACCATCATCATATGTCCGTCCACTTTCCATTCTTCCCTGCGGATCCGCAGGATCTCGAACTTTTTCACCATATAGACCAGACACGCCACACCGGAGACTCCCTGGGAGATCACCGTTGCCCAGGCTGCCCCCGCCACGCCCATGTGCAGGGAGATAATAAAATACAGATCCAGCACAATATTAATAATGGAAGACAGCACTAAAAATACCACGGGAGTCTTACTGTCGCCGGTAGCACGGATCACGCCTGCCACGATATTATACAGATACACTGTAGGGATACCGATGAAAATAATAAAAATATAATCATAAGCCCCATCAATAATATTCGCCGGTGTCTTCATCCAGACCAGAATATTCCGGCACAGAATTGCCGTCACCACGGTCATAACCACGGAAAATACCAGTCCCAGCCAGGCACAGTTCGCCACATACTTACGCATGCCTACATAATCTCCGGCACCGAATTTATGAGATACAGGGATGGCAAATCCGTTACAGACACCCATGCAGAAACCGATCACCAGGAAGTTGATGGAGCCGGTGGAACCCACTGCTGCCAGATCATCCACGCCTAAGAAACGTCCTACGATCATGGTATCTACCAGATTATAAAACTGCTGGAATAAAAATCCGAATAATAACGGCACAGCAAAGCTGATGATAAGTTCATGGGGCTGCCTTTTGTCAGGTCTTTTGTCATGGTAATATCCTCTCTGGTTTTCCAATCAACCGCAGGCACTGAATTTATCAGTGTTTCCTGTTATTTCTATCGTTGAGAGTATATACGCGGCGCTCCAAAAAAGCAATATCTTTTTTTGCACATTTTATGCTTTTTTGCTATACTATTTTTGTTATTTTTTACGAGGATTATTATTGTGAGAGGGGAATTATCATGAACGAATTTTTGAAGTATCTGAAAATGATACCTGTAATTATCTATCCTTATATTTATGTATTGATTCTTGCTATCTTTTTATTGTTCGCAGGTATTCTGCCGGAAGATTACACTGATGTCGCACTGATTGGGCTGTTGATCGTTGCAGTGATTTATAATCTGTATTCCTTTATCATCGTGATCGTCAATGCGGTGCAGGCAGCGAAGGGATAATGACCGCAAGGCAGGCGGCAAGAATGAACCTGATCATCAAATGTGTGCAGATTCCCGCTTATATCATGCACTTTATTCTCGGCTTTATCGGACTTGCCATGAGTGTCTGGGGTATCGGCTTTCTCCTATGGGCGGTACTCATTGATCTTTTGACGATTCTGCTCACCGGCATCAGTTCCATTGGCTGCAGCGTCCGCATGCGTAAAGAAGGGCTTGTATCCCTGCCGGTGCCATCTTCATGGGAGTCGGATGTTTTATCTACTGCGTGGATGTGGTGATCGCCATTGTGTATGTTGTGAAAGCCCGGAAGAAATCTCCTGCTAAATAGCAAGTTACCTAACTTATATACAACCGGAGCTACTGGTTTACTGAAAACTTTAGAACCATAGAACTCTCAAAGTGAGCAGATAACTCTGGGAGTTTTTGTTTGTTCAGAGTGTTTTGGGTCTATACAAAAAAACTTGCTCAGGAGATACTCAAAATAAGAAAAATAAGTATCTCAGAAGGAAATTTTTCTGTATAGAACCATTTTTCTTATTTTGAAGGCATTTGACAGCTTCAAAAGTATCTGGAGAGAAGATTTTCTGCTATAGACCCACGCTATTCATAAGATTGTCGGCAAAGGACGCCTTCCATCGTTTGTCTATCGCAGCGTTCACCGCATCACGGCAAAAAAGACAGTGCCCTATGAGCAAGCTCCCGGTCACTGTCTTATTTTTGTCTATGCACGGCTATGCTTTCGTAGCTTGCCAGTTACTTAAGTTCTTTTTACGCGAAAGGATTCTCGGTCGGATACAGCATTCCCTTCGGCTGGTTGAAATTCAGATCTTCTACTGGTACGCCAATGTACTTGAATACTTCGTACAGAGCCTTGCCGAAGTGTCCGAATGCTACGGCACCGTGGTGAGGGAAGTTCTTCTCGATCAGTACGTGACGATAGAAACGTCCCATCTCGGGAATAGCGAAAATACCGATACCGCCGAAGGATCTGGTCGCAACGGGAAGGACTTCACCCTGTGCAATGTAAGCGCGCAGCTTGCTGTCTGCAGTAGACTGTAAGCGGTAGAAGGTGATGTCTCCGGGAAGAATATCTCCTTCCAGAGTACCCTGGGTCACTTCTTCGGGAAGGGTTCTTGCATGATCATCTGGTACTTCATGTTGCAGGAGGTCAGCTTCTTGGAGTTGGTATTGCCGCAATGGAAGCCCATGAAGGTATCATTGTGAGTATAGTTAAATTTGCCCTTGATGGACTCTTCGTACATATCATCGGGAACGGTATTGTTAATATCTAACAGAGTTACGGTATCTGCGCTGACACAGGTTCCGATGAACTCACTTAAGCAGCCGTAGATATCTACCTCACAGGATACGGGAATTCCCATACCGGTGAGACGGCTGTTCACATAGCAGGGTACGAAACCAAACTGGGTCTGGAATGCAGGCCAGCATTTACCGGCAATCGCTACATACTTACGATACCCCTTGTGCGCCTCGATCCAATCTAACAGGGTCAGCTCATACTGAGCCAGCTTAGGCAGTACCTCAGGCTTATGATTGCCTGCGCCCAGCTCTGCTCCATCTCTTTTACCTTAGCCGGAATTCTCTCATCTCCGTCATGCTTCTTGAAAGCTTCGAACAGATCCAGCTCGGAGTTCTCCTCGATCTCCACACCCAGATTGTACAGCTGCTTGATCGGTGCGTTACAAGCTAAGAAATTCAGAGGTCTGGGTCCAAAGGAAATGATCTTCAGATCGCTTAAGCCACGATAGCTCTTGCAATGGGAATGAACTCATGCAACATATCTGCGCACTCTGCTGCAGTTCCCACAGGATTCTCAGGGATATAAGCCTTGATATTACGAAGCTTTAAGTTGTAACTGGCATTCAGCATACCGCAGTAAGCATCGCCTCTGCCTCCTACCAGATCGTTCTGGGTCTCTTCTGCTGCCGCGATGAACATGGCAGGACCGTCAAAATGCTTTGCCAGTAAGGTCTCGGAGATCTCGGGGCCGAAGTTGCCCAGATATACGCACAGTGCATTACAACCTGCCTTCTTAATATCTTCCAATGCCTGCACCATATGGATCTCGCTCTCCACGATACATACGGGACACTCATAGACACTGTCGGCGCCGTACTTCTCGGTATAAGCTTCATCAGAGCTTTTCTTCTGTTCACGGAAAGGCTCTCGGGGAAACAGTCACGGCTGACAGCCACAACGCCAATTTTTACTTCGGGTAAATTACTCATTTTGTAATCCTCCTGTTTTCGTTTTCTTTTTCTCTACACCATTTATTTTACCGCCGTCATACATCCATGCAGGGGATTCCGGCGTTCAAATCTTTTTATTCTGCCACCATTATTTGCTGACATCCAAATTCTCTCCAATCAGTCCGATAAAGCTTCCCTCGGAAAGTCCGCCCTCCGCATGACCGATCAGCCATTTGTTCGTAGCGGCAAGCAGCGCATCCTCGCTGAGTGCCTTGCCCTGCTCCACCTTCTGATGTGCTCCTTCTAACGGATAGTTAGTGCCCTGAGGTAACACGATGGCTACCTGAAATCCCTGTCCGTTTACTCCACAGGGAGCATAATGCAGAGAAGTTGCGAAGACCTCTACACCGGTACCCGCCGGTACTAAAAATGCTTCCATCTTAGAAGTATCATAGGTAAAATCCTCTGCCACATCTGCCAACTGTCCGAGGAGCAGAATGGCGTCTGTTGCCGCCACATTAATTTCTGAACTTCTATGATATTCCACGGCATTTAATTTGGAATTATGACCATTACAATAACCGATCTGCACGGGCATCTCCCCGTAAGTAATGGTCTCCAGTTCTTTTTTCACAGGCAATGCTTCCAAGGCGTTGATTCCGGCTCATATACCACGCCCTCAGGAATCGGAGTCTTCTTCATCTCCTCCACCAGTTCTGTGAAATTCACGTTGTGATCACTCTGCCGTATTTTCGAAACGCAGGATCCTTACCGACAAAATTTTCATTCTACTCTACCAACTTTCTCTATTATAGCACAATCTAAAATAACGAGGTTCATTTTGTTATGTCGTTGTTTGATTTTTCTATGATGTTATTTAATAATCTCAAATAGCG
>ENA-OQCS01001047-OQCS01001047.1-human-gut-metagenome-genome-assembly--contig:-NODE-1047-length-14915-cov-2.067352_pt1 | contig 14915 bp, 16 predicted proteins | sample MGYA00242757_ERZ504575 | MGnify/ENA primary metagenome ERZ504575 (study PRJEB26092, sample SAMD00036297) | human gut metagenome | host: Homo sapiens | study: EMG produced TPA metagenomics assembly of...
TGCATCCGGAACTTTCCTGATTACAAAATCCGGGATTAGTATTATTGGGACTGATTCTAATAAAGTTGTCATAAAGTCTCCGTTCGATATAACTCTTTCCGAAAAGGGAAATATTTCTTTTAGTTCTTTGCAAATTGCAGCAACAACGGCGACGGGAAGAGGCTTAGTCGATATTAAATCATCCAATACAACGGTTTCCTTTCTTGACGTTAAATTGAATATTGAAGGGCTGGTACTGCCGATGGTGGCTCTACGACTTGTTTTGGTATCGTTTCCCAACTTGAAGTTGATAATAATACGGTGAATTTTGTCGCTTCCCATATGTATATGTCAAAAGGTTTTCAGAGAGGATTATGTTTTAGGGATGGAGCCGGACATACACTTAATATGGAGAATAGCAAAATTGACGGACCAGCAGGTGCTTCTGGTTATTCGTATGTGATCGGTATCGGTTCTTGGCCGAGAATGACTTTGGTCAAAGATCCGGTTACATATAATATAAAAAACTCAGTAGTTGATGTAAACTATTATGCCCTGTTTACTAATAATCAAAAGGCTTCTGCTGTACCGGTTGTTATCAATATTGAAGGGAGTGATATTACAGCTTGGTCTGCTTTGTACTTGCGTGGCGATCAAGTTCAGGATGCTTTCCCTCATACTGTGAAAATAAGTGATACCCGATTGAACGGACGTTCTTATTTTAATGGACCGTCCGATGGTTTTGGAACAATTGTATTGGATAATTGCCAAAAATGGATTTGACAATGGATTCGAAGTGTCGTATCACGGCAACCAATAAGAAAATCCAATCGAGTGTCAATACCTATATGGTTGTAGCCGATATACCGTAACAACACTAAAGGAACTTGGAAAATTGTCCCTGTGGATGCTGATACTTGTCTTATTCAGTCTAATAATGATATATATACACCGACTTTATTTACTTTGGCATCAACGGCAGCATTAACTATAAATGGCATCGAAAATGTAAAATTCCAGTCGGAGGGAGGTAAACCCTGTATTACCGTTTATAAGCAAGACGGCTCTTTACGAAATGCCGCCAGTGATATAACAACATTGCTGACAAAAATTTCGATTTCGGATGGTGATAAGTTGTTTTCCCGGAAGGTTCTTTTACTTTTCCTCAGAAATTTGTCTTGGATAAATCTCTTACGATAGAGGGGGCCGGCAAAGACAAAACAACCCTTACCGGAACAGTCCAAGTGACAGCAACATATGGTACAAAAATAAATTTCAATAATTTGCATTTGTCTGCCTCTTCGACTGATGTACATGCAATTGAAGTAGGAACGGATAAAGGTAATGAAGCTCCAGATATTACTATAACTGATTGCATGATTGATAATGCAAATAATGGTGTGCGATTGATGGGTGCCGGGGCTAAACTGACATTGAAGAATACGGATATCACAGCTCGCTATTATGGGGTAAGTGTTCGCAATGAAAAACAGACAGTATCGATTGATGGTGGTACGATTAAAGGGTGGGCTGCAATAATGACAAGTGCCGGCGGTTTGACGACCGGTGATGGGACATTGGCAAGTACAGGTACGTCTATAGATATAAAGAATGCCACACTGAAATCAGCTACTATTTCAAATGAGGGATATGGAGTCATTGTATTACAAGAAAAATATAATGGTGTGACGCTCGCCATTGACGGTTCTACTTTGGAGGCTACTGATGAGAATATAGGTACTAACGAGGCGGGTGTACGTGCTTGTCTGCGTTGGATATCCGCTCTTATGGGAATAAGGTTACTGTTAAGGGTAGCCATCTTTCGTCTCTTTATGGTGAAAATTATTATAAGCTGGAAGGAAAAACTTACATGCCGCTATTATTAATTTAGGCTGGCATGGCTCTGGTGATAAATCTGTATTGGCAGACAATACGATTGAAATCACTAATTCTCAATTGAACGGAAAAATCGGTGAAAATCCAGTTTATTCATATCGGGATAAGGAAGAGAAAGCGCATGATAAGTTGACTATAAATGGAAAAACTTATGATCCGGCTTCCGGACTTATTTGTTATGGTGAACAGGATTTGCAAAGCAAGCTCGATCATGCAATTGCGGGTGAGACTATACTGCTTCCTGTTGGAACGTATGAGTTAAGCAAGCAGTTGACAATCAAAGAAGCTGTGATCTTGCAGGGTACGATTACCGATAAAGATTCCACAATTCTTATTGCAGCCGATGATTGGTCCGGTTCAGATGGAAGCAGTAAGCATCTTGTTAGTATTCAGGCAAACGATGTAGCTTTGAAAAACTTGGTAATAGATGGGTCTAAATCTCTAGCAGAAGGTTCAGGTAGTGGTATTAATGTCTACATATCAACTGGCGTTACATTGGATAATATAATCTCAAGAAACAATAAAGCAGCCGGTCTGATCGTAAACGGCTCAACTGTTTCTGCAACCAATTTCTGTACTTCCGGTAACGAATGGTATGGTGTAAATGTGGATAAAGGACAAGAAGTTACAGAATCTCCTGCATTTATAATCGGTTCGGGATGTTGCTTTGCAGAAAAAGTTGCCATTAAATCTGATGCTGTGGATGCACCCGCAAGTTATGTCGTTGGTAACGGATGGTTCAAAACAAAGGTAACAGAAGGAGACAAAACTTTTTCTGTTTGGGTTAACGGTGCTACCGGCGGTTTGGACTTTGCGATTACTTCTGTTCCGGCATCCGTTATCTACGGACAGCCTACTTTGCCGTTGCTGACAAATGTTGACAGTGCTTATTATAAAGCTGGAAAAGTTAAGATTACTGTCGATAACGAGGCGGTAGTGAAAATAGAAAAAGACTCTTTGCTGATATTGAAACCGGGTAAGGTTAATCTAACTTTGGCTGTGGGTGATACTGCTGTTACACAGTCTTTGGATGTTCTGAAAAAGACATTGACTATCACGGGTATTACGGCTACGACAAGAATTTATAATGGTAGCAAAGAGGTTGGTTTGGTTACAACCGATATGAAAGTGGACGGCCTTGTGGGGGATCATACTTCTGAAGGTGTTATTATTGCTCCGACTATAGGTGAAGCTCTTTCTGCTGACGCTGGCGTACAGCCGGTGACCGTAACGGCTGCTTTGAAAGATAGTTATGGTGACTATTACGAACTGGCAGAAATAACCGGTGTGATGGATACGATCAAGAAAGTGAAACTGATTTATAAAACTGCCACTTCGGATGCAATAGACTTTGGTAAGGTTAGTACCAAAACTTTCACAGCAGCTTTGGCTGATGGAACTGCATTTGTAAATGGCGAAGATGCGAGTGTTTTAGGTGGTACACTCCAATTTGATTGCCCGGCAACCGATGTATCTTTAGCAGGTAAGTATCCTATAATGCCTTATGGTTATACTTCCAACAATTACGAAATCTATTATAAAGCTGATTCACTTCAAGTGAATGCTGTTGCACCGAAAGCTGAAATCACGGCTGTAACGGTAAATGGAGTAGGCGATCAGGCTTCTATATCTGTTGTTGGCCGTATCTTGTCCAATGGTGGTACACCGACTGATCAGTGAAGGCGACAGTTATACCGAAAACAGGTGGCTCTGGTCCTGGAACAACTGTCAATGTTGCAAAGGACGGTACTTTCAAAACTGAAAATATAAAACTTACAGCCGCAATGTATACAGTAGAACTTACAGTTGTAGCAAACGAAACTCTTGTTTCTGATACAGTAACTTCCGGAGAAGTTAATTTGGCTGCAAAATTGCAAAATGTAAACTTCACATCGGTTCCTGCCCGTATGACTTACGGAAGTACAGCCGGTATAGCTGTTGCAAGTACGGAAGCTGATGCCAAGCTTGTTTATACTATTACAGGTGAAGCCATAAAGTTTAATTCTGATTCGACGGAAGTAGAAGCTGTAAAAGCAGGAGAGGCTACTGTAACGATAACAGCTACTAAAGCGGAGTACGTAACAGCTATCGCTAAACAAACGATTAAGGTTGAACCTAAATTGGTAACGGTCAAAGCTGTTGCAAAGGATAAGGTTTATGATGGTAAACTTGATGCCGAAGTTTCTTTTACGGCTGAAGGTATTTTGGAAAAAGATGCATCATTGGTTACTCTCAATACTACAAGTGTAACAGGCACTTTTACAGATAAGAACGCCGGTGAAAGTGCGAAGACTGTAATTCTTAAAGGCGAATGTTCTTTGAATAACAATACTGGTAACTATGTCTTGGCTCAACCGGCTAATCCGACAGCCAAAATATCAAAAGCCAAGATCACTTCCATTTTCGCATCTAACGTGAAGCGCAGTTACAAAACAACTTCATTGTCTTATAAATTGGATGCTGAAGGTCTTGTAAATGGTGAACTGATTACTACACCGGGCTTATACACCGGAACAATCAGTGTGAAAGAGGCATCAGGCAAATATTCTATAGATATGACTGGTGTTACGTTCCGTAATTACGATTACGCAGGTGTTCAACCGATCGGAGGTGATGTTACCATTATAAAGGGAATTCCGACTATCGTAACTTATAATACGGAAGGAAATGCTGGTGCTGCAGGCATGGTTGTCGATAACGGTGGCTGGGAAAATCTCGGCACACCGGAAATTGCTGATGCAACAGAAACAGGGAAGTATTTGCAAGGTTGACATATCCTGATGGAACCGTAACCGGTAATACTATCATTAAAGAAAAGCAAGCACCTGCTGTAACGATCAGCTTGGAAAATGTCGCTTCTGCTTCTTACTATTCCCGTAAATCTCCGATGACAAAGGCTGTCGGTAGCCAGCTTGGCTATAGTGAAGAAAAAGTCTTGAACATAACTGTCAGTGGAACCTATACGGTGGAATCGACAACCCCTTCCGTAATTACTGTATATAAGAAGAACGATGATAAGTATTATATTAAGGGAACAGGTGTAGGAACAGGTGCTATCCTGGTTAAAGTAGGTGACGCTGTTGTTTCTAAGACTATTGATGTGGTTCCTGCTACATTGAATGTGACTGTGTCCGGCCAAAATAAAGAGTATGACGGTACAACAACAGCCAATATCGCATTGCTGTTGGATGCAGCCGAAGGTGCTTCTCTTGATTTGGAAGGTGTATCGTTCAACTATACAAGCAAAGATGCAGGTAATAAAAGTATTCTTCCGTCAAAAGATATTGTTCTGAAAGGAAATAATGCAGATAACTATGAGTTGAAAGCCATATCCTTGAGTGGTGAAATCTCTAAACGTACACTGATTGTGACCAGCCAGATAAGTAAATATTATGATGGAACCAATACAATTGATTTGACGGATTATTCTGCAACGGGATTATTGACAGAAGAGACCGTACCGACAGTTACGGCAACATTTACCGGCGATGCCAATGTCGGTTTGGATAAGGATATCAAGCTAGCATTGAAGGATAATAATAGTAACTATGTTTTAGCTACCGAAGGCAATACGGCTAAAGGTAATATTTCTAAATCTACGTTGGAGGCAACTTTGCCGGAAAAGGCAACAGATGCGACTAATTTAAAGAATAATATTACATATGTAGTTCGTGAATCAGGTGAAACGGTTAAAGCTAATGCTGGTGTTAACCAATATGTAACTGTTACAGGTTCTAATCCATTCTCTGTAAAAGCAACAGATAATGACAATTGCGTTATCATTGTGAATAATACGGCTGTAACCAAGTCCGACCCTGTTACTCCTCCTTCTGGTGGTGATGGAGACGAAAACGTTACGATCTCTTTGGATGCAACGACAAAAGCTCTTCCACGTCTCGAAGAATTCGTTTTGGAAGCAACTGTTTCTCCTTCCGGTAAAACAGTGACATGGAGCAGTAGCGATCCGACGATCGCCAGCGTGACAGCCGATGGCAACAAGGTAACCGTAAAGGGGCTTAAAGTCGGAACAGCTACGATCACAGCTAAGATCGGTGACGTGACCGCTACTTGTGAAGTGACGGTAGACTTTGCAACCGGCCTTGAAGAAGCCCTTGCCAATACGGAAGTGTTTGGAAGAAAGGGAAATATTTATGTGAATCCGATTCAGTCGCTACAAGTGACCGTTGTGAACATGATCGGTAAGATCGTCTACAATGCACGTATCAGTAGCTATGCGCGAATACCGGTAACAAAAGGCATTTACATTGTGAAATTAACCAATGTCGGAAATACGAAAGTTATTAAGGTAAATGTATACTAATCCATATTTAGTATTGAATGAGAAAGGGCGTCCACGAGGATGCCCTTTTTTGTTTCTTTTCGTTTCCTGACAGTCCGGTATCCCCTCCCTGCTTATGCCAAAAAAGAAACTCTCTTCTTTTCACTCTCTTTTTAATTTATATTTTGATCAATATGAGGTTATGCCTCATTCTATTATTTTGAGAAAACAGCCTATATAGGACGCAGTCCCATGCTATGTTAATTTATCTCATCCGGCCACGGGCAAGCCTTTCCTGTCGCCTTGAAAGATGGCCGTTGGGCATCTACTTTACGGAGGTGGTCGCCGAGTTCTTTGGAGAGGCGTTTGACGATTTCCGGGTGACGGGTGCTAAGGTCGTTCTTTTCGCCGATATCGTCGGAGATGTTGAACAGTTCTTTCTTGCCGGTACCGTAATAGTAAATCAGTTTCCAGTCGCCATTGCGGACCGCACAGTTGAAGTTGATGCCCGGACCGTCGTTGCCCCAGTTGTTTGGCATATTCCAGAAGAGGGAACGCCCTTTGGAGGATCGCCCGTCCCGGTGAGCAGAGGAATGAAGCTGATGCCGTCGATAGGTTGCACCGTCTCGTAGTCCTTCACTCCGGCCATTTCCAGAATAGTCGGGTAGAAGTCTTCTATCAGCAGGTATTTGTCGCAACGGGTATTCGGTTGGGCTACTCCCGGCCAACTGACGATCATCGGTTCGCGGATACCCCCTTCGCAAAGGGAACCTTTGCCGCTCAGCAACGGATAGTTCTGTGTGTACAACGGGCCGTCACGCCATTCGGACGTAGAGGCAAGGCCGCCGTTATCGCTCATGAAGAGGATGATCGTATTGTCTGCTCCCCGTTCTTTTCCAACCAGTCCATCAGATCGCCCAGGCTCTTGTCCATCCCTTCGATCAGGGTGGCGTAGGCTGCCTCATGGTCTGTCATTCCCTTCTTTTTGTATTTCTCGTAGAAGCGCATGTCCTTATTCAGTGGAATATGGATGGCATAGTGGGACATGTAGAGGTAGAACGGCTGGTTGTATTTCTTCGCCTTGTCGAGCGCCTTGATCGCCTCCAATGTCAAGGCTTCGGTAGCGAATGTTTCCGTGCCCCAATACTTTTCGAGGCCGGGGATGGACATCAGCGAAGTCGGTTTGCCATCCTTCGTATGGCCGTAATTCTCTTCGCCTAAATAGCTTGCCAGACCGCCGGCGGCATGACCGGCAATGTTGACTTCGAATCCCCAGTGGTGCGGGTCCTCTCCCGGAGTGTCGATCGCGCCGAAATGGGCTTTCCCGCAGTGATCGTATGATAACCGCTATTTTCAAGAGCTGGACGAAAGAAGTCCCGACGAAGGTATTGTTTGTTCCCGTAACCTGACTGACGCCGTTATAGTTCCAGTCAGGTATGTCGAGCAGACTGTCTTTGCGGTCGGTCGTCTTATCCTTTTGCAGCGTCCAGTTGGTGACACGGTGGCGGGCGGCATTCGTCCCGGTGATCAGGCTGCAACGAGACGGGGAACTGATACTGCTGGCATAGGCCTGGGTGAACATGACTCCCTGGCGGGCGAGGCGTTCCATGTTGGGCGTCTCGTAGACTTCGTTATAATGCGTCTTTCTGTCCAGAAAGGCAGGGAAGTGTCTTCCCATCCCATATCGTCAACCATAAAGAGGATGATGTTCGGCCGCTTGGCAGGCTGGTCGGCTGCCTGCATATTTCCTGTCTGGAAAGCGGGCAGGATTACTAAAGGCAATAAGATTCGTTTGTCCATCTTTTTTGTGTTTTCGGTTTATATTCCTGTGAAAGTTACTGATATGACAAAGATACGCTTTACAAAAGAAAAGGAAGAGGCTTTGAAATCCTTTAGTGAATATTCACGTTTAAGGGGAATTTATCAAATTATTGCTAAATATAGTAGTTTAACTATTAATCATAGTTCTATTATTGTACTTTATAGTTATCTTTGGTCATTCATCTGATAAATAAACATGGAATATGAAGAAACTGACTCCTAAAGAAGAAGATATCCTGAGTTATTTCTGGACGAACGGTCCGTTGTTTATCCGTGAGTTATTGGAATTGCAGGAAGAGCCCAAGCCGCACTACAACACGCTTTCCACGATCGTACGCGTGCTGGAGGAGAAAGGCTATATCGGGTATCGCCCGTATGGAAACACCTATCAGTATTATGCATTGGTCTCGGAGGACGAATACCGGAACAAGACGCTGAAAAACGTGGTAAGCCGCTATTTCGGAGATTCCTATACGCGTGTCGTTTCTTCGCTGATAGACCGTGACGAACTGTCGGTCGAAGAATTGGAAGAATTGCTACAGCAGATTAAGAACCGTAAAAATAAATGAGATGGTTACCTTCCTCCTTTATATCGTCAAGTCTACTTGTTGCCTGACTCTGTTTTACTTGGGTTATAAAGCCTTGTTGAGCAACGAGACGTTTTTTCGCTTCAACCGGATGGTGCTGCTGGCGGGGATGCTGGTGTGCATGCTGCTGCCGTTTGTCGAGCTACGGACGGAATCGCCCGGTGTGCTGCAAATGCCGTTGTTGCAGTTGGAAGAGATGATACAGGAAGGAGTGGGGGAGACGGTTTCGCAGCACTCCGTTGTCCAGGTTGGAACGGAGGTTGTACCGGCTGTACGGGAGGCTTCCGGCTCATGGGGAGAGTGGGCGGTTTACCTGTATCTTGTGGGGATGGCGGTTGTCCTCTGCCGGTTGGTTCGCTCGTTTGTGAGTTTGCTTTGGCTGATCCGGAGCGGCGAGAAGATACGGAAAGGGCGTTATACGCTGGTGCTGGTCGGCAGGCCGGTCGCTCCTTTTAACTGGGGATCGTATATTGTCCTGTCGTTGAAAGATTATTGTGACTATCCGAATGAGATATTGACGCATGAGCAAGTTCACTGGCGCAAGCATCATTCGTTGGACTTGATCTATACGGAGGCAGTCGTGCTCCTGCACTGGTTCAATCCCGCAGCCTGGCTGTTGAAACGGGAACTCCAGGAGGTTCATGAGTACCAGGCGGATACGGGCGTACTTAAAAATGGCATCGATGCAACAAAATATCAATTGTTATTAGTGAAAAAAGCTGTTAGCGCGAGCTCCTACACCTTTGCTAACAGCTTCAATCACAGTAAAATTAAAAAACGAATTACTATGATGTTAAAAGAGAAATCGAACAGTTGGGCCCGGTTGAAGCTCGTGCTTTTAGTTCCGGTGGCAGCATGTAGCATGCTTGCTTTCGCCCGCCCGGATGTAAACCGGGAGTTGACAAACTTAATGCAGAGCGAAGATACGACAATTTCTCCGGTCGGACAACCGTACACCCGTGAATTCTTCGACAAGGAGATCGACCGGTATATCGGACAGGCGGGAGGCGGACAGCTTTCAGGCTCGGAAAGACTTGTGTTTATGGAGAAACATACGCGAAGAGTGAATTTCTTCATCAATGCCAAAGATCAGATACTTTACAACAGCAGGTTTGCCGGAATATCCGAAATGCCGGTCAAACTGAAAGCGACCTTGTCTGCATCGGCAGGTGAAAAGCCTGTGATGATCTATTTCCTGTGCGATGTGAAGACAAGCGATGCAGCAGTTAAAGAAGCATTGGAAACGGTCGGCAAGGCTTTTGCCGAATATCAGGCGACTGCAGCCGGAAAGAACGCTCCGACCCTGCTCTTTTCGGTAATCCACGAAAAGACTATCCGTTAAAAGGGAAATAATATAATTCATTATAGAAAAGGTTATGTATAAAATAGGATTCGGGAAAATGGCATTTCTGTCATTTCTGATAGTTGTGGCTCTTGTCGTCTGTCATAATCCCAAACAGTTACCGGAAGAGAAGTCGGAGGAACTTCCGGTTTTTAATCTGGAAGCGGTGGCGGAGGAAACCGTACCAAGTGCGTTTATGTGGAATGATATAACTGAGAAGGCAACGTTTATTCCGCTCTCGTCTGATGAGAAGACTTTACTTTCGGGTTCTTTGGGGATAACGTTTATGGACAATGAATATATTGTTATTGTCGATTATAAGACTGGCTCTTTCTATCGCTATGGAGTGGACGGAAAAGTACAACGCAGCTTCAAATATGAGGGAAACGGGCCGGGTGAATATGTTTATATCTCGTACCTTTATGTTGATCCCGGATATGCTTTTATGGATATCTACGATAGCGGGAACAGGAAACGGATTCGTTATGACTGGGAAGGAAATCTGCTGGAAGAAAGAGAACTGGTCGATATTGTCGCCCCCGTCTTTGCGACGGAGCATTATATGGTTTCCTGTGGAATGCCCGAGACGGAGTATCAATACTTTATAGCTGATTTGGCGATGAATGTCTACAGAAAAGACATCCGAATGGGAGAAGGGTATGATGAGATAAAAAGAAGTGCTGTGCAGATCTTGACGAGTACCTGCCAGAACAAAGATATGTTTATCTTTTCCCGTCCGATGTCGGACACAGTCTATCGCATTACGGACAAGGCATTGGAACCTCTTTTCATCCTGAAGAAAGGAAAGTATGATATTAAGTATGAAGAATTAGGACGTTTCATGACACGGGAAATGAAGACCATGAAGTGCCTGATGTGGACCCGGATCTCTTCCCTGCCGGAGTATTACCTGATAGATTATAAGCAGGGAGAGCACCAGCATAGCGAAATCTGGAGCAAGAAGGAACAGACGATTGTCGCACGTGTCCGGGAGAAAAACGGCCTGCCCTTTCGGTTGTCTTACGGGAAAGGAAATAACACTCCCCACAGAGAGACTGTGCAAGTAAAAGGGAAACGGTAATTCGTCCCCGGTTCCGGCAGAGGATTGGAAGGAGATATAAACGGAGTAACGGCAGACGACAATCCGGTTCTGCTTGTTCTGGAGCTTCGGTGATACTACTATTATTCTTCTACCAATTCAAACTTCCGGAAACTAAGGATATCGTCATTGAACCGGGGATTCAGGTAATGGCTGTCGGAAATGTATAGCCTTCGGGACGACCAGCATGATGGTCGGATTATAGGTATTGTCGGGAAAGAGGGTTTCGCCGAGAATACGGAAATCTTTATCGAGAATAATAATGCTGAAGTTCTTACGCCCGAATTGTACGAGTTCCATAGGACGGACGCCTTTATCCAAAGTCGAGGGCGGATAAGCAATCCGGTAATAAACCTCCCGGTAGATCGTACAGCAAGTTATTATACCAGGCATTCACACAGAAGTCTTCGGGGCTTGCTGTCAACTCGTCTGGCAATTGTACTTTGTCGAAGTACTTACTTTTAACCGAGACTTTCCGTATCGAGTCGTGTTCAGGAGTAGCCACATAGATATTCTCGTCATAGTGGAACGAGTAAATGAAGCGTTGGCCGTCATAGCAACGACTGTAACTGGCTTCCATGCCGTATCGTTTCAGCTTGACTTCCGAACCGGGATAATCGGGATAATCGAAGGGCAGTTTCTTTTCCTCTTTCGTATTCATATTGATTGCGACGGAAACAGGGTCATGCTCAATCAGGCGATTTGGTTCTATGCAGGTATATAGAGTGTGTTCGATACGTACAGGTAATTGTGAGGCTGTAGCCATAAAACAAGAAGGTTTTAATCCAGGAAAAGGCTGCTTATCAAGAAGGTCGCAGTTCTTATTAATCAAGTATAGCCCACTTTCGTAAAAATTGAAGACGTAAATACTGTCGAGATTCTGAATGTAATAACCGAATATCCTTCCAACACCGTTACTTCCTTCCTGCGAAGGGGTTATCCTGAACGCCGGTTTCTGCTGTTTCAGGTCATAGAAGTGGATCGTATTGTTTTCAATATTCTGGAAAGTGAAATACTCTTTTCCGTCTTTGTCTTTATAGACTGAATAAATGTTGAAGTTGTTTTTCGTGTCCGAATCGATCGGGAAAGACAGCGTCTCGTCTGTCTCTTTCAATTCGCATGCTCCGTACTTTTTGTGCGTTGAACAGGAGATAAACAGGAATAAAAAGAATAGTAATAGATGGTGCTTTTTCATGTTCATAATAAATTAAAGGAAAGGAAGAAAATTAAAAACTCCTTGTTCCCGTGCCTCGTGTGGGAGAGTGCGGGAACAAGGTGATTTTGACATGCTTTTTCCGGGCTTTTAATCTTTCTTTAACGGCGGATAGTCGATCGTATAGTGCAACCCGCGACTTTCCTTACGTTCCATTGCCTGACGGGTGATCAGTAACCGACGTTGATCATGTTACGCAGTTCACACAGTTCTTTGGAGGCCTTGCAACGTTTGAAGAGGCTTTCCGTCTCTTCGTACAGGATGTCCAGGCGGTTCCAGGCGCGGGTCAGGCGGGTATTACTGCGGACGATGCGACATAAGATTCCATGATCTCGGTTCCACTTCTTTCATGCTTTGGGTGATCAGTACGCGTTCTTCGGTAGAGATCGTACCTTCATCGTTCCATTCGGGGATGTCGGTATTGAAGTCGTAGCGTTCGAGGACGCTTAGGATATGTTTAGCTGCTGCATCCGCATATACGACTGCTTCGATCAACGAGTTGGAAGCCAAGCGATTTCCACCGTGCAATCCTGTGCAGGAACATTCGCCGATGGCATAGAGACGACGGATGCTGGATTGCCCGTTCAGATCGACACTAATACCGCCGCACAGATAATGGCTGCTGGAGCTACCGGGATATAATCCTTCGTGATGTCGATGCCGATGCTGAGGCATTTTTTATAGATATTGGGGAAATGCTTCTTCGTCTCCTCCGGGTCTTATGGGTCACATCCAAGTAAACGTGATCTTCACCTCGGAGTTTCATCTCGTTATCGATCGCACGTGCTACGATGTCACGCGGGGCGAGAGACAGACGTTTGTCGTATTTTTGCATGAACTCCTTTCCGTCCAGCGTACGTAAGACGCCGCCATATCCGCGCATGGCTTCGGTGATCAGAAAACAGGGACGGTCTCCCGGGTGGAAAAGAGCGGTCGGGTGGAACTGGATGAACTCCATGTTTTTGACAGCTCCTTTCGCGCGATACACCATTGCGATACCGTCGCCCGTAGCGATCAGCGGGTTGGTTGTGTTGCGGTAAACGGCTTCGCAACCGCCTGTTGCCATAACTGTTACCTTGGACAGGAACGTGTCTACCTTACCGGTGTCTTCGTTCAGCACATAAGCGCCATAGCATTTGATACCCGGCGTATGACGGGTGACGATGATACCCAAGTGATGCTGCGTGATGATCTCTACTGCAAAGTGATGGTTGAATATCGTGATGTTGGGATGTCTCTTGATCGCTTCGATAAGGCTTAGTTGGATCTCAGCGCCGGTGTTGTCCTTGTGATGCAGGATGCGGAATTCGGAATGCCCTCCTTCGCGGTGAAGGTCGAACTCGCCGTTCTCCTTCTTGTCGAAGTTCACGCCCCAGCTATGAGTTCCTTGATCTGGTCCGGTGCGCCTCGTACGACCATCTCCACCGCTTCCCGGTCGTTGATCCAGTCGCCGGCAATCATTGTATCTTCAATATGTTTGTCGAAATTGTCTACCAGCAGGTTTGTTACCGAAGCAATGCCTCCCTGCGCGAAATAGGTGTTCGCTTCTTCCAGCTCTGTCTTGCAGATGATGGCTACTTTCCCTTTATCGGCTACCTTCAAAGCGAGGCTCATGCCGGCGATACCGGAACCGATCACTAAGAAATCGAATTGTTGTACCATAGTTTATATCCTTTGTGGCTGACAAAGTTAGGAATTAACTTATTTGGTTGTACCTTATACAGCCCGCTTTCGTGTAAAATAGTCCGCATTACTGATTCTTTGGATATTTTAAACTTCTCGTCGTAAACATCTCAGAATGGAACCCTGTTCTATTGGGGCATTGGATATCCTGCTAATTATTAACACTTAAACGTTTTTAAAATATGAAATCTAAAGTTGTATTGAGCGCTCTGGCCTTGTTGTTTGCGGCTGGTGCAATGGCTCAGGATTGTACGTTCTTTTTCCCGCAGACCAAAGGTACGCAGCTCGTAAAAAAAGGCTATGATGCAAAAGGAAACCTGCAGAGTGTGATGACCTACACGGTCGATGAAGTGAAGAACATCCCGTCCGGCCTGGAAGTGGAAGCCGATTATGTGTTCAAAAATAGCGCAGGTACGGTTTATGACAAGGGTGACCTGGAAGCATTCTGCGAGATGGTGAGTTCTTTATCGAGATGAAGGAGACTTTGTCAAATCCGTCTTTCGTGTCGACCATCCAGTCTGATCTGGCTGCTACCGAAGCAGTCATTAACTATCCGAGTGTATCGAACGCTCCGTCCAATAATGGCGACGATATGTATTTCGATGATGCAACCATTCAGATCTACTCGAAGAAGAATCGGAAGGATCGCAAAAACGTGTCTATCTACGACCGCGAATATGTGACGACCGAACAGGTGGCGACTCCCGCCGGCACGTTCGACTGCACGAAAGTAAAGTATAAAATCAATCCCGCTCCCGAAGGAAACGATCGAGGCTATGGATATGAATGGTACGCTCCGAATGTGGGTGTCGTAAAGAACGAACAGTATAATAACAACAATCAGTTGCAATATTATACTGTCCTCGAAGTTGTAAAGTAATGTAAGATATATTCCTTTTTGGGAATTGTTTGACCGGTTTAAGTGGATGCGTTGTTACTGAGAAGTTGCAGCGCATTTTCTTTTCCCTGAATCGCCAAAAGAAATAAAATTGATTATCTTTCGGCAAAATTCAGAT
>ENA-OQCS01001049-OQCS01001049.1-human-gut-metagenome-genome-assembly--contig:-NODE-1049-length-14900-cov-1.626955_pt1 | contig 14900 bp, 18 predicted proteins | sample MGYA00242757_ERZ504575 | MGnify/ENA primary metagenome ERZ504575 (study PRJEB26092, sample SAMD00036297) | human gut metagenome | host: Homo sapiens | study: EMG produced TPA metagenomics assembly of...
CTGTCGATTATCGGTTTGGAGTATGAGGTAAAAGCCGGCTTTAACATAGGGGGAACGGCTCCGATACCATTGCCCGTTGAGATTCGTGATATAACGGGTATAATCCTACTATGGCTGTTGCGATAGAGGGGAATGTGACAAAGTGGTTCGATCAAGAAAAAAAATGGGGAATGAGAATCGGTATTCGTTTGGATAGTAAAGGGATGAAAACGAATGCCAATGTGAAAAATTATGGAATGGAAATCATCGGTGAAGGGGGTGAACGCATAAAAGGAAATTGGACTGGATATGTGAAGACTAATGTAAAGAATACATATCTGTCTTTTCCGGTTTTGGCTACTCATCAGTTAATCGTCGCTTCAGTATGAATCTGGGACCGTATTTTGCCTATATGTTGGAGGGTGATTTTTCCGGAAACGTGTATGATGGTTATTTGCGCGAAGGTGATCCTACCGGTAATAAGGTCGTTTTTGCCGATGGAAAAAATGCCCCTTATGACTTCTCGAAAAACCTTCGCCGCTTCCAATGGGGTGCGCAGTTAGGTGCCGAATGGCGTGCTTTTAAGCATTTGAATGTCTATGCAGACCTGACTTGGGGATTGAATGATATCTTTCAGAAAGATTTCGATACAATTACTTTCGCCATGTATCCGATTTACCTGAACGTCGGTTTCGGCTACGCTTTCTGATACAAACGTATTTTGATATATCGTTATGGCTTTCCTGATTCATAATTATGAAATGGAAAGCCATAATTTTTTTTAATAAACGACATCTTTTCTATAGGGCAATCACACCAAAAGAACCCTTTTTTCTACCTTCTTTCCTCTATTGTCATTTTGATACCTTAATCAGGAAATTTGCTATTAAATAGAATGTTAAAAAATATTACCCGCAAGAATGATTTCCAAAAGAGGCCCTATTCATTCAAATTAGATGGGATAGATGTGTTGTTTTGATATTTAATACCTATATTTGTCCGAATAATTTTTTAGTCCAATATATTTTGAATTACCATGAAAGAAAACACTAAGAAGGGTGTAACCCGTCGAGAGTTTCTCGGCCTTTCCGCTCTTGGATTGGCAAGTTTGACTATCCTCCCAGCTGGGCTGTAAATGGGGTGCGTATCGCACCGAGTGATCGTGTCGTTTTAGGGTTTGTCGGATTAGGGCAACAAGGTTTATCCGATTTTAAGAGTTTCTCTACTTGTCCTGGGGTGCAGGTCGCTGCCTGTTGTGACGTGGATTCCTTGAAACGTGAACGTTTCAAACGTCGTGTCGAGGCTTGGCAGAAGTCTCTGAATGTAGCTCCCCGTTGCGATATGTATGAATTTTATGAAGATGTGCTGGACCGTAAGGATATCGACGTGATTGAAGTGGCAACACCTGACCACTGGCATGCATTGGTTGCTATCCATGCTTGTCAGAGCGGTAAGGATGTTTATTGTCAGAAGCCGTTGGCTTATACGATTACGGAAGGTCTGGCTGTTGCTCGTGCCGTACGCGATAATAATCGGGTTTTCCAGATCGGTAGCCAGCAGCGTTCGAGTAAGGAGTTTCAGGATGCGATTGCGTTGGTTCGTGCCGGTAAGATCGGTCATATCGAAAAGATATACGCCCGTGTCGGCGAACCCCCCAAGCCATTGGACTTGCCGGAAATGGATGTCCCCGGTAATCTGAATTTCAATCAGTGGATGGGACCGTTGAACGATCCGAAGATTCATTATCATCCTGATCTTTGTCCTCCTATCTCTCTTGAACCCGAACAGAACGAGAAGTTGTGGGGGGCATGGCGCTGGTATCAGGAAACCGGAAACGGATATACAGCCGATTGGGGGGCTCATATGTTCGATATTGCACAGGCGGCCATCGGTATGGACGGATCCGGTCCAGTAGAGTTTATCCCGAAAGGATATGAAGGCACAGAATATGCGACGATGAAATATGCTAATGGTATCGTGATGACCGAACAACCTTATCGTGAAGATAATGCCAACGCGCAAGGTATCAAGTTTATCGGCGATAAGGGGTGGTTGAAAGTCGCTCGCGGTTATATCGAATGTTCCGATCCTTCCTTGTTGCCGAAAGAGGAAAAGAAAGTCGGGAAGGGAGAATATGAAGTAAGCTCTCCGCATATGCAGAACTTTATCGATTGCGTTCGTTCACGCCGGAATCCGATTGCTCCGGTTGAAGTCGGTTGTAGTACGAATACGCTTTGCTGCTTGCAAAACATTGCCCGTGACTGGGACGTCCTGTTCATTGGGATCCGGCAACGTTGAGCTTTAATGGCGATAGGGAAGCCGAATCACATCGTTTGTACTGGTACGAATACAGAAATCCGTACAAATTGCCGTATTATGACAAATAAGAAAGGTAAGAGGTAAAGGAAAGTCCCGGAATAAAGTTTCGGGACTTTTTATATATTTTTTAGTCCGGATAGTGATTATTCCGTTCGCTCTGTTTAATTTTGCCAAATCCAGACAAAAAAACATAATGTATCATGAAAACTAATCAACTATTTCTTTTGACAGGTTTGGTAGCCGTAACTCTTCCTGCCTGTGTCCAAAAGGACAAAAAAGGGGTGTCGGAGAAGCCTATGAATATTCTCTATATCATGTGCGATGATCATTCTTATCAGACAGTTAGTGCTTACGATCATCGTTTTATCGAAACTCCGAATATCGACCGGATTGCTAATGAAGCGTACGGTTTACGAACAGTTTCGTCGCCAACTCTTTAAGCGGTCCCAGTCGTGCCTGTTTGCTGACGGGCAAGCATAGCCATAAGAATGGCTTTACCGACAATACGAAACGTTTTGACGGCAGCCAGCAGACATTCCCGAAGTTGTTGCAACAAGCCGGCTATCAGACTGCAGTTGTAGGGAAATGGCATCTGACATCCGATCCTACCGGTTTCGATTACTGGAATATCTTGATCGGACAGGGGGATTATTATAATCCGTACTTTATCGATAACGGAGAGAAAAAGCAGATCGAAGGCTATGCTACGAACATCACGACGGATTTAGCTTTGGACTGGCTGGATAACAAACGTGATAAGAATAAACCTTTCTGTCTCTTGCTCCACCACAAAGCGCCCCATCGTACCTGGATGCCGGATACCTGTGATTTGGATTTGTATGAAGATGTCGTTTACCCGGTTCCCGAAACATTTTATGACAAATATGAAGGGCGTATTGCCGCATCCGAACAGGAAATGAATATTATCAAGGATATGGATCTCTCTATGACTTGAAGATGGCAGATAAGGAAAATGAGATCCATACGACTACCGGCCTTGAAGAAAATGGCCGTAATTTATATAACCGGATGACTCCGGCTCAAAAGGCAGCTTGGGACAAACATTATGATCCTATTATTAAGAAATTCAAGGAACAGAAGTTGACGGGGAAGGCGTTGGCTGAATGGAAATACCAACAGTACATGCACGATTATATGCGTGTGATCCATTCCGTAGACCGTAATGTGGGGCGTGTGTTGGATTATATGGAGAAAAGCGGTTTATTGGAAAATACTATTATCGTTTATACTTCCGACCAGGGATTCTATATGGGTGAACATGGCTGGTTCGACAAACGTTTCATGTATGAAGAATCTTTCCGTACACCGATGTTGGTTCGTTTTCCCGGCGGTGTTAAAGGCGACATCCCCGAAATGGTCCAGAATATCGACCATGCAGCGACTTTCCTTCAAGTGGCGGGCGTCCCTGTTCCCGAAGATATCCAGGGTGATTCTTATTTGCCTTTGTTGAAAGGTGAAAAGCCGAAAGATTGGCGTACTTCTTTATATTATCATTTTTACGAGTATCCGGCGGAACACGCAGTAAAACGTCATTATGGTGTTCGTACCGACCGCTATAAATTAATCCATTTCTATAATGATATCGATGTGTGGGAACTTATGATCTGCAAAACGATCCGATGGAAATGCATAATATCTATAATGAACCGGGCAATGAAGCCTTGATCGACAGTCTGAAAACCGAACTGAATAAATTGCAGGAACAGTACGACGATCCGATTGAAACGGAGTTGGCAACTGCGAAGAAATAAGATAGAAATAACAAAAAAGGCATTCAGAATGAATGCTTTGTTATTTACCATAAGGTTGTGGAGCATATCGGACTCGAACCGATCACCTTCAGACTGCCAGTCTGACGCTCTAGCCAGATGAGCTAATGCCCCGTATGACTTATTTTCAAGCGCAAATATAGGGCTTTTCCTGATATAACCACTATCTTTGCCATAGATTTTTTATAAAAAATAAGATGATTGTTTATAATACAACGTTCCATATAGAAAAAGATATTCTGGATGAAAGTTTGGATTATCTGAAAAAACAGTATATCCCGAAAGCCGTGGAGAGCGGTTTCCTACAGCGGCCATGCCTGCGACGTGTGATGCAGGCTGAAGAAGGAGAAGGCATCAGTTTCTCCGTCCAGTTTCATGTTAAGAATGTCGATACGTTGAATTTCTGGTTGCAGAATGAAGGAAATAACCTTCACCGCGCATTGGTTGCTCGTTTCGGTCATAAAATTGCCGGCTTTAGTACTTTACTGGAAGAGATAGATTGGGAGAAATGACGAAAGACCGTGTCATATTGGGCATTGATCCTGGGACGATTGTGATGGGTTACGGAGTGCTGACGATTGAAGGAAACAAACCCAAACTGGAAGCTATGGGGATACTCCAATTGAATAAATACGAGGATCATTATTTGCGGCTCCGTAAGATTTTTGAGCGGGTCTTGGGACTTATCGATCAGTATCATCCGGACGAACTGGCCATTGAAGCTCCGTTTTTCGGGAAGAACGTACAGAGTATGTTGAAATTGGGGCGTGCACAGGGAGTCGCTATGGCTGCCGCACTCGAACGAGATATCCCGATATTTGAATATGCCCCGCTAAAGATCAAGATGTCCATTACCGGAAATGGGAATGCTGCAAAAGAACAAGTGGCCGGGATGTTACAGCGCTACCTGCATATTCCGGAAGCATCCATGTTGCCGCAATTGGATGCGACAGATGGATTGGCTGCTGCCGTTTGCCATTATTTCCAGACGAATAATCCGATACAGGAAAAGAAATATACCGGATGGAAGGACTTATCGCGAAGAATCCGGGTAAAGTTCATTGATACAAAAAGGATGCCTGCAATTACAGGCATCCCCCTTCTCATAGACACACTTCTCTATGTATATTGAATACACATCGATCTATACGATACCTTGCGCCATCATTGCTTTGGCCACTTTCATGAAGCCTGCAATATTCGCACCTTTCACATAGTTGATATATTGATCCTCTGTTCCATGTTCGACACATTGTTGGTGGATAGCGCTCATGATCTGATGCAATTTGTCATCGACTTCGGCAGCTGTCCACGAAATATGCATGGCGTTCTGAGTCATTTCCAGGCCGGAAGTGGCGACACCGCCGGCGTTGACAGCCTTGCCCGGTGCAAAAAGTTGTTTATGCTCGATGAACAGGTCGACAGCTTCAGCTGTACATCCCATGTTGGATACTTCGGCTACGCATGATGTCTTGTTCTCGATCAGCTTGCGTGCATCGTCTGCGTCCAGTTCGTTCTGGGTGGCACAAGGCAGTGCGATATCCACTTTCTGTTCCCAGGGTTTCTTGCCGGGATAGAAGGTCGAACCGGGGAATTCTTCGGCGTAAGGAGCTACAATATCATTACCTGAGTTACGCAGTTCCAGCATATAATCGATCTTTTTTCCGGAAATGCCGTCCGGATCATAGATATAGCCGTCCGGGCCGGAGATCGTGACGACTTTTGCACCCAGTTCGGTAGCCTTTGTGGCAGCTCCCCAAGCGACGTTTCCGAAACCGGAGATAGCAACAGTCTTACCTTTAATATCTATACCATGAGTTTCCAACATTTGGTGAACGAAGTAGAGGGCACCGAAACCGGTTGCTTCGGGACGGAGGATAGAGCCGCCGAATTCCATACCTTTACCTGTGAACGTACCGGTGTTTTCGCGAGCCAGTTTCTTATACATACCATACATATAACCGACTTCACGTCCTCCTACACCGATGTCACCCGCCGGAACATCGCGGTCCGGTCCGAGGTTACGCCATAATTCGAGGATGAATGCCTGGCAGAAACGCATGATCTCCGCATCACTTTTTCCGCGAGGAGCAAAGTCGGATCCCCCTTTACCACCGCCCATCGGCAATGTTGTCAAAGCGTTTTTGAAAGTCTGTTCGAATCCTAAGAACTTCAGGATGGACAGGTTGACAGAAGGATGGAAGCGGATGCCGCCCTTGTACGGGCCGATCGCGTTGTTGAATTGCACACGATATCCCAAGTTGACTTGTATTTCCCCTTTGTCGTCTACCCAGGGCACACGGAAGGTGAAAATACGTTCCGGTTCAACCAATCGTTCGATGATTTTAGCTTTCTCGAATTCGGGATGCTGGTTGTACACTTCTTCAATTGAAAGAAGAACTTCTTTTACTGCTTGCAAATACTCCTTTTCGCCCGGATGTTTTGCTTCCAGTGCTGATAAGATTACTTCTGTCTTCATAGTATATAATTTCTTTTTAAGATAACATTCTGTTTGCAAATATAGGGAATAGCCTGGGTTGACAAAATGTTTTGCTTACTTTTTGATAGTTCTTTTTATGTTTTTGAACAATGTTCTTTAAGTGAAAATCCGGATTCCTACGGATGGGATTCCGGTTTCACTTTGTGCCAGGAAATGTGTGGTGCTGTTGGCACAGCCGTTTCCTTGCTGTGAAACGTTTGTGCCATATAGGTGAAATGCTTGTGCCATGCTAAGGAAACGTCTGTGCCATGCTGAGGGAACGGATGTGCCACTTGCTCAAATCTTGTCACATGCTTTCGGTTGATTGTTTTTTTCCTTACATTTGAGGCCGTTAATTCTATCGAATCATTATGAGCGGAATACCGGACTTAAGAACCTTGTGTTTAAAGACACATCATTCGCCAATCTAATGAATAAGCGTATATATAATGTATTGCTTATCGCTACTAAATACGATGCCTTCATGCTGGAGGACGATGGGCGGGTGGACGAGCAGATATTCAACGAATATACGTCACTAAGCCTTCGTTACCCGCCTCGTTTCACACAGGTGACGACAGAGGAGGAGCACTGGCTGAGTTGAAAGACCGTAACTTCGAACTGATCATCTGCATGCCGAATATGGATAACCGCGATATCTTTGCGGCGGCGACGGAGATCAAGATTCATTACCCCAATATACCGATCGTAGTCCTCACCCCATTCTCGAAAGAGGTATCCAAGCGGATTGCCAATGAAGATTTGAGTGCGATCGACTATGTGTTCAGCTGGTTGGGAAATGCGGAGCTGTTGCTCGCCATAATCAAGCTGATCGAGGACAAGATGAATGCGCCGGACGATACGGCCAGTGTCGGTGTGCAGATTATCTTGTTGGTGGAAGATTCCGTCCGTTTCTATTCTTCGGCTTTGCCGCATCTGTATAAATTTGTATTGGAACAGAGCCAGATGTTTGCTAAAGAGGCGTTGAACGACCATCAGCGTACACTTCGTATGCGTGGGCGTCCCAAGATCAAGTTGGCGCGTACCTATGAGGAGCTGTCCGCATCTTCAACCAGTACCGCGATAATATGCTGGGGATCATCTCGGACATGAGCTTCATGCACGACGGAGTGAAAGATCCTTACGCCGGATACAAGTTCGGGCAGTATGTGCGGAAGACCGGCCTGATCATCCTTTTGTCTTGGAATCGTCGGAGGCAAGCAACAAAGTGTATGCGAAAGAACTGGGAGCTTCCTTTATCGACAAAAATTCCAAGAGTTATCCGCAGGATCTGAGGAAGAAGATCATGCAGCGTTTTGGTTTCGGCGATTTCGTCATCCTGAATCCACAGACGAAGGAGGAGATCATGCGCATCAAGGACTTGAAGGATTTGCAAAAGAAGGTCTTTCAGATACCGGACGATTCGCTGGTTTATCATCTGAGTCGTAACCATTTTTCCCGCTTCTTCTATTCCCGTGCCATGTTTCCGCCGGCAGAGGTGTTGAAGCGTGTGGATGTGAGCGACTACAAGGATATGGATGAGGCGCGCAAGTTGATTTTCGACTTGATCGTGCAGTACCGTCGGATGAAGAATTCCGGTGTTGTTGCAGTCTGATCAGAAGGAGGCGCTTCGACGAATATAGTAACTTGCCCGTATTAGGCGACGGTTCGCTGGGAGGAAAGGGGCAGGGGCCTGGCGTTTATTGGGGCGATGGTAAAGCGTTATCCCAAGTTGGAACACGATCACTTTGCTGTGACCATTCCGAAGACGGTCGTGATCTGTACAGACATCTTCGACGAATTATGGAGACAAACGAACTGTATCCGGTCGTACTGAGTGAAGTGGATGACGAAACGATCCTGAAATATTTCCTGCGTGCCAGCTTCCCGCCCGTCTGATTGAAGACCTGATGGCGTTTTTCGATGTTGTCAAAAGTCCGATTGCCGTCCGTTCGTCTAGTCTTCTGGAAGATTCCCATTATCAACCGTTCGCTGGGATTTATTCTACTTACATGGTACCCAAGCTGGAAGATAAATATGATATGCTCCGTACGTTAAGCGACGCGATCAAAGCAGTCTACGCTTCTGTCTTTTATCGTGACAGCAAGGCATATATGACGGCGACATCGAACCTTATCGACCAGGAAAAGATGGCGATCGTTCTACAGGAAGTAGTAGGGAACCGGTATAATGACCGTTTCTATCCTACTATCTCTGGTGTCGCACGTTCGTTGAATTTCTACCCGATTGGAAATGAAAAGGCGGAAGACGGAATTGCCAATATTGCTTTGGGGCTTGGAAAATATATCGTAGACGGAGGGCAGACTTTACGTTTCTCTCCTCGTCATCCGCACAATATTTTGCAGATGAGTACGATGGACTTTGCGCTCCGTGAGACTCAAACTCGTTTTTATGCACTTGACTTGAAGAATCTGGCAGATCAGTTTTCTGTGGATGATTCGTTTAATTTGCTTCGTCTAAATCTGAAAGACGCGGATGCGGACGGTTCTCTGAAGTTTATTGTTTCGACATACGATCCTTATGATCAGGTTATTCGTGACGGTTACTATCCTGGCGGGCGTAAGATATTGTCTTTTGTGAATGTTCTTCAACATGAGGTTTTTCCGTTGGCCGATACGCTCGATCAGATACTGCATGTCGGACAGGATGAGATGGGGCGGCCTATCGAGATTGAGTTTGCGGTAAATATAGATCCGCAGAATCCCGGTTTCGCTACATTCTATCTGTTGCAAGTTCGCCCGATCGTGGATAACAAGGAGGTAATGGAAGAAGACCTGACGCTTGTGGAACAAGAGGATACAATACTTACATCGACAAGCGTTTTGGGACATGGCATTGTGACGGATGTGCAGGATATTATATATGTAAAGACCGGTGCTTTCTGTTCCTCCAACAACCAGTCGATAGCCTATGATATCGAGAAGATGAACCGCCAGTTCACAGGAGAAGAAAAGAATTATGTTTTGGTTGGTCCTGGTCGTTGGGGAAGTAGTGACTCCTGGCTGGGCATTCCGGTGAAATGGCCTCATATCAGCAATGCACGTGTTATAGTGGAATGCGGGCTGGAGAATTATCGTGTCGATCCGAGCCAGGGAACGCATTTTTTCCAAAATCTGACTTCGTTTGGTGTCGGTTACTTTACGATCAACGTTTAAGGGTGATGGCTGGTTTGATGAGGGATATCTGAATTCCTTACCAGCGGTGGAGGAAACCGAATACCTTCGCCATGTCCGTTTCGATAAACCGGTCGTAATCAAGATGGACGGCAAGAAGAGTTTGGGAGTGGTGTTGAAACCAGAAAAGTAAAATGATAAATAAAGAGAACGTAAATGTGTTAAAACTCCTTTGTCATGATCTTTAGGCACGATTACATAGATAAATTTATTTTTTTCATGTAATCCATGCCTAAGTTATATCTATTGTATTTCTACACACCTTCGTTCTTGGTTTCAAAACATAGGTGTTTTGAAGGAAGAAACATGCATGATTTCGTTTTCAAAACACCTATGTTTTGAAAACGGTCGGATTATGTCCTGATTTAGTCTTTCTTTTTGATGAAATCCGAAGGATAGTTTACCGTGTTGATCACCTCCTCGTCTTTTTGGCGAATCCAGGTTCTGAAATTGGTTGATCCTTCAGTCATCTCGATTACGCGGGCACCGTTGCTCAGGTTGTTGTACACCGTGTCGCCACCGGTGTAACGGCCGTAGGCAAGCAGGATGCCTTTCCAGAAAACAGCATAGTCGTCATCATGATCGTGTCCGACAAATACACCTAAGATATCCCCCATTTCCTTCATCGAGGCAAACATGCCGGAGTTCAGTTGCGGAGCGCAGGCTTTTTCTTTTCGGGTTCCGACCAGGATGGCCGTTTCATCTGATGCGGCCTGGTTGTATTCCGGCAGGGCGATGTGGAAGAATGCCAGCGAGGGCAGGGGAGTGCCGCCGTTTTGCTTTGTGTATTTCGCGCTGTTTTCGCGGTACCATCGGATCTGGTCAAACTTGATGTAATCATAGCCGCCTATTCCCTTGATCTGTGAATATGAGTGAGAGTCCATACAATACAGGATGGCTGCGTCTTTCTTTCCATCGGACGATTTCAAGGGAAGAATAAAGTTGGTCACTCCTGTGACTCCTGCCACGGAATCGGTCAGGTTGTAAGGTATTGTCTGTATGATATCGAATAGCTGAGTACGGGTAAGTCCCTGTTCGTCATCGTGATTGCCGAATGTCACTCCGAAGGGTATTTGGCGGTTGGCCGCTAAGTTCAGGATTGTGCGCATCCCTTCCTCTGCCGGTTGACCGTAGATGACATCACCTGTGAATAGCACTAAGTCCGGTTTTTCCGCATCCAGCACTTCGTTGATGCGTTCGAGAGAAACGGCTGACTTGGGATTCCCGTGAATGTAATGTACGTCCGTGAACTGTACGATTTTGAACTTGCCGTCTTTATTGAATTTCAAGACGGGTTTCTGTGTGTAGCCTGGTTGCAGGCATCCGAGCACAAGTGAAAGAATAATAAGAAGTTGTTTCATCTTTAGATGGTTTTTGTTTATGAATGGTTTATTCGATCGTGATGTCGAATTGATCGTATGAATCTGTTCTCCAAGCCTTTTCGGATGTCAGGGGAGAAAGTGCGAACAGGGGGGAGAATGTTTTGATCTTAATCGTCTTTCCATCCGGCATAAACTCCATGATGCGGAGCCAGCAGTCTCCCCCGTTGCCATGCCATTGACCGTCGGCGGTCTGGGCGTTGAACATCATTTGGGCTACATTCTTGCCTGTGCTGTTTTTGTCAGTCCTGAAGCTGACATTGCCCTTGTAGTCTGCTATCTCGCATTCATGTCCGCATATCACCATGCAGATGTTGGAGGAAGGATAGACCAGTTTCTGCCAGATGGCTTCTCCGTAATTGGCGGGTGATATTTTGTAGCTTTCCTTGATGTGACGTTTGGCTTCCGGTGACATATAGGAGTGTGTCAGCAGGATCACTTTATGATTTTTGTATTTGGCTTTACCGGCAACTTTGGCCGCCATTCGATCGCCTCGTCACGCGGAGCAAATTCGAGTGATATGACCAATAGTTTTCCCCATGTGTCTGTCTCGACTCATAAGCTGCATTTTCAAGAGTCGGAATACCTTGATAGTTCAGGCCTGTCTCGACCAATGACTTTTTCCAGCAGCTATTCCGCTCGGAAGGGAAATAATCAGGAAGGTGGCAGAGGCGGTTTTCTGCTTTCTCATATCCGTAATCGTGATTCCCGGTACAAACGACATAAGATATTTTGTCGTCGAGCCGTTCAAATGCCTGGATGCGGCCTGCCATTGTTCTTCGCTTGTCTGATTTCCGTTTATGCCGTCTGGAATCCGTATCTCGTTCTGTTCAACCAAATCACCGGTACACAGAACTCCTTTGATATTCAAAGGTTCGATGCTGTTGGCAATCCAAGCTGTCTGTAGCTCGAATAGCGGTTGGTTAGCATCGAACTTGTTATAACTCTGCGGATCAGGCAGCAGGATCATGGAAAAAGAATGCTTGTCGGATAGTTGAGGCCGGACAGGGTAGATCTGGGCGGATATACAAAAAATATTGAGATGAATAATCGTTAAGATAAAAAAAGTTTTTTGTTCATGATATATATATAAATTAAAAATGAGACACCGAATATAATGAATGTTTTTATATTCGGTGCTCTCTTCTATATGAATAAATTATTTCAGAAGCCACATAATACTGTTGACATCGTCAACTCCTCCCCATTGGCGATCCAAAGCTTTATACAATGATTTCTTTGTTGTAGTTGGTTTCAGATTCTGGGATACATGTAACGCATTGGAATTTTATCTTTTGCATTATTTAGGTTTGTTTCTGGATTGATTGGGAATTCCGGGTATCCGTTTCTGCGATATTCGTAGTAATCATCTGTGGCCATATGGAAGTATCTGGCCAGAAAAGCTTGCATCCAGATTTGCTTCAGACGATCTGTTACAGACCCGTTTGTGTTATAGGCTACATATTCGCCTTTCAGGTATGATGTAATATAATCATCTGTAATCTCTACTCCGTTGTTGTATTCAGCAGGGACAGTGGTACGGACAAACAGGAAAGAAGCTCGAATGCCTTCCTCATAATATTGTTTTGCAGAGCCGGTGATCCATCCTCTTTCAACCGCTTCTGCGAGAAGGAAATTCATATCTGCATATCCTAAACGGATGCAAGGTACTCCGACATAACTCAAACGGTATACGTCATTGGGACGGGAGTGCATACGTTTTGCGATTTTTTCTTTTTCAATGTCGTATACGCCAGCGGCATCCACTGCAGGATAGGCATTCCAGTCATTTGGCTTTAAAAGTTTTTTCTCCTACTGGCAGGTATAATTCGTTTGTCAACCCTTCTGCCGGAGCCAGATAATAAAATAATCGGTAATCTTTGAATCTTTTTAAAGGATCAATTAGTGTGTGTGTGCCGGCATAATAGTCGATACTACGAGTTTCCGTTACGTGATAGGGATTTTTTTGACCATCTTTGTCAGAGTAGATGACCTGTAGGTTATCTTCATTGCTTTTAAATAGATTATTTTCTGAAACAACTTTGGAGAACGTTTCTTTTATTTGCAACTCCTGTGTATCGTCTGCCCGTTTGGATAGAGACATTAGGACTTTTAAACGTAAAACATTTGTCGCTTTTCTCCATTTCGATCTCCCTGGTAGAAAGGATCTCCGGAAAAAGCTTGTTTGGATTTTGCAAATATTCGTCGGCAAGAGCAAGGTCTTCAAGAATGCCTTTAAATACGTCTTTTTGTTCATCATATTGGGGATAACGATGTTCTTCGATGTTCAGAGCTTCCGAATAAGGGATATCTCCCATATCCATCGTTGTACGATAGAAATACCAGCCTTTCAGAAAATAATATAAACCTGTATGAGCATCCAAATCATCTTCAGAGGATAGTTCAACCATTTTCCAGGCATTTGTTAAAGTTTGGATGTTATCAAAACTGCCTTTTCCAAAACGGTTATATTGTCCATCGTCGATTTGTTCTCCCCAAAACATCCGTTTGACCAGAAATTCATTTCTCCAGTTACTTGCCGATTTGGTCATGTCAAGAATGACTTTGGAGGCAAGCATGGAAGCGTTTACTTTAGTTGTTGTATCCGGATTGGTGTTCAGATCGTCAAAAGTAGATGTGCATCCTGATAATGAAAATATTCCTATCAGAAAGCAAGCGATTGCTTTATATTTCAGTTCCATAATTGAATTGTTTTATCAGATTAGAAATTAACTTTTAAATTGAATCCCATATAGCGTTGGATGGGGAATTTAAGCTTTCTGTACCAGAAGAGTCTCCTCCTCCTTTATCTGGGTCTGCATATTTGTATTCTTTAGCCCAAAGGAACAGATTTTGACCGGTGAAACCAATAGAAGCACTTTTCATTTTCATCTTTTGGCACAATGTGGATGGCAGATCATATGTGAGTGAAAGTGCATCTGCCACCTGAGTGAGAAAACAGGGCAAAACTGTCTCTGTCAATCATCTGTCCTGCCACAGCAATTCTTCCTCTGTAAGAATATAAAGTAGGGGAAACATACCTTCCCACACAATAGCCTGCCTGAGACAATGCAGAATATAGAAAAGCAATTACTGAGCCCTTCCCATTGGTACCTGCTATATGAACATATTTCAGATCTTCCTGAGGGTTTCCCAATCTTTTCATTAATTCCCGCATATGCTCCAGTCCCAGCGCACTGGGAATCTCCCTCGTTACCCTGTCTATGTATTCACGGCTTTCCTGATAATTCATTGCTTCTACTCCTAAATTTTTATTTTTCTATTTTTACACTGCAAATCTGCAGCACACAAAATCAATTTTCACAATTCACTTAATTTATAGCCTACACCCATGTTTTTCAAGGCAGGCAATATCAAGAAACAGATTAAATTTATGTAAAGAAAACGGTTCCTGCTTATGAAAATACTTGTAAAAGCATCTTGAAAAAAAGCACCTGAGTATTATATCATAATAGGCGAATGATGTATTCTTCATCAATAAAATTATGGAGGTATAATATGAGACACTTAATGAGTCCGCTGGATTTATCTGTGGAAGAGCTTAACTCTATCCTGGATCTGGCCAGCGATATTGAGAAACACCCCGATAAATATGCGCATGTCTGTGATGATAAGAGACTTGCCACCTTATTTTATGAGCCAAGTACGTACACGCCTTAGTTTCGAAGCAGCAATGATGAATCTGGGCGGTAAAGTTCTTGGCTTTTCATCCGCTGATTCCAGTTCTGCATCCAAAGGT
>ENA-OQCS01001052-OQCS01001052.1-human-gut-metagenome-genome-assembly--contig:-NODE-1052-length-14850-cov-2.214902_pt1 | contig 14850 bp, 22 predicted proteins | sample MGYA00242757_ERZ504575 | MGnify/ENA primary metagenome ERZ504575 (study PRJEB26092, sample SAMD00036297) | human gut metagenome | host: Homo sapiens | study: EMG produced TPA metagenomics assembly of...
TGCCAACCTGCGCACCGCCAAGGCCACCGATACCTTTGTGTGCAGCGGCGGCAGGATACGTTTGTCCCCCGCTTCACCTACCACGGCTTCCGCTATGTCTCGATTGCAGGCATGGGCGGCAACCCGCCGCTTGACGCCTTCACCGCGCTGGTGCTGGGTACGGACGCTGCCGCCACCGCGCAATTTTCCTGCTCCTCCCCGCTGGTCAACCGCCTGTGGGCGAACATCGTGTGGGGCCAGCGCTCCAACTTGTCGATGTGCCTACCGACTGCCCGCAGCGCGATGAACGGCTGGGCTGGACCGGTGACGCTGCTGTTTCTGCCGCACCGCCGCGCAGAATGAGGACGTCTACCGCTTTTTCCGCAAGTGGCTGGCCGACCTTGCCATTGGACAAGCCGCGGACGGCGGTGTGCCGCACATCGTGCCGAACGTGAACGGACAGGGCAGCGGCGGCGCTGCCGTCTGGTGTGACGCCGCCGTCACCATTCCGTGGACGCTCTACGAGCTTTACGGCGAAACGGGATATTCTGGAACGGCAATACCCCAGCATGAAGCTGGTAGAATATATGCGCCGTCAGGAAACGCCCGACCATCTGCGGCAGTGCGGCTTTCAGCACGGCGACTGGCTGGCCCTTGACCGCGAGGAGGGCCGCGGCAACCGTGGCAGCACCGATGCCTACCTGATTGCCAGCGCCTACTACGCACATTGTACCAGCTGCTTGCCAAGGCGGCGGCCGTGCTGGGCAAAGCACAGGAGGCAGACGAATATACCGCGCTGCACCGCGCAATCTGCAGCGGCTTCCAGCAGGAGTACATCACCGCAACCGGGCGCGTGGTGGGCGAAACCCAGACCGCGCTGGCGCTGATTCTGCTGTTTGACCTTGCCAGGCCGGAGCACCGCGACCGCATTGCCCAAAGCCTTGTACAGAATCTGGACAAGCATCAGGGCACCTGACAACCGGCTTTATCGGCACGCCGATTCTGATGGACGCGCTTTCTAAAATCGGCCGCAATGACCTTGCCGGAAAGCTGCTGCTGAACGAAGATTTCCCCGGTTGGCTGTATGAGGTGCGCTGCGGCGCAACTACCATGTGGGAGCGCTGGGACAGCGTCCGCCCCGACGGCAGCTTTGACGAAAGCGGCATGAACAGCTTTAACCACTATGCCTTTGGCGCCGTGGGCGACTGGCTGCTGGAGCAGCTGGTGGGTATCCGCCCGGCTGAACCGGGCTACCGCACCATTACGCTGCAGCCGCAGCTGATTCAGGGCATCACGCAGGCTTGTGCCCTGCGCACCACCCCCTACGGCAGGGTGCGCCTTGCGTGGCAGTGCCTGAACCATCTCATCACCGTGGAGGTGGAAATCCCCGCCAACACCACCGCACAGCTTTTCCTGCCGGAGCAGGAAGGCCCCATCACGCTGGGCAGCGGCAGCTATCGGTATTCCTACGCCACAGAAACCGATTTAACCCCGCAGCGCTTTACGATGGACACACCGCTGCGCACCATGCTGGCAGACGCCGACGCCAAAGCGGTGCTTTCCGCTGCCCTGCCGGGTATGCTTGACGGCCCTGCCGCCGCGTTCCTTGCCAACAAGAGCTTCAACGATTTAAAAGGCATGATGCCGGGCGGCGAGGCACTGTTTGCGCAGCTATTGACAAAGCTCAATCGACTCAGCTGACAGACCAAACAAACGCCATAGTATTTTCTTTGCATTTCCGCACTTTATGATGGATGTAACACAAACGTAAGGAGACAACACCATGAAATTTCCCAAGGAGTTTTTACTGGGTGCGTCCACGGCAGCGCATCAGGTGGAGGGCAACAACCGCTACAGCGACCTGTGGGCACAGGAGCAGATGGAACATTCCAGCTTTGCCGAGCCGAGCATGATGCCGTAGACCACTACCACCGCTATGAGGAGGACATTGCTCTGCTGGCCGCCGGGCTGAATGCTACCGTTTTTCTATCGAGTGGGCGCGCGTGGAGCCGCAGGAGGGCTGCTTTGACGAGTCCGAGCTGGAGCATTACCGCAAGGTAATCCGCTGCTGCCGCGAGCACGGTGTTGAGCCGGTGGTAACGCTGCACCATTTTTCCAGCCCCAAATGGCTGATTGAGCGCGGCGGCTGGGAGCCGAGAGCACGGTTGACTATTTCAAGCGCTATGCCGTCAAGGTTGTGGAGCTCTCGGCGATGAGCTACACTATATCTGCACCATCAACGAGGCCAATATGGGTCTGCAGATTGCCGCCATCTCGAAGCGCTACATGATGCAGATGCAGAAGGCCGCCGCGGCCAGAGCAGCCGCCGGGCAGGCCGAAAGCAGCGTGCAGATGGGTATGAATTTGCAGAAGATGCTGGAAAACCGCAAGGCAGCCGCCGCGGAATCTCTGGCGCTTTTCGGTACCGAGAACCCGCAGACCTTCCAGACGCAGCGCACGCCGGAGGGCGATTTGCTCATTATGCGCGCCCACGCCGCGGCGCGGGATGCCATCAAGGCGATTTGCCCGAATTGAAGGTCGGCCTGACCCTGAGCCTGCACGATTTACAGCCGGAGCCGGGTTGTGAGGCACCGCCGCCAAGGAGTGGACGAGGAATTTACCCACTATCTGCCCTACATCCAGAACGATGATTTTCTGGGCGTGCAGAACTACACCCGCACCCGCATTGGCCCCGATGGCCAGCTGCCTATGCCGGAGCGCGGAGCTTACCCAGATGGGCTATGAGTTTTACCCGCAGGCGCTGGCAACGTGCTGCGCGCCGTGGCCAAGGATTTCCACGGTGATTTGCTGATTACCGAGAACGGCATCGGCACCGGCGATGATACCCGCCGCGTGGAGTTTATCCGGCAGGCGCTGGCCGGTGTGCAGGACTGCCTTGCCGAGGGCCTGCCCATCAAGGGCTATCTGCATTGGAGCCTGCTTGACAACTTTGAGTGGCAGAAGGGCTTTCGATGACGTTCGGCTGATGCGTCGACCGTGCCAACGGCCAGACCCGCCACCCGAAGCCGAGCCTTGCCTTCCTGGGCAGCTACGCCGCCGATTGATAAGCCCCAGGCTGCAGCTTTGTTACAAGTAAGGAAAAATCCCCATAAAAAACAAGCGATGAACCCGTTTCTTCCCCTGTGGGAGTACACCCCGACGGCGAGCCGCATATCTTTGGGGACCGTATCTATCTGTTCGGCTCCCACGATACCGAGGGCGGCGATCGCTACTGCTCTAAAGGCGACTATGTCGGCTGGTCTGCCCCACTTGACGATCTAAGCGACTGGCGGTATGAGGGCGTTATGTACTCCGCCGAACAGGACCCCCACACCCGCCCCGGTGTTACTGATTTGTACGCGCCCGATGTGGTGCAGGGCAAGGACGCCGCTATTACCTCTACTACACGCTACCGGCACAGCGGCGCTCTATCTGATCTACCACGCGAAGGCCCTGCGGATTGCAGCAAATCCGTTTTGAAGCGCTGTAACCCACGGTTCCGGGATATTTTTCCACAAAAAAACAGCCGATTTCTCTGGGCAGCAAATAAAGCCAAGCTACCACGAATTTGTATTGCAATATGTAATACAATGTGCTATACTGAAACTAAGAAAGGTGGTGCTTTGCATGGCAACCAAAACTTCTAATGTTACTGCGCGGGTTGAGCCGGAAGTCAAAGAACAAGCTGAAACTATTCTCTCCGATTTAGGAATTCCCGTTTCCACTGCAATCAATATGTTCTATCGGCAGATTGTACTTTGGAATGGACTGCCGTTTCGTCCCTCCGTTCCTGCAGCGCGGCCCAAATCCCGAAGTGAAATGAACGATGCTGAATTCAATGCACGAATGTCTGCCGGTTATGCTCAGGCCAAGCAGAATCAAGCGGCACCTTCCGATGAAGTATTTGACCGTTTAATTGGTGAGATTCAGAATGGAAAAGCAGTATAAAATCAAAGTCACCGTACACGCAGAGCAATCTCTGCGCGAAATCAGCAACTATATTGCGGTTGACTTGATGGAACCACAAACTGCGGTTAAATTACTGCGAACATTGCAAAAGGCCATCAATTCATTGGATATGTTCCCTCACCGTGTTCATCTTACACCGGAAGAACCATGGCGCAGTCTGGGCATTCACCGCTTGGTAAGCAAAAACTATTATATTTACTTCTGGATAGATGAATCAAATCTCTGTGTTCATATCACAGACGTGATTTACGCCGGGCAGAATCAGCCTGTACAATTAGAAAATATGAATTTCGAAGATTGACCACCAACTGACCACTAGCAGTGATTTTTGCTGCCGGTGGTCAGTTTTATCGTTGACACATTGTTTTATATTGTTTGTGATAGGTGTGCCGTAGCAGTGCAGAACCAACAAAAATCGCAGTATATCATCATATTACGCGCCGTGTCGTGAGTTCTCCGACGCTAGGTGCCGGGGTTCGAATCCTTCAGGCTTTTTCTTTGTTGCATCGCGCAAAATCAGCGAAGTCGATGACCGATTTCCAGGTGCGTTTTATAGAGATGTCCAACCATTTTAAGTCGGTTAGGCTTTTTTGTTGGGCGGCTTGGTGTGCGTTTCCCCGCCCCTGCCGCCCCGTTTTGCAGTTTTTCAGCGGAATTTTCAACTTTTTCCTGCTGTTTTCAGAATGTTTTCAATTTCCTCGCAGCAATTTCCCATTGGCTGCGGGGTTTTTTCGTTTTTTGCAGTTGCCGGCAAAATGGGAACTGCACGCACTTTCATTCCGTTCCCCATTATGCGAATGTGTGGCGGGTTCTCAAATCGGACATCTTCTATGCAAAGACTGCAAATTTCTGATACGCGTGCGGCGGTGTCATACAACACGCATAACCCGTAAGGCCTCGCCGCCTGTGTACCGGCGGGCAAAACGGTGCAGTGGACCATTTTTGTGAAAGGTACATACCGCGTTGTAACAAAATGTGATTATTCTTCTCGCTTCGGCGTAAAGAAACAAAAATGATACAATAAATTGAAAAAGGGCGACCTTTTGTCATTGTGGAATACAAAGGAATAATCTATCATTGAATTGTTGGAATTGCACGAATTCGGGCTTTGTTGGTTGAGAATAATTGATGAAATGACAAGGAGGATACTAATGCACAAGTCTGTCCGTGTGAAAAATCCAGACGCAATTACGCTGCGAGACTGTTTCGGCGCAACGGTGCTGTCTACTGTAAATGGTCTGTGTACCGTGTTTATGTCCAGTATGTTTATGCAGTATATGACCGACTACGCCGGGCTGGGCGCTATGGGGGCGACCTTGGCCACATCGCTTCTTCTGTTTGCGCGGATCTTTGATGCCGTGGATGATCCATTCAGGGATTTTTGATGGATCGCGGAAAACGAACCAAAATCGGAAAGTACAAACCCTTTTTTCTCCTCAGCATACTGCTGACCGGCATTGGCTGTGTATGCCTCTACTCGTTCCCGTCCGAGTTGGCGTCCAAGCCCGTACTGGTTGTTGTGTGGGTTATCGTTTTCTACTTTTTGTTTGATGTGGGAACATCCTTTTATAAGGATAATCTTTTGTTCCGAACGATGACCAATGATCCCAACGAACGTTCCAAGCTGGTTATCGGGCCGCGGGTTTGGACCATGATCCTGGGCGTCGTTACGTCCGCCTTTACAGCTGTACTGGTTGCGGTCAACGAACGCGTGGGCAACTATCACGACTCATTTGCCATCCTGATCACCGGTATTGTTGGTGCAGCGATGGTGCTCTCCCTTATTGGCTGGTTCCTTGTCAAGGAAAAGCACTGTGTGCAGGAAGAAAAGGCAGAGCCGGTAAGTTCAAGGACTTCTTTCTTCTGTTCAAAGAGAACAAGCCGATGGTGGTCTACTATTTGAAATGCATCTTTTCCGGTTTTATCTGGTCCCTTATTTTTGCCACGCCTGCGTATTACATAAAATGGGGATTCTGCACGGATCTGACCACCGGCGTCACAAACATGGAGCAGTATGGTGTCCTCAACGGCATTTCTTCCATGATGATGCTCATACCGCTCCTGGTTGGTGCAGTTATTGGTCGTCCGCTCTTGAAGCTCTTTAAGAACAACCCGATCAAAATGACTTGTTTCCTTCTGGTTGTGCAGTCTGTCGGCGGGGCGGTCCTGTTTATTACCCAGATGGCGGGTCTGCTTACGAATGTTCCTGCGCTGTTCTTCGTTACCCTGTTCATCATGGCAGTGGGGGTGGGAACTGACTTTGTCCCGCAATCCATGGTGGAAATGGAGATTATGGACTACAACATTTATAAAACCGGCAAGGATCGTTCTGCTTGACAATGGTTGTCGGCGGTTTCATTGTCAAAGCGCAGGCAGCGCTTTCGGCTGCGATTATTGGCGCTGTGCTCATGTCAATCGGCTACAACGTGGATCCCGTCACCTCCGAATACATGGGGGAACTGTCGCAGATTCCGACCATGCTCAATTGGTTTATCGTTATCATGGGTCTTGTTCCTGCCATCCTCGGCGATTGTCGGCTTTGATCCTGCGGACATACCCGATCAAGGACGATGAGCGCCGAAAAATCCGGGAATGCCTGGATCACCGCAATGCCGGGTAAGGATCATTCCTCCGCAATATGGCGGCGGTATTCCAAGGGGGTGAGGCCGTACTCGCGCCGAAACACTTTGTAGAATTGCGTTCTGTTCTCATAGCCCATGGATGCCGCGATCTGGCAGACCGGCAGCTCTGTGTTTCTCAGAAGCCGCGCCGCCTCGGCCATCTGTACCTTTTGACAGTACGCTTTCAGAGTGTATCCGGTGTTTGTCTTGATGATGCGGGATATATGCTCGCAGGAGTAGTTAAGTGCCTCCGCCAGATTGGTCCGCTGGATAGCCCCGTGGTGAGTTTCAATCAGTTTCTTGACCTGTTCCGCCGTCAGCAGTTCTTGACTGTTCCTCAGCGAAATGTGTGTTGCTTTGTATATGTCAGGATTCTCCAAGGCGGCAAACAGCCGGAGCAGAGAGGAATAAACGTCAAACTGGTATCCGATCCGCTTGACCGTAAAGGCGCGAATCAACTCCTGGGTGAGCTGCGGGATCGTATCTTCGCCTAAAAGGGTAAAGTCCAGATAGTCCTTTTTATAGTCGGCACGTTCCGACAGATTGTCGCTGAAAAACTGATTGAGAATGCTTTTGTACTGAAAGGGCGGCGGAAATGATTTGGGCCACTGTGTCAGCAGAGAGGCATCGATGCGATGTAAACGATATCCGCATTCGACATATCTGTTTCGCGATGCATGGTGTTTCGATTGAGGAGACAAAGGTTTCCCTGCGTATAGGTGGTCTCGGCCCCTCGATCATCACCCGGACTTGGCCCCGCTGCACATACATCAGCTCAAAAAAATTATGCTTGTGCATATAGGTCTCATGAAAGAATTCGTGTTTGTTCGGGGTGTGAACGCAAAAGGACCATGCATCCATATAGTTGGAAAACAGATACTCCTGAGGTTTCTGGATGCTGGTTACAATGGACAACGGAGAAAAATAGTCCCGTTCGGCCGTATGGTTGCGAAGATAGTTCGGACCATGGCTGCCGGTCTGGTTCCGCATTTCATCAATGCTGTCAAAAAACAGGTGTTCCATGCGGGCATCCCCCCTTTTATGGCAGTATAGCATGGAATTGAGTATAGTATAACATAGAATTGAGTATTTTTGAAGGAGGAAATATCTGTGAAACGGCAATGCTATAACCCCTATCTTCCCAGTTGGGAATACATCCCGGATGCTGAACCGAAGGTATTTGGTCAGCGGCTGTACATTTATGGGAGCCATGATCTCTTTGGTGCCAAGGAATACTGTGAGGGCGATTACGTATGCTGGTCGACCCCGGTAGAGGATCTTTCCGACTGGCGATATGAAGCGTAATCTTCAAAAAGCAAGATACGCCGTGGAATAAAGAGAACCTGTCCTACTATGCACCGGATGTGGTGCGCGGCACAGACGGACGGTACTACCTTTACTATTCGGTGGCCAATACGTCGATCACATCGGTCGCTGTGTGTGACAAGCCTGCGGGAAAATATCAATATTTGGGCGATGTTCACTTCCCGGACGGGCGAGTCTACGGCTCAAAGCCGGAGGATTGGTTTATGTTTGACCCAGCCGTTCTGGTGGATGATGACGGGCGGGTGTTTCTCTATGTGGGCAGCGGGCAGAAATCCAACGGACAATTCGGACACGAGATCAAGGGGCTGTTTGTGATGGAACTCAGCTCTGATATGCTGACCATCATCAGCGAACCAACCATCATCATGCCGGCGGATTTTAATCCCAAGAAGCCGAACTATTGGGAAGGACCCTCTATCCGTCACATCGGTGAGTGGTATTATCTGGTCTATCCGGCCACGGACATCACCGGTCTCAATTACGCGATGAGCCTGTTCCCCGACAAGATTTATCCACAAGGGACCGATCCATTCCTCAAGTGATATCGGTCTGGAGGAAGAAAGCTCATGAATGCGGCATATCCGATGGGAAACAGCCACGGCGGTATGGTATGCGTCCACGGGCAATGGTATATATTTGACCACCGAACGACCAATGGCGCCAAACGAAACCGGCAGGCGGTAGCTGAGCCCATTGAGATCCGTGAGGACGGGACCATCCGCATGGTGGAGTCCACAAGCTGCGGATTGAATGGCGGCCCTTTGAAGGGAACCGGGACCTATCCGGCCTACATTGCCTGCGTCCTGCACCATGCCGGAATGTTTGGTCTGCGCAACCCGATGGACGGACCCGAGATCACCCAGGATGGTCCGGACTACGAGCCGCCGGAGCCCGCGGAACAGGAAGTGACCATAGAGACAGAGAAGGCGGCACCAAAGGCGTATATTTCCAAAATGAAGAATGGCAGTATTGCCGGTTTCCGATATTTTGATCTGACTGAAAGCACCCACATTGCTGTAACGGTTCGCGGCGCAGGCGGCGTGCTGGAACTCTTACCCGGGGAAAAAGATCCTGTCATAGCATCCATTCCCCTTGCCGGGACAGCCGACTGGACAACCGCCGGAGTAAAATTCGATGCCGGACGTCTGGCGTTGGAGAGTGGGCGCCCCCTGGATTCCTGCCCGCTGTATTTCCGGTATAAGGGAAAGGGAACGCTTGACATCTTGAGTATTACATTGGCATAAGGAGAGATAACAATGGACTGGACACCAATCTGGCACCAAGCCGCGCCCTGCCTTCGCGATGGGCTTTTTGGCGGGCAAGAAAAAAACAGTGGTGTATTCTGTGATATCCCAGGTTTCGGGCGAGAAACTTCGGGTCCGCTTCTCCAACCACTATGGAAAGAAGCCCTACACCATTGGGGGACTGACCGTGTGGGCACAGGGAGAGATGCATACCGTCACGCGGGACGGCAGCTGTGTTTTCACGGTTCCCGCGGGGGAAAGCTGCTATTCGGATGCGTTGACGCTCCCAGTGACGATGGGGGAAGAGCTGGAAATCAGACTCTACTATGCATCCAAGGTCATGGACAGCAATATGATCGAGGAAAATGCGGTAAGCTACCAGGGAAATCATACGACGGACAGCGAGCTGCCCCCACCCCGGCGGGAAAAGTATATGGAACAGTACGGCCTTTATGAAGCGATTCCCGGGATGGATCAGATCGAGGTGTTTACCGGGCAGCCTTCCAAAATCATCGTGGCGTTCGGGGACAGTATAACGGCTTTGAACCGCTGGGTAAAACCGTTGCAAAGGCGTCTGTTCGATGCGTATGGCGGTGACTACGCACTGATGAACGCCGGAATCAGCGGGAATTGTCTGCTTTATGATGTCCCGGGCCTGATGGGAGCTTCCTACGGGGAAAAAGGGGTGTCCCGCTTTGAGCGAGATGTACTCCGTTTTTCAGGACTCTGCGGCGTGATTTTGGCGTTGGGGGTCAATGATGTAGCCTACTATTCCCAAAAGACAGGGGCGGTCATCTCGCTGGAACAATATGCTTCGGCTGTAACCGATATTGTGGATCGGCTTCATAAGGCCGGTGTCCGGGTGATTGCCCAGACGCTTCCGCCCCGCAGCGGTTTTGTGAAAAAAGGGTATACCCCGGAGATGGAGGCGCTGAGAGTCAGCATCAATGAATGGATCCGAGATAGCGCGCTGTTCGATTATATGGTTGATGCGGATGCACTGCTGCGCGATCCGAAGAATCCTTCGTTCACCGACGAGCGTTATCACCAGGGGGATCACCTGCACCCGAATCAGGCCGGAGGAATGCTGCTGGCGCAGGCGTATGATTTGCAAAAGCTGACTGGGGAGGCATAAGCATGGGAAAAAAGTATTTCACGCTCAGCTTTGATGATGGACTGGAACAGGACAAACGGGTGATTCGGCTCATGAGGCAATACGGACTCAAGGGAACCTTCAACCTCAATGCCGGTCTGTTTGGCACCCGCGGCGAGGTGAAGGGGCTTGGAACCTTCTCTTTTCAGGATTGCCCCGAAGGCGTAAAGCACAAGTTTCCATTTTCCTATGTGCAGCACAACCGAATTCCACAGGACGAGGTGCGCCAGGTCTATGAGGGAATGGAGATTGCCACCCATGGTTTCCGGCATGAACCGCTGGGGGCTGTCAGCGAGGATGAAATGCGCGCATCGGTGGATGCGGACAAGACCGCGCTGGAAAAATCTTCGGCACTACAGTCGTGGGACACGCCTATGCGCAGGGTTCAACCTCGCCGGCTGCCCAGGCGTATCTGAAGGCGCAGGGGTATCAATATGCCAGAGTGGTCTTTCCCTCCGGCGGCTTTGCGTTCCCGGAGGATCCGATGAACTTTCGGCCTTCCTCCTCGCTGATTCTGAAAAATGCCGTGAAACTGGTGGAGCGTTTCAAATGTGAGGAACCAGGAGAAAAGGATCTGCTGTTGTTCCTGTGGGCACACAGTTATGAAATGGACTACGACAAGGGAAACGCCAGTTGGTATGCTTTGGAGCGGCTTTTTGAATCGATTGCAGGCCGAAACGATATCGTATATTGCACAAACAGCGAAGCGTTCGCGCATATTTAAGGAGAGCAGGAAAGTGAAAAAGAAAGATTTTAACCGAGGTTGGCTATTTGGCGCCGTGGGAAAGGAACCGTCTATGCAGCCGGTCACGCTTCCCCATGATGCCATGCTGTACGAGAAACGTTCGAAGGATGCGGCAACAGCGGGAGCGTGCGGATACTTTCCCGGCGGGGCCTATGTCTACGTCAAACGGTTTCTTGTGCCTGAAACGTGGCGGACACAGTCCGCTGTGCTGGAATTTGAGGCAGTTTATCAAAACGCGCAGGTGTTCGTGAACGATGCGCTTGTGGCTGAACAGCGGTACGGGTATACCAACTTCTTTGTGGTGCTGGACCCGCAACTGAAGTATGGCGAAGAAAATGAAATCAAAGTGATTGCGGACAACTCGTCGGTACCCAATTCCCGTTGGTATTCCGGCAGCGGAATTTATCGCAACGTAAACCTCTTCCTGGGGGATAAGAGTCATATCCGCCCGGATGGACTGCTCGTCTCCACCTCCGGAAACGATGCGGCCCATGTGAAGGTTTCTGTCACCGGCGGTGATACGGTCAGAGTCTCTGTTCTGGATGGTGAAAAGGTGGTAGCACAGGCCGAAGCTGCGGTTAAGGAAGGCACTGCGTCGGCAGACATTCCCGTTTCCCAGCCGCGGCTTTGGGACGCGGAACATCCCGAACTGTACCGATGCAGAGCGGAACTGCTGAAAATGGTGAGATGGTGGATGAGGCGGACGCTTGGTTTGGATTCCGTACCCTTAGCTGGAGCACCAGAGGATTTTTTGTAAACGGCAAGAAAACGCTGCTCCGTGGCGCCTGCGTCCACCACGACAATGGTATTCTGGGCGCCTGCTCTTTTGAGGATGCCGAGTTCCGCCGTGTCCGTCTGCTCAAGGAGGCCGGTTTCAACGCGATACGTTCCGCCCACAACCCTGCCTCCAAGGCGCTGTTGGATGCCTGTGACCGGCTGGGTCTTTATGTCATGGATGAATTCTGCGACAACTGGCTGGTATACAATCAAACCATCGACTATGCGGACCGGGATTTCCGCGCATGGTGGCAGCAGGATCTCACAGCTATGGTCATCAAAAACTACAATCATCCCAGTGTGGTCATGAACTCTATCGGAAATGAAATCTCCGAACTGGCTATACCCGAGGACAGGAGTACTGTAAAAATTAGCGGTCCTGGCACGAAAGCTGGACCCGGACAAAGCAGTGACGATGGGGGTCAACCTGATGCTGTGCAGTATGTCGGCCAAGGCGGCGGCATATACGGCAACAAAAAGAATGGGAAAGAGAATCAAAACGGCAGTCAGACGATGGACAATGTTCCCACCAGCGCCTTCTTCAACATGCTGATGAACCTGGCGGGGGGTATGATTGAAAAAATGGCCGCCAAACCTGCCGCGGACGATGCCACAAAGGTGAGTTTCTCTTATCTGGATATTGGCGGTTACAACTACGCCGCGTCCCGATACGAGAAGGACGGTACGCTCCATCCCGACCGCGTCATTGTCGGGTCCGAGACCCTGCCCAAGAACCTGTATCATAACTGGCAACTGGTGAAAAATTCCCCTATGTGATCGGCGACTTATGTGGACGGGCTGGGATTATCTGGGAGAGGCGGGTATCGGTACCGTCCGTTACAAAAGCTTCAAAAATCCCGGTCAGGACGCGCCCATCATCTCCGCCGGCTGCGGCGTGATCGACATTTGCGGAAAGCTTCGCCCCGAGGTACAGTGGAACCGGCTGGTCTGGGGGCTGGACATACCCCCGGCATCGGCGTAGAACCGTACACCCACGCAGGGGAAACCGGCTCCGAATCCATGTGGCGTGACACAGACGCAGTGGCAAGCTGGTCCTGGGCCGGCTGTGAAGGCAAAAAAACCAAGGTCACGGTCTACTCTGACGGTGAAACGGCGGAGCTCATTGTCAACGGGCATTCCTATGGCAGAAAAGAGACGAAGGAATACAAGGCTGTCTTTAAACACGTTGTCTATGAGCCCGGTACCATCACCGCAATCAGCTACGATGGCGAGGGAAAAGAACAGAGCCGCACTTCCATGAAGACAGCTGCAGGACCTGCCGAACTGCGTGTGGTGGCCGACCGAAGCACCTTGCAGGCAAAAACACAGGATTTGGCCTACATCAGCATTGACCTGACGGGGGCGGATGGCATCACAAAATCTTCTGAGGATACTGCGGTCACGGTGGAGGTTGCCGGTGCCGGGACGCTGCTGGCCCTTGGTTCTGCACGTCCTAACATGGGGGAAAACTTTTTCTCCGATACCCACACGACCTACTACGGCAAGGCATTGGCCGTGGTCCGCGGCGGCGATGCCCCCGGAAAGATTACGGTCACGGTGAAAGCAAAAGCCTGCCGGCCAAAACGCTTGAATTGGAGGTAATCTGAGGAAAAGGCATAGACCAAACGGCAAATCCCGATGTCTAAACCAAAAAGACTGCAACAATTGTTGCAGTCTTTTTCTGCGTAATCTACCTCATGGATTTTGCGTAAATTCACATTCTTCTGAAAGTGGAAGATTGGGGCAGCGAAATCAGCGAGCAGAATGTGCCGGTGCTGATTCACATGGAAGGGCTGACCATGTATCTGAACGCACCTCTGCGAGGGAGGTGCCCCGAAGGGGCGGAGGGAGAGAACCTTGCCATAGCCCGAAATATTTCGGTCAGCCGAACAGTTCTCTCCCCACCGCCTGCGGGCGGAGCCCCCTCGCAGAGGGGGCCAAGGGGTGACTGCACCATTTTGACACCCCGGGCGGATATGGAATCCGCCCCTACGGCGCAGGGGTCGATGCTTGCATCGACCGAAAGGCCGCCGCGTCCCCCTTTCCCCCAACACCATCCAATAAGGAGCTATTGTATCATGGGACTTTTCACGCGCAATTTTGATAAACCCGGCCCGGGCGTATCGCCCGACGCCCCCCGCAAAAAGGGCGCTGCCCGCTTTTTTGAGATTTTGGGTCGCGACTTCTCCACCATCTGGCTGGCCGGCATACTGGCGATGCTCGGCGGTCTGCCGTTTGCCGCCGGTGTCTGGTTCGCCGTCGAGACCCACTCTTTGGTCCCGCTCGTCATCGCGGCGTGCTGGGCGGCATGATTGCCGCGCCGCAGATCGTCGGCCTGAACGACACGATCCTGCGCACGCTGCGCGACGAACCCGGCTACTGGTGGGAGACCTACCGCCGCACCTGGAAGCGCAACCTGAAGGAATCCTGCTGCCCGGCGCTGTCTGCGGCCTGCTGCTGGCCATGGAGCTTTTCTCACTCTGCCACATCGACATTGCCGGCGGGCAGGTGGCCGTGATCACCGTGCTGGTCGCCCTCATCCTGCTGGGCCGGCATTGCCCCAGTACCTCTACGTGCAGGTCGCGCTGCTTGACCTGTCCTTCGCCGGACTGTTGAAGAACTCCCTCATGCTGTTCCTGGGCTACCTGCCCGCAGCGGCCTGGGCCTGCTGTGGCAGCTGCTGTACTGGGGCGCTGTGGCGCTGTTCTGGCCGATTTCCAGCTTTGTGCTGATTTTAACCAGCCTGTGGCTGCCCTGCCTGCTGAGCCTGATGGCCATTTACCCCGCACTGGAAAAGAGCTTTGACATCGAGAAAAAAATCAAGGCCATCCGTGAGGCCCAGCTCCACGGTGACGACGACCAGTAATTTTACCGCGAGGGACGCACTGCGTTCCTCTTTTTGTTGCGAAAGCGCCGCAAAAGGGTATAATGTCATAATAGGTTTATTGTCTGCAAGAGGAGGCGGCTGCGTGAAAATTCTGCTGATACACTGTCATTCCGCTGCCCGGCGGCGAGGACGCCGTCTTTGCCGCGGAC
>ENA-OQCS01001053-OQCS01001053.1-human-gut-metagenome-genome-assembly--contig:-NODE-1053-length-14831-cov-1.996260_pt1 | contig 14831 bp, 27 predicted proteins | sample MGYA00242757_ERZ504575 | MGnify/ENA primary metagenome ERZ504575 (study PRJEB26092, sample SAMD00036297) | human gut metagenome | host: Homo sapiens | study: EMG produced TPA metagenomics assembly of...
CTTTTCGGCATTAGCGCTTGCGTTTGGCTTTCGTCATGGTCATGAGCAAATATTGTTGCTTAGATGCTTAGAACGTTATAATTACAGATAATTTTCAGAAAATTAATCAGTTAAGAAAAACTCTGTAAGTCTTGTAATATGAGGCTTTCAGAGTTTTTCTTTTGCTTGCGGTAAAAAGATTTTTATGTCACACAGATTTCACATATGTGACAAATAAAATTAGACAGAAAATTCACAAATAGTCTATAATCGGCCATGTGGAGGTGATGAAAATTAAGCTTAGAGGAGGCGTGAGCCTGGCGGAGCAGATCAGCTTCTACAGGCAGCTGGCGGTAATCCTGCGCAGCGGCCTGCCGTTACTGAATGCGCTGCAGCTATTGCAAAAGCATGGCAGCGCTAAGCAGATGCTGCTCTGCTATCGTCTGCAGCAAAGGCTGCGCCGTGGCAGCAGCCTGGCACAGGCCTTGGCAGCGGAAGCGGATTGCTGTACTCAGCTGGCAGTTACTTTGGTGGCTGTGGGGGAAGAAAGCGGTGAGCTGGCCACGTTGCTGGAGCAGCTGGCAGATTATTACAGCCGCCAGCTTAAGCTGCGGCGTTTTGTGCAGAGGGCTGTAACTTATCCGGCATTTTTGCTGCTGGCATCGTTTTGCGTGCTGCTGCTGTTTTACTGTACATCCTGCCGGTACTGGCGGATACCTACAGCGCTTATGGGCGTGCTGCCGATGGGTACATTGGCTTTGCTGCTGACGCTGAAGGATGCTTTGCTGCAGCAGCCGTTGGCAGCGCTGGCGTTGACGGCAGGCGTAGCAGCTGCACTTTTTTTGCTGGGACGCAGGCTGCTGCGCTGTTTTTACGCAGCCAGTTAAGCGGAAATTTTCATGGCCTTTTATTAGAAGTACGCTTTTGCAGATTGCTGGCCTTGCTTTTGGAAAGCGGTGTAGGCATAACAAGAGCGGTGGCGATTGTGACGGATACCATGGATGATGAGCAGTATGCCGGGCAGCTGCGCCTGCTGAATAGCAGGCTAAAGCGAGGCATTGCGATTGAACAGGCTGCAGGCGGCGCAAAAGAGCTTTTTTCGCCGCTGATGCTGGAGCTTGTATGCGTGGGCGCATCTACAGGCTATCTGCCGCAAATGCTGCAGGAAGCAGTAACGGCCGGTGAGCAGCGTCTGCAGCAGCAGCTTGGCAGGCTGCAGGAGCTGATGGTGCCCTTGCTGCTTTTAGTGGCAGCGATTATCATAGCGGGAATCGTCTGCATAGTTATCGGTCCGCTATTTGAGATGCTTTCGGCAATGCCGGAGTAAATTCAGGAGGTACGATTATGTTAAAAACAATGCGTAAACAGGGAGGCTTTACTTTAATCGAGGTAGTAGCAGCGGCGGCGCTGATTGGCATTATGGCTACCATGCTGCTGCCTTCGCTTTCGGGTGCTAACGACAGAGTGAAGAATGCCCGTCTGCAAAACGATCTGGTGACTATCGACCAGGCAATTCAGCTGTATAAGATGGATGCAGGCACTGTGCCGGCAGAGCTTACTACACTGGACAGCGAATATCTGGGCGGTAAGCTGGAATTCAAGGATGCCAAGGGCGAGGCACTTACCTATACACCAAATACAACCGACGGCACCTATACCCTCAGCGGCAAAAACAGCAAGGGTGCGGCAGTAACCTCACCGGGCAGTAAAGCTAACGCCGGTGAATAATAAGACAGCAGGCTATCTGCTGTTGGAGCTGCTGCTGGCACTTGGTGCCTGGGACTTGCGGCAGTAATGCTGTATCCCGGAAGCAAGACGCTGCAGCGGCAGTATTACAGGCAGCAGCTGCGCTATACAGCATATCTTTGGCGGCGGATATCAGACAGATGCAGCAGCAGACGCTGTTTCAGCCGGAAAATTATATGTACACGCTTAAAGTCAGCGATAAGGATAAGCATAGCTACAGAATTGAGCGCGCGCATAAAATCTGGAAGCGTGTAAGGCTCGATGCTGACATCAGCCTGACGTGCGAAAAAGCGATTAAGAATCTCAGCTATAATGAAAACGGCAATCCGACAGCCATTGGCGGTTACAGGCTGGAGCATAGACAGCTGCCTGATATGTACTGCCGGCTGACGGTGCAGCGGTTACAGGCAGGGTGACTGTTTATGAAAAATAGCAGAGGCTTTTGCCTGGTACAGGAGCTGGTGTGCTTCTGCCTTACGGCAGTGCTGCTGGCGACAGCGATACAGGGCTTTTACCGCAGCAATTATCTGCTGAATGAAAGCCTTGAACTGCAGCAGGCGGTGCAGGCCGCACAGCAGGTGCTGGCGGGCGAAGAATATAGCGGCCGCTTTGACGTGACGCAAAGAATTAGCTCCGGCAGCACAGAATGTTTGGCGGTACAGGAGGTGCAGGCTGCTTATGGCAAGGTCAGGGTTACGCTTATCCGTGCGCTGCCGACGGCAGAGGGGTTATCTGCTTCTGGAGCTGCTGCTGGGACTTTTGCTGGCAGTAGTGCTGGTGACGCTTGTTTTTAAAGCAACAGGCACTGCCGGTCTCAGCTTTGGCCGCCTGCAGGATGAGCTGCAGCTGCAGGAAGCCAGACGGCATATTTTGGCGCAGTTAGAAAAGATAGTCTGCTATGATGCACAGAGCGTGCGTCTGCAGACTGACGGCAAAATAAGTTGCAGGATGCTTGAGGGGTGTAAACAGGTGTCTGTTTACAGCGATAAGCAGGGCATATACCAGAGGACGCGTACCAATAAAGGCACGGGTGTGAATCCGGTGTCGCTGGAGGAGGTAGGCGTTTTCGGATGGCAGGTGCGACGCTGCTCGCCGCAAATGCTGTGCGTAAGCTTCGATCTTTACCGTAACGGCAGAAGCATGCGGGTGACGCAGTATTTTATTTGTTATAGTGCGAGGATAACAGATGATGCATAGCGCAAAGGGCAGTATATCGCTTCCGTGCCTGCTGGCAGCGCTCTTGCTGGCACTCAGCGCCCAGCTTTGCCTGCTTTATGCAGTAAAGGGCTATGAGGCGGAAAAGGATTTTTTACGGGGGCAGCAGCTGCGGCTGTTGTGCGGCTCCGTATTGCAGGCTATAGGTCAAAAACCGCAGCCTGCGGGTACGCAGCTTTGCTATGAGGGCGAGCTGCAGCCGGGCAACGAACCGGTAAAAGTGACAAGCGAAAGCAGTTACAGCTCGGATGGGCAGATAGATTACCTGAAGGTGTCTGCCGTAGCCGCTAATCATGTTGGCGCAGTACAGCGGCTGCACAGGCTTAGGGTGAGCTTCAGTCCGGAGATGCGGAAGCTGGCAGCTAAGAGCGTTCTTGCGGGACGTTCGCTGACAGGAGGAGAATATCTGCAGCAGGCAGCGTTATATACAAGCACAGAAGAAGTAAGGCTGCCGCAGATTAGCTTCTGCAGAATAAATGCGCTGCTTCGCTGAACAAAAGGACTACGGAGGAAAACGGCCTCAGCGCCCGCTTTTATTATCTGAGGAGTAATAACTTCGCTGATTCTTGGCAGCAAAGGCCTGCAGGGTGCAACATTGATAGCCAATAAGCTGTCGATAAATACCGCACCGGGTTCATATTACACGGACCGCATAGTGCTTATTAGTGAAGAGGGCGATATTACGCTGGGTGACGGTACCAAATGGCACAGGCGCTGCTGCTGGCGAAGGGAACGGTGACGATAGGTGCAGGCTGTCAGCTGAACGGCTTTGTTCTGGCAGACAAAATCGTGCTCAGGGGAACAGCAGACCTTACTCCTGATACAGGTGCTGTTGAACCGATGCTGACACCGGCCTTCAATAAGCCGTAATTTTGTTGAATATATTGCATAACCAAAAAAAGAACTAGCCGGAGCTATGACTGCTCTTGCTAGTTCTTTTATATTGTTTATTCGGCTGCAGGTTTTTCAGCCTTAGCCTTTTTCTTGTTGTGCGCCTGCATAACCTCTTCGATATCGCCGGATTTAATCCATTCCTCCAGCGCTGTGGCCATTTCTGCTACTGCTGCTTCGATAGCGGTTTTGTCCTCGCCCTGAAAGGCATGCAGTACATGGTTGACAACTGCCTTATTATTGCGTGCCGGATGGCCGATGCCGATTTTAAAGCGCGGGTAAGCATCGGTGCCCAAATGCTCGGTAATGGATTTGATGCCGTTGTGGCCGCCGGCGCTGCCCTTGCGACGGATGCGCAGCTGACCTACGGGCATATCCATATCATCCTGGATAACAGCTATATCATCCGGATCGATGTGATAGAAGTTGGCGTAGGCACCAACAGCAACACCGCTGAGATTCATGTAGGTGGTTGGCTTGATGATGATGATTTTTCGGGAGCGCGGTATTCTGCCATATAGGCACTGCGGTCCTCCTTACCGAAGCTTACACCAAGACGGCGTGCCAGCTCGTCAACTACCATAAAGCCGATGTTGTGACGGGTATTTTCGTATTCGCGGCCGATATTGCCAAGGCCGACAATTAGTTTCATATTGTTGCTCCTTTTTATTTATTAAGTTCTTCGATGGTGACAAATTCATATCCCTCTGCACGCAGACGGTCGATGATGAGGCCGACTGCTCAATCGTCTGGTCACGCGGTGCCAGATTTTTGGGACTATCGCCGTCATGCAGCAGGACAATAGCACCGGGGGATGCGTTCTCGCAGACTCTGTCGGCGATTACCTGCACGCCTGGGTTTGTCCAGTCGCGGGGAATGATGCTCCAGTTTACTATCTGCATACCTGCATCATTGATAGCCTTGACAGTGCTCCAGTCCTTGAAGCCGTGCGGCGGACGCATATACTGCGGTGCAGTACCGGTGATGCTTTGCAGCGTTTGCTTGCCATAGGCGATGTTGGCGGCAGCTTCGCTGCTGCTGAGCTTAAGCAAATCCTTGTGATAGCCTGCATGCAGAGCAATCAGGTGTCCTTGTGCCTGGACGAGCTTTACTGTTTCCGGATGCTTGGCAGCGTTTTCGCCCACCATAAAGAAGGTGGCATGCACGTTTTTGGCAGCCAAAAGCTTGAGCAGCTTCTGGGTATAGGGCGGATAAGGGCCGTCATCAAAGGTGAGGGCAATGAGCTTGCGCCCGTGGGTATTTTCCGCATGTGTTATAACCTTGCCATAAAAGCTGTTGCCGGGAAGTACGGCGAGCAAGAGCAGCGCGCCTGCAAGCGTAAGACTGAGAGCAGCGCTTATAGCGGCAGTCTTTCTGCTGATTTTTTTGTATATCCCAGACAGCAGCAGTACGCCGGCAAGGGAACAGATAATAAGAAGATAAATGATACGCATAGTTACTCCAAATATTAAAGCCGGTAGTTTTGCCGGCTTTAATCATAACAAAAAAGGCTTGCCAGAGGCAAGCTTTTTATTATTACGCTTAGTGTTTGGTATCGAATAATTGGCTTACAGACAGTCATTGTAAATGCGCAGAATGGTTTCTGCCAGAATCGGCGCAATGGAGAGCACCTTAATTTTCGGGTGCTTTTTGGAAGGAGCCAGAGGAATGGTGTTGGTAACAACCAGCTCGGTGATATCGGATTGAGCAATGCGGGACAGTGCCGGATCGGTCAGGATCGGGTGAGTGCAGCATGCATATACTTCTTTAGCACCAAATTTCTTCAGGGCACGTGCGCCTTCGGTCAGGGAGCCTGCGGTATCAACCATGTCGTCTACCATGATGCAGGTTTTGCCTTTAACGTCGCCAATCAGGTTCATAACCTCAGCAACGCCGGGTTCGGACGACGTTTGTCGATGATAGCCAGCGGTGCATTCAGCATTTCAGCGAAATTGCGGGCACGCTTACGCCACCAAGGTCCGGAGAGATAACAACCATGTCTTCCAGATTCTTGGATTTAATGTATTCTGCCATCAGCGGGCCGCCGGGCATATGGTCAAAGGGGATGTTGAAGAAGCCTTGAATTTGTGCAGCGTGCAGGTCGATGGTTACTACACGGGTAATGCCTGCAGTTTCCAGCAGGTCTGCCATCAGCTTAGCAGTGATAGGCTCACGGCCGCGTGCTTTGCGGTCCTGGCGTGCATAGCATAGTAGGGGATAACAGCAGTGATGTGGTTAGCGCTGGCGCGTTTGAAGGCATCAGCCATAATCAAAAGCTCCATTACGTTATCGTTAACGATAGGGCCGCAGGTCGGTTGTACAATGAAGATATCCTTGCCACGTACACTTTCGTTAATCATTACCTGAACTTCGCCGTTGTTGAAACGGTTAACTACAGAATCACCAACGGTGGTTCCGAGGTAAGCAGCGATTTCGCGTGCCAGATCAGGGTTTGCATTACCGGTAAATATTCTTAACTTATTCTCGTCAGACAACATGTCCAATCCCTCCAAAATTACCTTGTTGTAGTTTGCTGGTGCGATGAGCAAAACTTTACTTAAATTTAATTATACACAAAAAACACGTAAATCACAAGTTTTTTGTAAACTTTTTGACACATATGTGACTATAAAAGCTTATTTATCCTCGTTACGGTATTTTTCGGCCCAGCCTTCGATATTTTTCTGACGGGCACGTGCAATGCCCAGAGCATTTTCGGGTACTTCCTTGGTGATAGTGCTGCCTGCACCGATGTAGGTGTTGGCCTGTACGGTTACAGGTGCAACAAGGTTGGTGTTGCAGCCGACGAAGGCGTTGTCACCGATAACGGTGCGGTGCTTCTTCTTGCCGTCGTAGTTGACTGTGATGCAGCCGCAGCCCATGTTAACGCCGCTGCCGATATCGCTGTCGCCGATGTAGGTGAGGTGAGGCAGCTTGGTGCCTTCGCCTACGTTAGAGTTTTTAACCTCTACATAGTTGCCGATTTTAACGTGGTCGCTGATAACGGTGTCGGGACGCAGATGAACGTACGGACCGGCGGTAACGTGGTTTTTAACCTCGCAGTCATGGCCGTAGATGAATTGCAGATGGTTGTCGTCACCGATTTTTACATTAGTGAAGCGGGCGTTAGGACCGATTTCGCAGTCCTCGCCGATTTCAGTTGTACCTTCCAGCCAGGTGTAGGGATAAATAACGGTATCGCGGCCGATTTTTACGCTTGCTTCGATGAAGGTGCTGGCAGGATCCATAATGGTTACGCCTGCATCCATCAGCTTATCCAAAATGCGTTGGCGCATAACGCCTTCAGCAACGGAAAGCTGCTTGCGGGAGTTGATACCCATAACCATATCGCTGTCGGCAGTGGAAATACCGCCAACCTTAGCACCTGCTTCGTTGAGCTTTTGCAGTACGTCAGTCAGGTAATATTCGCCCTGCGCGTTGTCGTTAGTCAGGGTAGCCAGCACGTCAAACATTTGCGGGCATTCCATGCAGTAAATACCGGTGTTGATTTCCTTGATAGCTTTCTGTTCTTCGGTAGCATCCTTCTGCTCTACGATGCCATGTACATTGCCGTCAGCATCGCGTACAATGCGGCCGTAGCCGAACGGATCGTCCATAATTGCCGTAAGTACGGTAGCAGCAGCGCCGCTTTCCTGATGTGCTTCGCAGAATTTTTTCAGCTCTTCGCCGTCCAGCAGCGGGGTGTCGCCGCACAGGATGAGCGCAGTGCCGTGGAAGTCCTTCAGGGTATCGGCAGTCTGCATTACAGCGTGGCCGGTGCCAAGCTGCTGGGCCTGCAGGGCGATGGTTCCCTGATTGCCTACCATTGCTTCTACCAGTTCTGCCTCATGGCCGACGATAACAACCTTTTTGTCTGCGCCGGCAGCGCTTGCAGCGTTAATTACGTGCTGCAACATGGGCTTGCCGCCTACCTTGTGCAGTACTTTGGGGTATTTGCTGCGCATTCTTGTGCCTTTGCCTGCGGCGAGGATTATTGCTACTAATTCTGACATGTGAGTTCTTCCTTTCCTGACTGCCTATAAGGCATCATCTGCGTCACAACGTTTCCTAGACGTACAAGTAGTACGCCGTCGTCACCGTCGTTTAGCATCTGATACCTTCCAAACAGCCTGACGTAGTTTATAGTTGATAAAAATTCGGTCTGCCCATAAGGCATCATCTAAAAATACCTTCTAGCCAGCCTTATGTATTCTATATTATTTATTTACTTCCAATGTTACTTTCTGCTGTTCTTCGTCTACGTTATGCAGGGTGAAGAAGGCAGTGTAATCTTCTACCAGCTTGCGGTCCGGTGCAGCGGTGGCGATTAAAAAGCTTTGCCTACAACCTGAGCGCCGACTTCGTGAGCCAAAGCAATCATGCCTTTGGCGGTGCCACCGCCCTTCATAACATCATCCACAATCAGCACACGGCTGCCGGGCTGCAATGCGCGCTTGGGCATGGCCATGTTTTGGATAACCTTGGTGGAGCCGCTGACGTAATTGATGTTGACGGTGCTGCCTTCGGTAATATCACTGGTGTGACGGGCGATGACAAGAGGCACGTTAAATGCACGCGCAGTTTGCATAGCCAGCGGAATACCGCTTGTTTCAACCGTCATGATGCAGTCCGGTGCCAGCTCCTGCAGACGGAGCATGAAGATTTCACCCAGACGCACTACGGTTTCCGGATGGCAAAGAATATCGGTAGTATAAAGCATACCGCCGGGCAGGATGCGGTCCGGGGAGGTGAGGCGGGCAGCAAGCTCTTCCAAGAAGGCTGCGTCGTCCTCCGGCAGATGGCCGGGGATAAAGCGTACACCGCCGGCAGCGCCGGAAACGGTTTCTACCTTGCCGAGGCCGTAAAGCTCCAGTCCGGATTTTACGGCTAAAACATCCTCGCTGAGGGTGGATTTGGCGATAGCAAATTTTTTGCAGAAATATGAAAATGAAAACAGCCGATATGGATGATCGGCTAAAAGTTTACTTAACGCTGCTACGCGTTCAATTCTTTTGGCTTTTACCATATGTAAGCGTCCTCCTTGCAAGTTCTAAATCACTTGGTTTATCTATATCCATGCCGATACAGGCATGACGGGTGATGATGGCTTTGCAGCGCATTTCCAGAAGTGCGGAGGTGCGTGTTTCCGCATCGGCCACTGTCAGACGATGGCACAGGAGCTTTATCAAGAAGCCCCATCCGAGCCAGTTGCACAGCTTAAGCGGTGATTTGCGGCGGGCAAAGATTTCGCGTGCTTTTTGCTGGCCGCCGGGAATAATCTCTTTGGCCATCAGCATCATATTGCCGCCGGTAAAGATGCCGTCGCGCAACTTGCCGTAGGTACGCTTTGCATCGGGATAAGCACTCAGGCAGGCATCCTTGGGGATGATGGGATAATAAAGCTGGCTTTCGGGGAAGGCATTGCAGGCTGCAAGAAAGTCGCGTACTGCAAGGGAGGTCAGCAGCGGAATGTCGTCGCATACTCCTAGCAGCTTTTCGCTGGCATCAGGACCTAAAGCTTCGGAGGCAGCGACGGCTGTAGCCGGCAGGTCGCCTGCGGCTTCACACAGCAGAACGTCGGCCGGTAACGTACCCTCTAAAAGCGCCAAGGCTTCGGGGCGGGCAGCTACGACAATACGGCGGATGCGTCCGCTTCCCTGCAGGGCTGCAATGATATAGTCTATGAGGCGCTTATCGCCAAGCGGTGCCAGGCAGCGGTGTTCGGTGCCGGCATAGGACTTCAGCCAGGGACTGAGGCCGCCTGCTACAATAAAAGCATCTATATTAGCAGTTGTCATGCTTACGCCTTCTTCTGCGGCAGATGCTCGCTGAGGGAACGCATAAGGGTGTGCTCGGCGTTTTCCAAGTGGATACGGGCTGCGTATTGCGCACGTTCTACATCATGTGCGGCAATTGCTTCTACCAGATTGCGATGTTCGTCCATGGTTTCCACTAAACGTCCCGGGTAGCTCATAGAACGGCCGCGGATAGTAGTCATCTGCTCGCGCAGGTTATTGATGATGCTGCGCAGACGCTCGTTGCGGCTGGCAGTGTATAACATATCATGGAAGGCAGTATCTACTTCGACGATTTTATCCATATCATTGTTGGCGATATGCTGGCCAATTTCGATAAGATAACCGTTAAGCTGTTCAAGCTCCTCATCCGTAATACGCTCGGCAGCCAGACCGGCAGCCAGAATATCAAGGCTGATACGGATTTCGTAAATTTCGGTGATATCTTTAATGGAAATATCGGCAACATAGGTACCGCGACGGGGAATCATAACTACAAAGCCTTCCAGCTCCAGCTTACGGATTGCTTCGCGCACGGGCGTACGGCTTACGCCCATTTCGTCAGCCAGCTGGATTTCCATGAGGCGTTCGCCGGGGCTGAAGGTGCGTCAATAATAGCTTGACGGATATTTTCACAGACAAGCTCACGCAGAGGCTTGTAGCTGTCTAGTTTTATAGGCTGCAAATGTCCGGACATATTAGTTTCTCCTTCCGATAGTTGTCGTAATTGCTGTTTCTACATCAAAATCTGTCAGTGCCTGCTGTACGCGTTGGCAGTTTCTTTGTCAGCAGTAAGGCCGAAGACGGTCGGGCCGCTGCCGCTCATAAGAGAATAGTAGGCGCCTGCTCCCAGCATAGCAGCCTTAATAGAGGCTATAACGGGGTGTGCCGGGATTGTAACTGTTTCTAAAACATTGCCCATATAGGGAACGATGGCTTTGCCGCCTTCGCGCAGATATGCTTCCAGCTGCCAGATGCAGGGTGCATGTACTACACGGCCGTGGTTAAAGTTCTTGTAAACCCAGGCGGTGGAAACCTCCAGTCCGCGGGGCTTGGCCAGTACCAGCCAGGTTTCGGGCATGTCCTCCAGCTTGATGAGACTTCGCCGCGACCTGTTGCCAGCATGGTGCCGCCTTCGATCGCAGAATGGGATATCGCTGCCCAACTGCGCAGCGAGCTGTTCCAGCTCATAATTTCCAGGTTAAGCTCCCAGTAACGGTTCAGACCGCGCAAAACTGCTGCCGCATCACTGCTGCACCTGCCAGTCCTGCCGCTAGAAAAATTTTTTGTTCAAGGCGATGTGAACGTTCGGAATAATATCGCAGTGACCTGCGAGCAATGCGGCTGCTCTGTAGGCCAGGTTGTCAGGACCGCAACTGAGGTTGTGCAGATTGCAGCTGATCTGAATGCCGTTACCCTTGCTGATAACAACCTCGTCGCTCAGGCCGACGCTTTGCATAATCATACTTACCTCGTGGTAGCCGTCCTCACGCTTGCCGAGAATATCAAGTCCCAGATTTATTTTGGCATATGCCGTTTCTTTTATTTGCTTCATTATAAGTTCACCTGCCTAATGTTGTATACAGTATTATTTTATACTGCTTATGCCTGCATAGCAAGAATTTTTTTCGAACGTTCGGGATTTTGGCGAGAAAAATATTTAGTAGTTGCCTTTCTGCGTTAAAGTGTTACAATATATACATAAAAAACATATTCAGAATATTTTGCTTGCAAAGGAGAATTTTATGAATCCCGCATTTGAAGAAAAAAATTTACCATTATGCTATGGTGACCTTGGCCTGTGCGATTATGGGTATTGCCATGAATACCTTTTATATGCCTAATAAGATGCTCAGCGGCGGCATCGGCGGCGTTGCCGTACTTGCCTATTATGTTGCCGGCCTGCCGATGGGCGCTACCAGCTTAATCTGCAATGTGCCACTGTTCTTTTTAGCCTATAAGTATATGGACCGTGAATATACTATCAGCGCGCTGTATGGTATTATTGCTTTTTCTGTATCTTTGGATTTCTTTCATTTTCTGTCAAACTATACTGTAGTGCATGACAAGCTGCTGGCCTGCATTGCCGGCGGTGTGCTTTACGGCATCGGTGCCGCGTGCATGTACCGCGTGGGCGGCTCCAGCGGCGGTACGGATATTATCGGCGCTATTATCCAGAAAAATTATTCTATCTCTATTAGTACAACTGGTTTTGCTTCAACATCTGCCTGCTGCTGGCAGTGTTTCCTTATTCGGTATTGAGCCGGTGTTGTACACATTGCTTACCTTTTTTGTGATGACCAAAACCTGTAATGCGTTTACGACAGGCTTTGATTATAAAAAGAAGGTTATTATCATCAGCGAGCATCACGAGAAAATTGCGGAAGCGATTATTAAAATCGTTGGCCGCGGTGTTACCTATATCAGCGGCGAGGGCTGCTTTACGCATCGTCACCGCGAGCTGGTTTTCGTAGTCATCAAGCTGACACAGCTTGCGAAGGTACGCTCCATTGTGCGCGAGATTGACCCCAGTGCTTTTATGATTATCAGTGATGTTAACGATGTCTTCGGCCGTGGCTTTACGCTTAAGCCGTCCGGTCCTAACTTCCCCAGACCTAAATTTCCGGAGAAGCATGAATAAGATTATACTTCTTCCCCTGCCTGTTCGCCGGCAGGGGATTTTCTTTTACTATAAATACGAAAATATTTTTATAATATTACAGACATGTACGTTTGAAAGTGCTATAATAGAAACAAAACAGATAGTAAAGGAGAAGAAAAAGTTGCAGCGTACATATATTTCTATAGATTTAAAATCGTTTTATGCGTCGGTAGAATGTCGCGAGCGAGGATTTGATCCTCTGGATACTAATCTGGTAGTGGCAGATGAACGGCGGACGGATAAAACTATTTGTCTGGCGGTGACGCCTTCGCTGAAAAGCTATGGTATTCCGGGGCGCGGGCGCTTGTTTGAGGTGAAGCAGCGTGTGCAACAGATAAATGCCGCACGGCGTTTTGCTGCTCCCGGCAGGCAGCTTTGCGGTTCGTCGTGCTCTTATGCGCAGCTGCAGAGCGAGCCGCAGCTGGCACTGGATTTTATTATTGCGCCGCCGCGTATGGCCTATTATATGGAATACAGCACGCGAATTTACGAAATTTATCTGCGTTATGTGGCGCCGGAGGATATCATCGTCTATTCTGTGGACGAGGTGTTTATGGATGTAACGCAATATTTTGAGCTTTACGGATTGTCGGCGCGGGAGCTGGCGATGCGGATTATTTTGGATGTTTTGCGCGAAACAGGTATTACCGCTACTGCAGGCATCGGCACTAATTTGTTTTTGGCGAAGGTGGCGATGGATGTGCGGGCGAAGCATATTGCGGCGGATGCCAACGGCGTGCGGATTGCGGAGCTGGACGAGCAGAGCTACCGGCGTGAGCTGTGGCAGCATCGGCCGCTGACGGATTTCTGGCGCGTCGGCCGTGGCTACGCGAGCAAGCTGGAGGCGCGGGGCATATATACTATGGGAGATATAGCGCGCTGCTCGGTATATAATGAAGAGCTGCTGTACCGTCTTTTCGGAAAAAATGCGGAGCTTTTGATTGACCACGCCTGGGGCTGGGAGCCTTGTACGATTGCCGATGTGAAGGGATACCGGCCGCAGGTCTGCAGCCTGAGCTCGGGCAGGTGCTGCATCGTGCGTATGAATCGGCGGAGGCACTTTTGGTGCTGCGTGAGATGGCAGATGCGTTGGCGCTGGAGCTGGTGAGCAAGGCGCTGGTGACCGACCAGATAGTGCTTACGGTGGGCTATGATATCGACAATCTGAAGCAGGGCAGCAGCTACCAGGGTGTGGTGAAGATTGACTGTTACGGGCGCAGGGTGCCGCAGCATGCGCATGGCAGCTTTAATCTGGGGTGTTTTTCTTCATCATCTAAATTGCTGGTGCAGGCGGCAGCGGATTTGTACGAGCGCATTACGGACAGCAATCTTTTGGTGCGGAGGCTGACCTTGGCGGCGAATCATGTGCTTCCGGCGCAGGCTGCTGCCAAGAAGCAGGAACAGGAGCTGAGCTTGTTTAACTTTGGGAATGAGGCAGTGCAGCAGGCTGCATGGCAGCGCGAAAACAGATTGCAGCAGGCACAGCTGGAGATTAAGCGGCGCTTTGGCAAGAATTCCATTTTGAAGGGCATGAGCCTGCTTGACGGGGCAACAGCAAAGGAGCGCAACGAACAGATAGGAGGTCACAAGGCATGAACGATAGTTATGAGGATATTATCAATTTGCCGCATCATGTATCAAAGCGGCACCGGCAGATGCCGCTGGCAGAGCGGGCAGCGCAGTTTGCACCCTTCGCAGCTTTGGAGGGACACGCTGTCGCTGTGCGCAGTACGGCGCAGCGGGTGCGCTGCAGATGGATGAGCAGGAGAAGCAGCAGGCTGGCTGGGACTGCTGAAAGCGGTCATACAAAAGAAGCTGCGGCACATAGGTGCCTGTCAGCTTCTTTTTGCGTAAGGTATATGGTTATAATTTAGATTTTAGCCTTGCCGCTTAAATCTGCCAGCGTAAGTTGAACAGCTTATCATAATTTCTGCGGATGGCAACCTGCGCTGTCAGGTCATGCAGATTATATACTACGGACCATTGCGTCATGCTGGTTGCTTCTTCGGTTTCCGGCTGGCTGACAAGGGAAAGCAGGGACATAGCTTCAAAGGGCGTAAAGATGCTCTTTTTAAACTTTACAGCAGAATCCAGTACAGCAAAGCGGTCATAGGCGTGTCCCAATCCATGCATTTTGGGTGCCAGATAATGGTTGGCAACATAATTGGTATCGATAACAGTCATATCATCAATAGTATATTCCAAAACAACGTTTTTTTCCGTCTGCATCGCTGAGCAGAAAATGGAAGTTGGCAGTTTCCATAGATGAATTCATATCATATTTTTCCAATAATGCTAAAGCTTCGTCTACATTGGCTGCCTTATCAAGCATCAGGCGCAGAGCAGCTGTTGTTGTAATCTGAGGCTTGCCGGTGCGTTGGTGCGTAGGCTTGCCGTCCAGCTTCAGCACGCTGACAGCAAGGCCCTTTTCGTTCATACCGTCCATATCAGGTATGGCATTGCTACTGCTGCCGATAAATCACTCTTGCCGTCGCTGAGCTGCCGATAGTCGTAGCCTACCCAGCCTGCATCCGCCATACCGA